>VFQQ010002662.1_pt1 | contig 19395 bp, 18 predicted proteins | sample 3512341 | NCBI WGS metagenome assembly VFQQ01 (sample SAMN10412373, study PRJNA504923) | tailings metagenome | isolation source: Relicate 2 Philex TSF1 revegetated site | place: Philippines: Tuba, Benguet | collected 2017-08-29 | reverse complement strand
ATGCCTACAGCGTGCACGGCATCACCGGCAGCCTGGGCTGGGCGCTGGCGCCGGCCATGATGGTGCCGATCGCCTTCGCGTTTTCCTGGCGCGTGGCGCTGGCCAGCGCCGGGGTGTTGGCCTTCGTGGTGCTGGCGGTGCTGTGGTTCCACCGCGAGCGGCTCAGCCTGCCCGCCGCGCCCAAGCCGGTGCAGGGCGCCAGCGCGGCGCCGGTCGAGAATCCCATGGCCTTCCTGCGCATTCCGGCGGTGTGGATGTGCTTCGGCTTCTTCTTTTTCTACGCCATGGCGCTCAGCGCGGTGCAGGCGTTCGCGCCGGTGGCGGCGGGCCAGTTGCACAGCGTGCCGCTGGCGCTGGTGGCGGTGTGCCTCACGGCCTACATGATCTGCGCGGCCGGCGGGATGGTGCTGGGCGGCTTCCTGGCTTCCGACCCGGCGCGCTGCGAGCGCGTGGTGGCCGTGGGCTTCGGGCTCGCGGCCAGCGTGGCGCTGCTGCTGGCACTGGGCCATGTGCCGGCGCTGGCGGTGCCGGTGCTGTTCGGCGTCATGGGTTTCACCTCCGGCATCGCGGGGCCCTCGCGCGACCTGCTGGTGAAGAAGTCCACCCCCGAGAACGCCACCGGGCGCGTGTATGGCGTGGTGTATTCCGGCCTGGACATCGGCCAGGCCATCGCGCCGCTGATCTTCGGCCTGCTCATGGACCACGGCCAGTTCCGTGGCGTGCTGCTGGGCCTGGCGCTGGTGCAACTGGTGATGATCGCCAGTGCGTTCAACGTGCGCCGCGTGCGGCGCACCGTGCTGGTGCCGGCCGCCAGCGCCTGAAGTCTTTCTTCTGCATATCGGAGGAGCGATCCGCGCAGCGGTGGCTGCCGTGCGACCTCCGGTGATGGTGGCACTCCAGATGGTCATGTCTGTTGCCGATGTAACAGGTATAAACATACGCTCGACCCTTTCCCCATCCCCGCGGCAGACCACCGCAGACAGAGTCCATGACGGTGCCCTCCCGATTGCTGCAGCAATGCTTCCAGGAAGCACGCAACAGCGCTTCAGAATTGATCGCGCGCTGCGTTGACTCGGCCATTGCCAGCCTGCAGGCGGCCGAGAAGACCTCGGGGGAGGTCAAGCAGCGCGACCGGCTGGCCCTGGCCTGGTGGGGTCTGCTGCAGAACAAGATCCACTGGGGCGCCTCCTTTCCGCAGAACCTGCACGAGGCGCTCGAGTCCTCGCCGGAGATGAACACCTCGCGCCCGGCCCTGCTGGGCGAGTCCTCGCTGCTTTCGCTGGTGGAGGAGGAGGCGGTCAACGAATCGCTCGAATCCGCGCGCCTGGTGCACAGCCTGCTGCCTGCGGTGGAGCAACAGCTCACCGTGCTCGACGCCCTGATGAGCTCGGTGCTCAACCTGCCGACGGTGCAGCCCGAACGCAATCCCATGCGCCCCTCGGTCTTCGTGCGCGCGCTGCGCGAGACCATGGCCACGGTGGAGCAGGACCCGCAGATGCGGGGCCTGTGGCTGCGCCACATGGGCGAGCCGCTGGGGCGCGAGCTGCAGAAGCTCTACGAGCGCGTGGCGCTCATACTGCAGCGCGCCAACGTGCGCGAGGCGGGCTACCGCGTGCGCCTGGCCACCGAGGGCGGGCACTCCACCCGCTCGGGAGGCCTGTCCACCCGATCGGGCAGCCTCTCCAGCCGCGCTGCTGAACTGGGCGGCCATTCCGGCGGTGCGGGCACCAGCCACTGGGAAGACCTCAGTGGTCCGGTCAGCCTGCCGAATCGGCCCTCGTGGGCGATGGCCGAGAGCCTGCCGGCCATGCCCGAACTCGCCCGCCTGCGCAGCAGCGTCGACCACGAGGTGTTCCACGACTTCCTCAGCCAGGGCGGCAGCCATTTCGACCAGGCGCTGACCCACGACTACTACGACCAGGTGAGCGAGGAGCTCGCCGCCATCGAAGCGTTCGCCGCCATCCCGGTGCTCGACGAGTCGATGATCCTGGAGCAGAGCACCCGCTACCGCGACCTGCCGGTGGTGGACCGGCCCGCGCGCGAGGTGGGCACCGGCAGCCAGCTCAGCCGCAAGGCCTGGGGCGAGTTTGCCGCCGCCCACGAGCGCGCTCGCGTGCTCATGCACCTCAAGCAGAAGGCGCAGCGCGTGGCCCAGGCGGTGGGCCTGGACCTGGTGCGCACCCTGGTTGCGCAGGTGGCCAGCGACCCGCTGCTGCTCGCCCCGGTGCGCGAAGCCGTGGTGGCGCTCGAACCGGCGCTGCTGCGCCTGGCGCTGGGCAACCCGCGCTTCTTCAACGAAGACAACCACCCTGGCCGCCGCCTGCTCGAAGGTGTGGCGCAGCGCAGCTTCAAATACAACGACGAGTTCTCCAGCGAGTTCGAAGGCTTCTTCCTGCCGGTGCAGAAAGCCTTCAACGACCTCAACGCCAACGGCAGCAGCGAGCCCGAACCGTTCGCGCAGGTGCTCAGCCGCCTCAAGGCGATCTGGGAAGAGGAAGACCGCCAGGAACTGCTGGTGCAGGACCCGGGCCTGCAGTCCATCCGGTACGCCGAGCAACGCCAGGCACTGGCCGACCAGATCGCCTGGGACCTCAGCCAGCGCCCCGATGTGGACAACGCCCCGGGTGTCATCCTGGACTTCCTGTATGGCCCGTGGGCGCTCGTGATCGCCTCGGCCCAGCTCGGCGACACCGAATCCCAGGCCGATCCCGGCGGCTACCGCAAGACGGTCTCCAACCTGCTGTGGAGCGTGAAGAAGGAAGTCACGCTCAAACGGCCGAAGGAACTGTTCGCCCTCATCCCCGGCATGCTGGCCAAGCTGCATGCGGGCCTGGAGATGCTGGGCAAAACACGCGAGGAAACCAAGCCGTTCTTCGATGCCCTGATGCGCCTGCACCAGCCGGTGCTGGGCCTGCGCCGCGCGCGCATCCGCAACGACGCGAACAACTCCGATCCGGTCCCGCTGGAGGCCGCTGCTTCCGAGATCCCCAGTTCCATGTCGATGGAGCTCGACGAAACCCTGCCCGCCACGCCCGAGCAGCGCAAACCCAAACCCAAGGCGCAGCCCTGGCTGGGCCAGCGCGAGCTGGAAGCCGCGGGTTTCGAAGACACGCTGCCGACCGACTACGACGAACTGGTGGCTCCGGCACCCGCCGTGGCCGCCGACAGCGGGCTCGATGCGGATGCCGAAGCCGACGTGATCGGGCTGAGCGAACAGGAAAGCGTCGACCTCAATGCCGCCGCCATCCTGTCGGGCCTGCGCGAGGGCGACTGGGTCGACCTGTTCTCGCGCCGCGAATGGCTGCGCGCCCAGCTCATCTGGGCCAGCAGCAAGGGCACGCTGTTCATGTTCGTCAGCCGCGGCGGTCGCCCGCACTCCATGACCAAACGGAGTTGCGAGCGCCTGATCGCCAACCGCCTGCTGCGCCCGATCGACGCGCAGGGCGTGGTGAAGAAGGCGCTCAAGGCGGTGCAGAAGGCGGACCCGGCTTCGTCCTCGAAGCCGGTGGAATCCGCCACGGCCTGAGGGCCCGGTCAGCGACCCGAGTTCCAGCGCCGCACCACGATCTGGGTGCCCGTGTCCGGGAAGAACTGACCCCAGCCCAGCACCGCGTTGCCGCTGCGGTTCATGGCCAGCGAAGGCGTGTACGAAGGGTCCGCGTAGGTCTCGACCACTTCCGGGGCCGACCAGCCGCTGGCTGGTGTCAGGCGCGACACCGTCACGTTGCTGCCCACCGGCTCGACCCAGGCCACCATCGCGCCCCCCGCGTCGTCCATGCCGATCACGGGCAGGCTGTCCCACGGGCCGCTGCCCGCGTTGCGCAGCGTGGTCGGGCTGCCGAAGGCCACCGCCTGCGGCGTGGCCGAAGCGACGCGCATCGAGTGATCGACGTCGCCCCAGGCCACCACCGCCGCACCGCCCGCGTTCATGTGCAGCACCGGTGTGCTGACGAAGCCTTGCGTGTTGGTGGTGGCGGCCGCCACGGCGGTCACGTCCGGCAGCCAGGCGCCGGCGGTGAAGCGCTTGAACCAGATGGCGTTGTTGCCCGTGCCGCCGGCGATGTCGAGCTGGCCCCAGACCAACATGCCATGGCCGCTGGCGTCGATCGCGAGGTCGTGCCGGCCGATCGTCTGGTTGGCGCCGGCGTCGGCCACCAGGCGCGTGGCCGTGCCCCAGCCCGCGCCCTGGGTGTACCGGTTGCCCCACAGGTCACCACCGCCGCCGGAGCGCTTCCACACCGTCAGCGCATCGCCGGTGGGCGTCACGGCCACCACGGGATCGCCGTCCACGCTGCCCACCACCTCGTTGGTCTCGATCAACTGCGGCGAACCCCAGCCACCACCGGGCGAGTACTGGTTGGCATAGATGCTGAAGCGGGTCGCCGGTCCGATCTGCGACCACACCGCCACCGCATTGCCATTGCCGTCCATGCCGATGCTGCTCACGCCCACCTGGCCGGCGCTGCTCTCCACCAGCGCGGCGGGGCCCCAGCCGGTGGCCGGGTCCAGGGGCCGTGCGTGCAGGTCCACGGTCGGTCCGGTCTGGATCCAGGCCACCATGCCGCGTCCGCTGGTGGCGTCCACCGACAGCCGCAGTTCGCTCACGTTGCCGGTGTTGGACTCCAGCCGCTCCGGTGCGGACCAGGCCCCGCCTGCCGGAGCGCGGCTGCTCCACACGTGGTGCTGGGTCGTGCCCGCATCGAGCTGGCGCCACACCGCGGTGGCGCGGCCGGCGTCGTCGATCGCCACCAGCGGCGTTGCCGCTCCGGCACCGGCCAGGCGCACCAGTTCACCCCAGCTGCCCTGGGTGGATGCGGCCCGGAACGCGGCCGCCACGGCGCGCGCGGCGCTCATCGTCACATCGCAGGTCAGGGCCTGGCTGCGGCATGCGCCGCTCCAGCCGTCGAACACCTGGCCCGCCGCCGGTGTGGCCGTCAGCGTGACCAGCGTGCCAGCCGCGAACTGCGCTTCGCAGGTGCTGCCGCAGTCGATGCCCGAGGGCGCCGACGTGACGCCGCCGCTGCCGCTGCGCGTGACCGAAAGGCCGAAGCGGCTGGCGGTGGTGGCCACGAAGGTGGCGGTGGCCGAGCGCGCCTGCGTCATCGTCACCGTGCAGGTGAGGGCAGTGCCACTGCAGGCGCCGCCCCAGCTGGCCAGTTGCTGGCCGGCGGCGGGCGTGGCCGTGAGCGTCACCGTGCTGCCGGTGACGAAGGGCGCCGCGCAGGCGTTGCTGCAATCCAGGCCGGCAGGCAGTGAACTCACGGCGCCGCTGCCGACCACGGTCACGTCGAGCCTGCTGCTGCCCGGGACGGGGGCCGTGCCATCACCGCCGGTGCCTCCGCAGGCCGACAACACGGCCGCCAGCGACACCAGCACGGACATGCGTCCGATCGTTCCTTGCAATTTCATTCATCTGCTCCTGGGTTGTACAAGGGGCGGATGCTAGGAACGAACACCACTCGGCTCCATAGCACCATCGGGCAAGGCGATGCGCACCGGCATCACCTGCCCGAAGGTGCAGTTCCGCTGCGCGGAGGTCCTGCCTAGGATGGGTTCGCGGCAGTTGCTGTCGCCTCGCGGCCTGGTCTCTCAGGGCGTGAGCCACACCCTTTCCATGTCAGGAGAATCCATGCCATCACCCAGACTCTGGGTCCCCGCCCTTGCCGCGCTGCTCGCCGCCGGTTGCGCATCTGTTGCCGTGACCGACGAGGCCATCGTCGAGCGCACCGCCTTTGCACTCAGCCTCGACAAAAGCGCCTTCACCGTGAGCAACCGCGTCAACGACGGCACCACCACCCGCTACGCCGTGCGCACCAGGACCGGCCAGGAATTCAACTGCTTCGTCGGGGGATCCATCAGCGTGCTGGGGCGCTCGGTGTCGGAGGCCATCTGCAACCGCAAGGGCGCGCCGCCTGCGGGCAACCCGCTGCTGCGCTGAGGCGATCAGGCCGCCGGTGGCGCGTGTTCCCTGGCAAACACCTGCCCGAGGAACGCGCGCAACTGCACCGGCCGCACGGGCTTGACCATCACCGTGAGCCCGGCATCCTGCGCCAGCCGCATGTGGGCGCTGCCGGCGTCGCCCGTCACCATCACGGCGGGCACCTCGTCACCCAGCAGCGCGCGCACGTCCCGCAGGGCGTCGATGCCGCTGGCGCCATCGGGCAGGCGCAAGTCCACCACCAGTGCCTCGGGCATGAAGCCGGCGCGCAATGTCTCCACGCTGGCGGCCGCATCCGCCGTGGCCAGCACCTCGCAACCCCATGAACGCAGCAGCCCCGCCAGTGCGGTGCGTGAATTGGCGTCGTCCTCGATCACGAGCACGCGGCGGCCGGAAAGCAGGGCAGGGGCGGCGTGCGGCTCAGCGCCGGGCAGTGGGATCGACGCGGTCTCGTCCATCGCCACGCGCTGCAACTTCAAGGAGAACACACTGCCTTTTCCGGGGGCCGACCGCAGCACCGACACGTCCATCGAGAGCAGGTCGCTCAGGCGCTTGACCGTGGCCAGTCCGAGCCCCAGGCCCAGGTGGCGGTCCCGCGCCGGGTTGCCCACCTGGTAGAACTCCTCGAAGATGCGCGGCAGGTCCTCCTCGTCGATGCCGATGCCGGTGTCTTCCACGTCGAGCCACGCGTGGCCCTCGTCGCTCGACAAGGCACAGGTGACACGCACCGAGCCTTGCTCGGTGTAGCGGATCGCGTTGGAGATCAGGTTGCTCAGCACGCGCGCGAGCAGTGCGCGATCGTTGTGCACGGCCATCCGCGGCACGTCGATCTCCAGCCGCAGTCCCTTGACCAGTGCCAGCGGCTCTTGCGGCCGGCAACATTCGCGGACCAGTTCGTCGAGCCAGAAATCGGACCACTGCGGCACCACGTTGCCCACATCGAGCCGGGTGATCTCCAGCAGGTCGTCGATCACCTGCGCCATGCCCTCCACGCATTCGACGAGATGGCCCGACACCGCAGGCACGTCGACCTGGTGACCTCGCTCCACCAGCGTCTGCGACAGCAGGCGCATGGCGTTCAGGGGCTGGCGCAGGTCGTGGTTGGCCGCGGCGAAGAAACGGGTGCGCGACGCGTTCGCTTCTTCGGCGGCGCTGCGCGCGGTCTCACTGCGTTCGTTCTCCCGTTGCAGTGCCACGATCAGTTCCTCGTTGCGCTGGCGCTGGACGTGAATCTCGCGCAGGGCCACCGACTGGTTGCGTCCGCTGACCAGTGCGTAGATGCCGATGAGAAAGACCAGGAACGCGAGCAGTGCGTGGTGCGCGCTGCCGGTCCACAGGTCGCGCAGGATCAAGGGGCCCAGCACCAGGCCCACGTGCGCGATCAGCGTGAGGCGAAAACCGGGCAGGCGCACCGAGCCCCCCATGGCGATGGCCACCAGCGTGATGTGCAGGACCGATTCCGCCTGCGGGCTGCCGGGCACGAGCAGCACCACGCTGAGCAGCCCCCACTGGGCCGCATGCAGAAGCGTGCTGGCCAGCCACCAGCGGATGAGGGTCATCGAACGCGGCGTGCGGTACAGGAGCACGGCCGTGAGCAACCGCAGCGTGGCGATCGCGCAGAAGGTGCCCAGCCACCAGTCGAGGCTGGAACCGGGGTGCGACCAGGCGAACTGGAAGTAGCAGATCAGCGCGCCCAGCGTGCTGAGCGTCCAGGCCGCCGGGGTGGTGCGCACCAGCCGGTCGATCTGGTCGATCTCCAGCGCGGAAGGGACAGGAGCGCTGCGCGGGCCGTCCATTCAGACCAGGCCCGATTCGCGCGCCAGCACCAGCAGGTGGGTGCGGTTGCGCGCACCCAGCGCGTCCAGCAGCGCCGTCACGTGCAGCTTCACGGTGCGCTCGGCAATGCCCAGTTCGTGGGCGATCTGCTTGTTCTGCTGGCCGCGCGCAATCAGCAACAGCACCTCGAGCTGGCGCGCCGTGGGGCTCTGGCCTGCCGTCTTGCCGGTCGACACGCCGGGCGGCGGGAAATGTTCACCACCGGCCACCACTTTTTCCAGCGCCGCCAGGATGTCCGCGATGGGCAGCGACTTGCCCAGGAAGCCCGCCGCGCCGGCCGCACGCGCCTGCGCCATCAGGGCCTGGTCTTCCTGGCCCGAGATCAGCAGCCGGGCCACCAGCGGATGCTGCGCGCCGAAGCGCCGCAAGCCGGCCAGGCCGTCGTCGCCGGCCAGGCGGTAGTCGATCAGCACCACGTCCAGCGCGGGCCAGTTCCGCGCCAGCTCCAGTCCCTGTTCCAGGTGCAGCACCGATCGGGCGTCGATGCCCGAGCGCAGGTGCGTGAGGGCGTGAACGAACCCGACGCCGAACATCGGGTGGTCATCGATCAGGAGGAGGTTCATGGGCGCACCGATTCTGACCGCAGCCTGCACGTTTGGGCACTGCCCGAAGGGGCATGTGGCAGTTTTGCGGGAATATCTCCCGGTTTTCTTGACATACTCGCCCACGATCCCACTCCATACGGATGAACCCCCATGCGCTCCAGAAAGGAAGCCGAGTCGCCCTTCGAAGGCTGGATAGATACCGCCTCGGTGCGCGCCAAGCCGTCGTTGACCGACTTCAACCTGAGTGGCGGTGCGGGCGAACTGAGCGGTGTGCAGTGGTTCGTGTTCGGCCACACGGACGAGTTCATGTCGCACCCGGCCCTGCGCCCGCTCGGCGTGGCCGGCAGGAACCGGCTGTATGCCGAGCGGCTGGTGCATTTCCTCGACGACATGGCGCTCTCCGAGCACCGCATCGTCAACCCGGCGGCCCAGGTGATTGCAGAAGGGCGCTTGCGAGCCTACCTGCCCGAGGCGCTCGCGCTCGATGCCTTGAAGCTCTACACCGACGAGGGCTACCACGCCTGGTTCACGGCGCAGGCGAGCCGTGCGATCCGCGAGGTCTTCGGGCTCCGGGCCCTCGACGGACCGAACCCGAAGATCGCCGCCATCGAGGCGCTGGTGTCTGAAGCCCCAGCGCAGCGGCGCGACCTGACCTGGTTCATGGTCGGCTTCGTTGGCGAGACCATGATCACCCAGGCGCTCGTCGAGGTCATGCGCAGTTCCGCGCACTCCGCCATTCAGCGCATGCTGCTTGCGCACCTGGAAGACGAATGGGTGCACGCCCGGTACTTCGGCCACCTGTTCTCGCTGATCTGGCCGCAGATCGATGCCCCGGGCCAAGCTTGGTTCGGCCCATTGCTGCCGCGCATCATGGCCGCCTTCCACACCTGGGACGAGCCGTTCCACCGGCGCATCCTGAGTGAGGCCGGCCTGGATGAAGCGGCCAGCGACCGCGTGCTCGCCAAGGTGGCTGGCGAAAGCCACCAGCTCGCGCGCATGCGCCACCGCTGCGGCAACACGCTGCAAGTGCTGGAGCGCTGCGGCGTGTTCAAGAACGCCGGCCTGCGCACGCACTTCGTCGAGGCCGGCCTGCTCGACCGAGACCACGCGTAAGCATCGTCCTACACCGCCCGGCGCCGTGCACCGACAGGCACGCCGCACGCTCCCTGGAATCATGCGTTCAAGACCCACAACGCCCCGAGGAGCAAGCCATGAACCGCATGAACGCCTACCTGGCCAGCCGCAAAGACGACACTTGGCAGAGTTACTTCTCCCACATGTGGATCTGGCTGTCGGCGGCGGTGGCCGGGCTGCTGCTGATGTGGTTCGTGTCCGTCCTCAACGACATCACCGAACGCGGCGAACAGCGCCGCCTGCAGCAGCGCACCTCGGGCATGCTGTTGCTGCCCGATGAGATCCGCGCCCGCAGCGGGTCGTCGGCCAACGCCATCTCCGCCCAGGCGGAGACCATGGCCCTGCGCTGAGGCGTCCTGCCGGCCCGTGCCGGGTCACCCGGTTTTCATCGAAGACCCGCTTCGCCGCTCGCCAGCTCATGCAGGGCGCCGGTGTGGCGCACCAGTGAATCCACCTGCCGTTCCATCTCGCCGTTGAGTGCCCGCATCAGCGCGCCCAGGTCCGCCCGCACGATGGAACCCGCACGGTCCTCGGCGCCGTCACAGGGCTGATGCGTGATCATCCTTTCCAGCGCCACATAGGTATTCACCATCACGGCCAGCGCCGAAGCCTGGTTCATGGCTTGCGTGGCCAGGATGAAGATGCGGGGGTGTAGGGCAGGGGTTTCGTCGCGAACAGGTTTGGCGCGGAATGTGGGCATGGTCAACAAGGCCTCCATCGATGGTCTTATGAATAGCAAACTCCGTGGATGCAAATGTAGCATTTTGAGATTCTCGCGCGGTGTCCGCGAAACCCACCCCACCCAAGAAGAAACCCGCGAAGAGTGACCTGAGAGGCATCCTCGCCTGGCACGTGCGAACACTCAGGGTTGAAAGAGGGTGGTCGCAAGAGGCGCTGGCCCATGCTTGCGAACTCGACCGGACCTACGTCTCTGCCATCGAACGCAGCGTGTGGAACGTATCGCTGGCCAACATCGAGCGTCTGGCGGAAGCGCTCGGGGTGGAGGCGTGGGAGCTGCTCAAGCCACTCTGAACTTTAGGAGACAGACATGTCGACCCCCACCCATGCCCTGAACTGGTTCGAGATTCCCGTCCTGGATTTCAAGCGTGCCCAGGCGTTCTATGAAAGGGTGCTGGGCCGGCGCGTCGAGACGATGTCGATGGGTCCCGTCACGATGGGCATGCTGTCGTCCGACCCGCAAGGCGTGGGCGGTGCCATCGTTCATGGCGAAGATATGTCGCCCTCCCAGCAAGGCACCCTGGTCTACCTGAACGGGGGCGACGATCTGGCGGTGATGCTGGCCCGCGTGGAAGGCGCCGGCGGCAAGATCGCGGTGCCCAAGACCGAGATCGGCAACGGCTTCGGCTTCTTCGCGCACTTCGTCGACACCGAAGGCAACAAGGTGGGCTTGCATTCGATGGGTTGATGCCCATCGGCCGGCAGCGGAGCTCCGGGGACGCTCACAAAAGCAGCAACGCAGCCGCAGCAATGGCCGTGGGGCCCAGTGCGCCGAGCAGCAACCCGCCCGCGCTCACCGTCTCGTCGGCAAAGCCGCCCTTCAGCAGCGCCACGCCCGCCGGGTTGGGCGCATTGGCGATCACTGTCAGGCCGCCGCCGGCCACGGCGCCGGCCACCAGCATGTACTTCGCAGGGTCGGAGATGCCATCGATCAGCGAGCCGAGGTAGGTGAGGGCCGCGTTGTCGGTGATGGCCGTGAGACCCAATGCACCGAAGAACAACGCCACCGGCTCCAGCCCGGAAACGATGGGTTGCAGCCACCAGGCCTGCATGCCGCCCAGCACCACGAGGCCGGCCAGGAAGAAGGCCACCAGCAGCGCCTCTTTGAGGATGAGCGGGCTCTGGTGCTCGCGGTAGGCCTGTGTGAAGCCCATGAACATGAGGAACAAGCCGAGGAAGATCACCGGGTGGTGCGCAGCCAGCACCACGCCCGCCAGCAGGCCCAGGTGCACGGCGACCACCGGAAGTGGCACGCGCACGTCCTCAGGCAATTCGTCGTTGGCCAGCGGACCGCGACCCAGGTGGCGCCTGAGCACCAGGGCGGCCAGCGTTGCATTCACCACCACCGCCAGCGCGGCCTTCCATCCGAAGTTGGCGAACATGAACGCACTGTCCCATTGCCAGGTGGCCGCCACCATGAGGACTGGCGGCGCCGCGTAGGAGGTGAGCGTTCCACCGATGGAGATGTTCACGAACAGCACGCCCAGTGCCAGGTACTTCGCGCCCTCGGGCACGCTGGGCCGGAAGATCTGCGGCGCCAGCATCAGCGCGGCAAGGGTCATCGCGGCCGGCTCGGTGATCAGCGAACCCAGCAAGGGCACGGCAGCCAGGCCCAGCCAGGCCGTGGCCAGCGGTGTTCGCACAGGGACGCGCTCCGCGATGACGTTCACGATCGACATCACCGTGCTCAGTACGGGCCGAGACGCGGCGATCACCATCACCACGAAAACGAACATTGGCTCGGTGTAGTTGCGCGATTCGGCATAGGCGAGTGCATCGCCGCCGCCGATGACCAGGGCCATGGTTGCCATCAACACGATGGCCCAGAAGCCGAACACCACTTCCACTTCCCCCAGCAGATGGAACAGGCCCGCGTGGCGGGGGTAACGGTGGGAAAGCCGTTCGAGTTGCTTGGCTGCGAACGTGTGGATGAGTGCGATGGCGAAGACGAAGGCAGCGATCCACTGGATCGAGGTGGCGGTCATGATGGAGAGGTCGTGAAAAAGCCGCGAGGCGGCCCGACCATTCGCTGTACCTGGTGCGCCATGACGGCGCGCCACCCGCTCGTGATTCTACGGGCTGGGCCGGCGCGGCCCCCGAATCGTCAGTCGACCTTGATCTGCGAGCTGCGGATCACGGTTGCCCACTTCGCGGACTCGGCGCGCACGAAGTCACCGAGCTCCTTGGCACCACCGGCTGCCGGCAGTGCGCCGAGTGCGGCAAGACGCTCGCGCATGGCTGGCGTGGCCAGCACGTCGCGCATTTCTGCCTCCATGCGTCCCACAACGTCTGCCGGCGTCCCTGCAGCCGCGAAGATGGCGTTCCACTCGTAGGCGCTGAAGCCCTTGAGGCCGGTTTCCGCGACGGTCGGCACCTCCGGCATCGAATCCAGCCGGCTGTCGAACGCGGTGGCCAGCGCGCGCAACCGGCCGGCCTTGACCATGGGTCCCGACGCGGTGACCGCGCTGAACATCAGGTCCACCCGGCCGCCCGCCAGATCGGTCAGCGCGGGCGCGCCGCCCCGGTAGGGAATGTGGACGATGGATACACCGTAGCCCTGCTTGAACAGCTCGCCACTGAGGTGCGCAGCGCCGCCATTGCCGGCCGAGGCGTACGACAGCTTGGCAGGGTGCGACTTGGCGTGCTGGACCAGATCGGTCACGCTCTTGAACGGCGACGATGCGGGCACGACCAGCAAGGTTGGAATCCGCGCGACCATGGACACCGGAACGAAGTCGCGGCCGTAGTCGAAGGCAAGCTTCGGATAGAGGCTCGGGTTGACCGAGAAGGACGTTGCGTCGTAGAGAAAGGTGTAGCCGTCAGGCGTGGCTGTGGCCACGGACTGTGCGCCGATGGTGCCGCCGGCGCCGGGTTTGTTGTCCACGATCACCTGCTGCTTCAGGCGCTGGCTGAGTTCGGTCGCGACGGTGCGTGCCAAGGCATCGGCCGCGCCACCGGCGGAATACGGAACCACCAGTCGGATGGGTTTTTCTGGCCAGGCGGCGTGGGCGTTGCCAGCCATGCAGGCCACGGCCAGGAAGATGGTCGAAATGAGTTTCATGTGGTCTCCAAAAGGTGTTTACACGGTGGCAATCGGTGTTGCGGGGGACCCCACGGCGCCGGGCAAGCGCAACGGGGGCGCGGTCAGCAGGAAACGCGAACGGCCTGCCAGCCGCAGCCATCGCGCAAGTTCTGTCAGGTACCAGAGCTCGCCCAGATGGATGCCGTTCTTGAACAGGCAGTGCTCGTGCAGCGGCAGGCGCGGCTGCCGAAGGCCGTTGCCCGCGCGCGTGGGCGAGGCAAGCTTGGGCACCACCAGTTCCACCGCCGGGTTGTCCGCGAGCAGGCAGGACAGGCGCGTGTCGACGATCCAGTTGAGCAGTCGATCGTCCCAACCGTCCAGGCCTGTTCCTGTTTCGTGCAGGCGAGCGAGGTCTGGCTGGCGGTTCATGGACAAGAGCGTGTCGGCAAATCCGGTGTGCAGGCAGACCATGTCGCCTTCTTCAATGACGACACGGTCGGCCTCGAGGATGCGCATCAATGCGTCATAGCCGACCGCCTGTCGCTGGCGGCCCAGATGGTGCTCCAGATCGACCATGACGCCCCGACCCTGTACGCCGTGCTCGGCCAGGTGCTCGATGCCCAGTGCATCCGCCTGCGGGCCCGGGTAGCGAGCGAAGGGCTCGGTCGCCTGAAGGTCCTCGATGCCGGGCCGGATGTCGATCCCGGCGCGAAACCCGTTGTAGAAGACGGCCTCGGCCACGCCATCCCCGTCCGCGTCGAACCGGCTGCCCATGTGCGCGAAGCTGTCCCACTGTGTGGAGTACTGCAGGCTCATGAGCACGACGTCGTCGTTGACCACATCCGTGAGGTCTGGGTCCTCGGCGGCATAAGACCAGCAGAAGCCTTGCTGTCCGGCGCTCTTGCCGTCGCGCACGACGGAGAAGCGGCGCGGCATCTTGCGTCGCGGGTTCATGGTCTCGCCGCCGGGGTAGTCGAGCGGCAGCGACAGGCAGAAGGTGCGGCCCTCCCGGACCTCGCGCACGCCTTCGAGCACCTTCGCCGCCGTCACCAGGTTCATGCGGCCGCGCTGATCGTCGGGTCCGAACTCGCCCCAGTTCGATCCGGCGGGCGCGCGTTGCCATCGCTGAGCCATGGCCTACCCGCGCAACACCGACAGGACGTTTTCGGCCGCAGCGACACCCATCTTCACGTAGGCGTCGGCGGTCACTCCCCCGACGTGCGGGCTGAGAATGATGCGGGGCTCGCCCTGGAAGGGATGGCCGGTTGTCATGGGTTCCACGGCAAAACTGTCCAGTCCTGCGCTGGCCACGTGGCCAGAGCGAATGCTCTCGAGCAGCGCGGTCTCGTCGATCAATCCGCCGCGCGCCGTGTTGACGACGATGACGCCGCGTTTGCACTGCGCCAGCGCGTCTCGCCCGAGCAGCCCGCGGTTCTCGTCGGTCAGGGGGCAGTGGAACGAGATGGCGTCGGCAGATGCCCACAGCGTCTTCAGATCGACCAGCTCCACGTCACGCGGTGCGGTCTTCGCGTAAGGATCGAATCCGATGACCCGCATGTCCATGCTGGCGGCCATCCGCGCAAATCGTCCGCCGATCGCCCCGAGACCGACCAGACCGATCGTGCGGCCGCCGAGTTCGATGCTTTTGTGCGTGGCCTTGTCCCAGTGACCATCATGCAGGCGTGCGTTCAACTGCGGGACGGATTTGGCACAAGCCAGCAGGAGCGCCAGCGCCTGCTCCGCCACGGCCGCCGCGTTGGCTCCGATGGCCGCGCGCACTTCCACACCCGTTGCTTTGGCGGCGACTTTGTCGATGGTGTCCGTGCCGCTCCCATGCTTGGAGATGACGCGCAAGGCGGGTGCCGCCGCGATCGCCGCTGCGCTGACCTTGCCGTAGCGCACGATGATGGCGTGCGGGTTGTGCTGCCGGCACAGGGCGACAACGTCGTCATCGGACGGTGTCTTGCCGGCATAGACGATCTCATGGTCTTTCAGCAGTGCCAGCGCCTGGGGCGCCAGGTCCGCCGCCGTGACCAGGATCACGGGCTTCGTTGCTGCGGCGCTCACAGCGATTCACCCGGCTTGAGCACGCCTGCCGCGCGCAAGGCGGCGTCGAGCCACTTGGCAGCGACGTCACCGCCTTTGATCGCCTCGATGCGATCGGCCTCATCCCTGACTTTCTTGGCGGCCAGTGGAATCAACGACTCGATCCTGGCCCGCTCGACGACCACCACGCCGTCTGCATCGCCGAGGACGAAGTCGCCTGGATGAACGGTCACGCCGCCGACGCTCACGGGGTGTCCGATCCGTCCTGGCATGAGCTTGGTGGGACCGTTGGGGTTCGTGCCGACGCTGAAGACGGGGAATTTCATCTCTTCGATTTCCAGCGAATCCCGAACGGCGCCGTCGATCACGACGCCGGCGATGCCCAGCTTCTGGCAAGCCGTCATCATGATCGTGCCCATCAGTGCCGCCGTCTGATCGCCCTTGCCGTCGACGACCAGCACGTCGCCGGGCTTGGCCAGGGACATCGCTGCATGGATCATCAGGTTGTCGCCCGGTCGCACGTCCACCGTGAAAGCGGTGCCGACCACGTGCATGTCGGGACGCAGCGCCTTGATGCGGCCATGAAGTGCGCCGCGCCGTCCTGCGACGTCAGCCAGGATCGCGGCCTGGAAGCCGGCGGCCTGTTGCACCACAGATGCGGGGACCCTGTCGAACTCTCGAATGATGTCGGGCAAGCTCATGTATTTTTCCTGGGATGAAATCGGGCACGCTGCCGCCGGCCTCACAGTGAGGCCGGCATCTTCAGCGTCCGGTGGTTAGTCGATCTTGGCGCCCGATTCCTTGACGACACGGCCCCACTTGGCCGTCTCTTCACGGATGTAGTTGGCGAATTGCTCGGCCGTCGAACCTGCGACTTCCGCGCCCTGATCGTTCAGGCGCTTGCGCAGATCGGCCGAAGTCAGGGCTTTGTTGATTTCATCGTTCAGACGCGCGCTGACGTCCTTGGGCATTCCGGCCGGTCCGAGCACACCGAACCAGGTGATCGCCTCGAAGTTCTTGTAGCCGGACTCCGCAACGGTCGGCGTCTGTGGCAGGTCGTCGGTGCGCTTGGCCGAGGTCACGGCGAGTGGACGCAGTTTGCCGTTGCGGATGTGCCCGATCAGCGTGGGCACGGAGGACACGTACATCTGAACCCGCCCGCCCATCACGTCGTTGATGCCCTGGGCGGCGCCCTTGTAGGGTACGTGCATGAGCTTGACGCCGGCTTGATTCTGGAACAGCTCGGTGGCCAGATGGGCCACCGTGCCGTTGCCCGAAGTGGCAAAGGTGACTTCACCGGGCTTGGCCTTGGCGGCAGCGACGACGTCGTTCATGGACTTGAGGGGCGATTCGGGTGCGACCACGATCACCAGCGGCGAGCTCGCGACCATCGAAATCGGTGTCAGGTCCTTGGCCGGGTCGTAGGGCAGCTTCGTGTAGAGGCTGGGATTGATCGCGAGGTTGCTGGTTTGCCCGAGCACCAGGCTGTAGCCGTCCGCCGGGGACTTGGCCACGTTGTCGATGCCGATGTTGCCGCCCGATCCCGGCTTGTTGTCGATCACGAAGGCCCACTTGGTGTTCTCGGAGACCTTATTGGCCAGATCGCGCGCAATGATGTCCGTGCCACCTCCTGCCGGGAAGGGGACGACGAGCCGGATCGGCTTCGAGGGCCAGGACTGGGCGAAAGCGGCGGCCGACAGCACGGTGGCCGTCAGCACGATGATGGCTTGGCGTTTCAGCATGACGTTGTCTCCTTTGTAGTGGTTCGCGCAGTATGTGAAGATGCGCCAAAAGAATCCAATCGATAATTCCTTGAATTTCATAAATGGGACTTTTGCGATGGATGCCCGTGATCTGAGGTACTTCGAGACGATCGCCGAGTTGCTGCATGTAGGCCGTGCCGCACAAAAGCTGCACCGTACCCAGCCTGCGCTGACGTCGTGCATCCGGCGTCTGGAGGCCGAATGCGGCTCCGCCCTGTTCGAGCGCGCGGGACGTGGTATCCAGCTGACACAGGCAGGTCATACCCTTCTGCGGTGGGCGCAGCGCGTGCGCAACGACATGGAGGATGCGAAGCGCGAAGTCACTGCGCTGGGCAGCGGCTCAACCGGGCACGTGCGAGTCGGCGTCGTCCCGACGGCCGCGCAGTTCCTGCTGCCATCGGCGGTGCGGCGCCTGCTTCAGGAAGCGCCCGAGGTGACGTTTGGCACCGTTGTCAGCTTGGTGGACAACCTGAAGCAGATGTTGCTGCAGGGCGAACTCGATATCGTCATCGCGTCGGAGACGCATTCGCACCCCGGGCTGGTCTCACGTGTGCTCGCTGAAGACGCCATCGTGGTGGCGGCCAGTGCCAGTCACCCCGTCTTCCGCACGCCACCCACGCTCAAGCGGCTGACACAGTACCGCTGGGCACTTCAACCTGTGGGGGCGCCCCTGAGAGACTGGCTCGACCACACCTTCGACCGCCGTCGGCTTCCGCGCCCGAACGTGCAGGTGGAAAGCAACGTGCTGCTGATGCTTCCGACCCTCATCGCGGAGACCGGTCTGCTGAGCTTCATCTCCCGGCATCACCTGACGACGAGATCGGCGCGAAACGGTTTGATGGAGGTGGGGCTGAAGGAGACCACGATGATCCGCACGATGGTGGTCATGCACCGCGACCAAGCCTACCTTTCAACAGCCGCCCAGCGGCTCATCGACTTGCTGGACGCACAGAAACAGGCCGGTTGATGTCTCAGGCACCGGGTCAGACCGCGCTGCGGTGCCGCTCGATGCAGGTCTTCAACACCTCGTCGCGGTCCCGTTTCCACCAGTTGCCGGTGGAGAAGATTTCCACCTCGCTGAAGCCTTCGAAGCCCTGGTCCTCGACCCAGCCGCGGATGCGCGGGATGTCGATCACGCCGTCGCCCATCATGCCGCGGTCGTTGAGCAGGTCGGTGGTGGGGGTGAGCCAGTCGCACACGTGGAAGGCGAGCAGGCGGCTCTTGCCGGCGCGCTGGATCTGGGCCTGCAGCTTCGGGTCCCACCACACGTGGTAGACGTCCAGCGCCACGCCGAGCGCGCCGCTTTTCGCGGGGTCCAGCAGGTCGCAGAGGTCGAGGGCGTGCTCCAGCGTGTTCACGCAGGCGCGGTCGGCGGCGTACATGGGGTGCAAGGGCTCGATGGCCAGCGGCATGCCGTTGGCCTTCGCGTAGCCCAGCAGTTCGCCGATGCCGTCCTGCACCTGGGCGCGTGAACGTGCGATGTCCTTGTGGGCGGCCTGGCCCGCCAGCGCGCCGGGCAGCGCACCCACCACCAGCACGAGGCAGGTGGCGCCGAGCTCGCAGGCTTCGTCCACCGCGCGGCGGTTGTCGTCGTGCGCGGCTTGCAGGCCGGCGGCGTCGGTGGCGGGGAACATGCCGCCACGGCAGTAGCCCGAGAGCTTCAGGCCGTGGGTCTTCACGAGCTGGCTCACTTCCTTGAGGCCGCTGGCGGCCACCTGATCGCGCCAGGGTGAAATGGCCTGGATGCCCAGCCGCGCGCAGGCTTCGATGATGTCGGTGAGCGGCTGTTCCTGGCCATGGCTCTTGCGAACCGTGGCGGTGTTGATGGAGAGCCAGCGGTGGTCGCGGGAGAAGTCGCGCATCAGGGGTTCACACCATGCAGGGCCAGCAGCGTGTTCATGCGCCGCACCGCGAGCTCGGGTTGCTCCAGCAGGTTGGCGGCGTCCGCCAGGCGGAAGAGCTCGGCGAAGTGGGGCAGGGAGCGCGTGCTCTGCTGGCCGCCCACCATGGTGAAGTGGCTCTGGTGGCCGTTGAGCCAGGCCATGAAGACCACGCCGGTCTTGTAGAAGCGCGTGGGCGCGGCAAAGATGTGGCGCGAGAGCGGCACGGTGGGGCCGAGGATGTCGTGGAACTTCTGCAGGTTGCCCTGCGCGAGTTCACCCAGCGCGGCGCTGGCGGCGGGCGCGATGGCGTCGAAGATGCCGAGCAGGGCATCGCTCTGGCCGTGCGTCCTCTCGCCGCCCCAGCCGTCACCGGCGATGAGCTCGGCGTAGTTGAAGTCGTCGCCGGTGTACATGCGCACGCCTGGCGGCAAGCGGCGGCGCATGGCGATCTCCTTGTCCTTGTCGAGCAGCGAGATCTTGATGCCGTCCA
>VFQQ010002661.1_pt1 | contig 19406 bp, 26 predicted proteins | sample 3512341 | NCBI WGS metagenome assembly VFQQ01 (sample SAMN10412373, study PRJNA504923) | tailings metagenome | isolation source: Relicate 2 Philex TSF1 revegetated site | place: Philippines: Tuba, Benguet | collected 2017-08-29 | reverse complement strand
GCAGCAGCAGCAGCAGCAGCAGCAGCAGCAGCAGCAGCAGCAGCAGCAGCAGCAGGACGGCGGCACAGCAGCGGCAGCACCGGCGGCAGCGGCAGGGCCGGTCCTGCTGGTGCTTGTGGGTGCCCAGGGGGCAGGCAAGAGCACATTCTGTGAGAACCTGCAGCGAGCAGCCGAGCAGGCGGGAAGCACGCGTCAATGGGTGCGTGTAAACCAAGACACGATTGCAGGTGAGGGGTGGCAGGCGATGCCCCGCCACTTTGCGCTCTGTTGACTGCCGACAGCCGGTGTGCGCCTGGTGGGCAGTTGGCAGGCCAGGCTTCCCTTCAGCCCCAAGCCGCAATACAACCCAGCTGGACCTATGCTCAGCTTTGTTGTGTGGATGCGATGCCCTGCACAAACCACCACTCCCGCCCCTTTCGACTGCAGGGGGCCGGCCAGGCAAGCGGGAGCAGTGTGTGGAGGCGGCGCAGCAGGCGCTGGAGCGGGGGCAGAGCGTGCTCATCGACCGCACAAACGTGACGCCGGTGAGGAAAAGATGCATGTTGTACCGATCAGCAGTAGACACGCCCTTTGGGCTTGCACCCCAGCAAGCTTGTGTGCGACCTGTGGGTTGCTTCAGGGTTTGTTATAGATTGGATGCAGCGTGACGCATGCACCTGGGCAGCCCTGGCTGTTTGCGCCTTGTGAAACCATCAGCCTGCACAGCCATCTGCTCACATCTCCGTTTAGCGATTTCGTGGTGAGCAGGACCAGCGCAGGGCCTTCATTGTTGTGGCGCGGCAGAAAGGCGTTCCAGTGAGGCTCTGCTTGCATGCCCTGAGGCTTCTGCTCCACAACCACCTGCCTGCTCTAGCGCTGCATGGGCATTGCTGATTCTGCATGCCACCTGCTTTGCAGGCAGGTAGGTGCATGAATGCGTTTCTGCTCTGCAGCCAAGTTGAGTCACCTGAACGCACCTGCCGCAGGCCCACTGCCTGGTGCTGAAGCTGAGGCAAAAGCTTTGTTTGGCCTCTGCCCTCCAAGTTACCAATTGACCGAGTTTTCTCCTCCTTGCCGCAGGCGCACTGCCTGGTGCTGAAGCTCAGCCGCAAACCGCATTTGCGCTCTGCTTTCCGATGCTCTGCCCTTCAATAGGTTGATCAGTCCCCGTTTTCCTGCTTGCCGCAGGCACACTGCCTGGTGCTGAAGCTGAGCCGCAAGCTGTGCGGCCAGCGGGCGGCGGCGCGGGTGGGGCACGAGGGCGGGCTGCAGGGCAACAGCCCCGCAGTGTACCAGGCAGGCAAGTGTGTGAGAGAACGCGTTGCCGCTGCGCACCAAATTAGCAGATTCTTACTCTGGATGGTGGCAAATCGAACCTCTGGCATGTTCACGAAACAAACACGTATGTGTTGCTAATGCTGATGCAGTGAACCGCATGTGGAGCCAGATGGAGGAGGCCGGGGACCCGCACCAGCGAGAGGGCTTTGCCTCCGTCATGGTGAGTTCTGTCTTCTGTGCTTTGGGCATGATCGGTTGCCACCTCGCAAGGTTGGACCTGGCTTACCGTCTGCAGCTGCTGTGCGTTGCGTTGCTGTTGCAGTTCCTCTCCCTGCCGCTGAGCTAACACATGTTGCACAAAGAACGCCGCAGGCTCAATCTAAATGTGTAATGCAGTCCCATACTGCTGTATCATTGCCGCACCTGATTCCCTGCTCAGGTCTGTGAAAATGACAAGGAAGTGGCGGCTGCGCTGGAGGCCTGGGCTGCCTTTGGCCCAGCCCACCCTGACCCTGCAGCTGAATACCAGCAGCGGCGACCGCCGCCCCCAAAGGTCAACACTCTATTTAACTACCTGAAGAAAGCCCCGGGGAGCAGCGGGGGCAGCGCTGGCAAGAGTGGAGGTGCACAGGCGGCCGGTGGTAGCAGCAGCGGCGCTGGTCAGCCTGCTTTGGCAGCGGGGAGCGACGTCACTGCGGCCCAGCAGCAGCAGCAGCAGCGGCGGCAGCAGCAGCAGCAGCAGCAGCAACCAGCAGCTGCTGTTGGCGCAGGCAGCGCCACAGTGCCAGGCAGTGCCCGCGGCAGCGGTGCTGAAGCCAGCAGGGTAGCGGCGCCCAAGGTGGATGCATTCCAGCTGCTGATGCACCCTCCCAAGCCGGGCGGCGCAGCAGGCGTGGGATCGCCTGCAGCAGTGGCGGCGGGCGCGGCTGCAGCAGCAGCAGCAGGGGGCAGCGGCGGCAGGAGGTCCCGGCACACATGGAGCGCAGTGGGACCTTTTGCCAACAGCTTGGTTGCCATTGCGGCCAACCCAGAGAGGTGCGCGCGGGATGTGGGCGCCCTTGAGTGTGGCTGTTGGCCTAGGGTTGTGCTGGTTGACCCGAAGAGTTCTCATGCGTGCTGCCTGCTCAACCACCCGAGCCCTGCTGCTCAAGAGATGACTGGTGTGAACGCTCGCCTGTGCCGCAGCTGCCGGCGGGAGCAGCCGCAGCTGTGGTTTGACGACCGCTGCGTGTGGATCGCCGACAAGTTTGCCAAGGCAAGGAGGCTGCTGCTCGCTGGTGCCTAGTTGTTTTGGGCGCTGCTGGTATTGTGAAAGGGCAAGTTCAAGGGCACGAGTGCAGGCCGCCCAAATGGGCACATGGATGCTGAATTTTTGTCTGCAATCGACGCTGGTGATGCAGGCGCAGGAGCACTGGCTGGTGGTGGCTTGAATGGTTCTCAACCGCTCAAATACGCTCTTGCTTCACAAAGCGCAGGCGCAGGAGCACTGGCTGGTGGTGGCGCGGGAGGCGCGGCTGGAAGGCCCGCTGGACCTGACTGCCGCAGACATTCCGCTGCTGGAGCACATGCTGGTGGGTGGGTGCAATCAAGGCTGGTGCTGAACAGGACACGCTGGTGTGTATATTGCAGTTTCGGTCCCAGACCGTCTGGTGGTGAATGTGGCGTGTGATCTGTGCTTGGTCCTCTGCACATGCACTTGTTAACCACCAAGAGCCATGCCTGTCTGGTCCTGTTGTTGGCTGCAGGCAGTGGCTCGTGAGCACACGCAGGCCACGCAGCAGCAGCACCCCGCCCTGCAGTTCCGGTGCGAGTGACTGTTATTCACTGTGCGCGCATTGAGCGGCATGTGCCTGCACATGCGCTGGGGGCAAGGCGGCGCTAGCAGGATAGTGCAAGTTGGAGTCACAACCTTAAGGCAGGCGCGACACGTGTATCCGTGCTGTAGGTCCTCAAGCCGCTGACCTCACCTGCAGCTGTCTAAGCACCACTCCTGGCTGTCCCTCCTTACCCCCGCAGCTACGGCTTCCACGCCGCGCCCTCGCTGCGCCAGCTGCACATGCACGTTGTGTCACAGGTGAGGCAGCAGGGGAAGTGTCCACCAGAGAGCGGGTCCCGTGCACGCTGGTGCAGCATCTGTGCCCGCCCGCAAATTGTGCAGGCAGACAGGTTGCAGACACAGCTGTCGCAGGCTCCAGGGTTCGCCTGCTCTCGAGGCATCGCTCCTGAAATGGTGCCCTGACCTGTGATGCCGTATCTGTGCCCTTTGCTCCCCAATGCAGGATTTCAACTCGCCGGCGCTCAAGAACAAGAAGCACTGTGAGCGTGGGAGGGTGTGCTGCCTGTCGGACTAGTCAAATGCCCAGTGTGCACATGGCGCATATTGACTGGGACATGGTCCAGCCCTCCAACTCAGGCTTATAGGACAACTGCCTGCGTGGCAGCAGCACTGCATGTGTGCTGCCTGGCGGGCTGCAAAGCCCAGACGCATGCTTAACCATGTTGAATGAACATCCTGGCCCATCCATTTGCAGGGAACTCCTTCACTTCCTCGTTCTTCCTGGATGCGGAGTGGGTGCTGGGCCAGCTGCGCCAGGTCAGCACAGCTTGACTGTACAGTCCGCATGCTCACTGTTGCGCCCTGCATACGCAAGCCGAGCCCCGCAACCAACACACAAGCACATGGATGCCCCCCCTCCCGCAGGCCGGCCGCTTCGACTATTCGCTCCCTGCCAAAGAAGCGCTGCTAAAGAGCGACCTGCGCTGCCACCGCTGCAGCGCCGTGCAGCTCAACATGCCTCGGCTGAAGGAGCACATTGCGGCCTGCCGGGCGCCGGTGCGGCTGCCGCTGTATTGAGCCGGATGGAGGAGGACTGGCTGTGCCACTGCGGGCTGAGAGCAGCGGCAGATGAGCGCAGTGCAGCGGCGGCGGTAATACGCTCAGCGCGGTACGGTTGTAAATACAGTCATCAATCAGATATTAAGCAAGGTCGCCTTGACTCCATATTCTGATTCGCAAATGGAGCCTGTGGGCTTGCCAATCATTCGCTGCACCCTCGCCGGCTGAGCTGGCGGCGGGGTCGGTGGAGGCCCTTGGTGCCGCTGGGCAGCCCTTGCACATTGCAAGTCCTCACCTACCGCTTCAGCATCAAATTCGCCACCTCGCATCCCCCACGGTGCGGGCCTCGACCGCATTCGAACCCCGCCACGCGGGGTTGCTGTGCGGCACCCGACGCACCTGCCGCTCGAGGAGGGTAAGCGCACAGCCCTGCGCTTTTGATGCACGCCAGGCGCGTTGCCGCCCGCCGCCGCCCGCTCCCGCCGCCAACGCCGCCCATCAACGCCCTGTTGCAGGCGCTGCACATTTGAGCTGTGCGATGGACATCACACCACAAATCGACGCTGTGCTGCGCTGCCTGTCGGGAAGCGGCCTGCCAGATGTGGTGCGCTTCACAGCGGCAGCCACAGCCCTAGACCAAGCCGGCGTTCAAGCGATGCCTCGGGCTCATGAACTGAGCGTGCCGGCCCGCCGCAAGCTGCACAGGCAAGCAGCACAGCCAAGCTGCGGCATTTGTGGCATTGCTACCACCTGCTGTGCTGGGCGCTCCCGCTGCCCTGCCAGGCAAGCAGCACCTGCTCTCACAAGCTGCCCCGCCCCTCCCTCGGTGCAGCGCGCTGGGCCAGCTGGGTGCCAAGCTTGCGGCGCTGGAGCAGCGCTTGCAGGAGCGCATCCGCCGCCACCCAGCAGACGACTCGGTTGCTATGTACCCAATGCTGGCCTGCGCATGCCTGTACACCACTGGCCGCATCGCGGTTGCCACCGGCTGCCGCGGCCGCGACGCCGAGCAGCTTCTATCCAGCGCAGCGCTGCTGCTGGGCACCGGGCGCGCCAACCTGCGGCAGCTGGCTGCAATCGACAATGCCGCCGAGGCAGGCCTGCACTTGATGGCCGTTTATATGCTGCTCAATGTGGCGATTGAGAATGACGGCGCATGGGCGCGCGCTGGCGCGCTGTTCGCCCCTCCCGCCGCCACAGAGTGGCTGGCGGCTGTGACGCAGGCGCTGCTGGCTGATGCGCGGCAGGATGGAGTGGGTAAGACGCTTGGCAGGGACGGTTGGTGTGCTTTGCATGCATTCTTCGCACCCTGAGGTTTGTGCTGTTCTGTGTGATGCTCTGCCATGAATTCAAACAGACCCTCACAAGCTCTTGTTTTCCTGCCCTGCGCCCGCCCATGCAGGCGACCTGAAGTTCGTCGGAGCGTACGCCGCCGTGTGCTACCACCTGCTGCCGCCCCGGCACGACAGCCACTTTCGCGCCCTGCGGGCGGCGGTTGCAGCAGACGCCGCCCTGCAGCAGCGGATCGCTGACCTGCTGCTCGGTCCCTGCCTGCGCTCGGCGGTGGCAGTATTGGCGCCGGCAGCTGCGGCGGTGGCCGCGCCGCGCTGGCAGGTGCCCGACGACGCGGCAGAGCTCATGGGTAACCATTGGCGCCAGCTGCACCATACAATGATGGCGCTGCAGGTGCCCTTCCTGGAACCCCACGCGGCGCAGCAGCTGCGGCCGCGGCAGCAGCAGGCGGAGCTGCAGCACATGGCGGTGCAGCTGTTTTGGGCGCTGCCGCTCGAGCTCCCGCCTGCCACTCAGCAGGTGTCAGAGGTCACCCTCAACAACCTTCAGATCAGCGCCCTGCACCTGCTCTGCATCAGCACGGGCGTGCAGCGCTACTGGCTGGAGCGGCAGCCGGCCGGCGGGCAGGCAGCTACGGCAGGCATGCTCAGGGAGGCGGCCTGGGATGTGCTGGCGCTGATGCCGCGCATCGCAGCGGCTGTCGCAGGCGTTGTCAGGGGCAATGTCATGGACCTGACTGGTAAGCTGATGACCGCGGGTGCCGTGCCATTGTTGTGCCTGCAGCTGGCACATATTGGCAGCTCGCGCAGCGCTGCCGAGGCGGCACAGCTGTTGACAGCGGCAGATGCGGCCGTCAGCCGGCTGCTGCCGCTGGTGCACGGGCTGTGGCAGCAGCGGCGCGCTGCGGCGGGCCGGCAGCAGCTGCGCCCAGAGGATGTGGCACTGGCGCTGGCCTGCCTGCGGCTGCTCACCAGCACGTTTTCAGTCCTGAAGCACGGCGCGTACGACGGCTCAGACGCAGCACCGCCAGGCAGCCCAGCGGAGCATGCAGCTGCCGCCATTGCAGCGCGCCGGCTGCAGGTGACGATGCTTCGCCTGGTGCACTGGGCGGCCGGTGCCGCCAGCGTTCCTGCATTTTTGGCAGACGTGGGGGCACTCTATGGCAGCCTTTTAGAGCTGCACGAGGCCTGCCATGTGGCCCAGGAAGCCGCAGATGCTGTTGCCTCTGTCAGCGGGCCCCTGGCGTCAGGTGCTGGCGATGCGCAGGCACAGAGCAGGTGCGACGGCGGAGCCTCCTGATTGCTGCATCTGTTTGCCTGCTGTGCCTGCTGTGCTGCTGCTGTTGCGGTCGGCACCTGCGAGGCTGCCGCCACCTTCACCAGCTGCTGTAGGCCCTGCATGGCATGGAGTCACCCAGCCCTGCTCTGGCCGCCCCATCCTTACCCGACTGCTGTAGGCTGCAAGGCGCAGGCGTGGCGGCCGCCCGATTTGAGGAGGCACAACGGGTGCTGCTCAGCCTAGGCCCAGGCCTCACAGAGGGCCGCAGCAAGCGAGACCTCCAGCGCACCATGTCGCAGCTGTTGTCTCTGGTTTCAGACGGCCCGCCAGCGCTTCTGAGCGACGCCACCCTGGACCTGCTGGGGCGCGTTACTGCAGCAGCGGTGAGCCAGGCAGCACGAGCGCATGGGAGTCTGGCAAACGGGAGTGCATACCGGCAGGCAGCTCCCATGCCAGTGTGGCAGCCGCCCTAGCCAGCGCCCAGGATGAGATGCAATGCATGCTCGCTAGCTTGCTCACGCACTGCCCCATCGCTCTGCCACCCACCTGCCTTGCTGCAGCTTCGAGGCGAGCACGGACTGGAGGCGTGTGAGCGCATGATTTCCGCCCTCTGTGTCTTACAAGAGCCGCACCTGTGGGCAGCCGCGCTGGCCAGCGGTGCCGTGGCCGCCATGCTGGAAGTGCCCGCATGGGCGCCTGTGGCGCAGCAAGAGAAGGTGGGCGGGCGCAGGCCGCTGAGCATGTGTGGCACAGGCTGCGAGGCATGCATGGGGCATGCATGCACTGCGAATTGCCAGCCGACATGCGGGGCATGCTGCTCCGGTGCGGTTTACCTCCAGGCAAGCCAGCTGGGTCCCAATGCTGCGCCGCCAAGCTCGCCCATGCTCCATCTGCTGATGGACACTTTGAGACCCGGCTGGCCTAAGTTAAAATCCTGCTCCCGCAGACTTCCGAGGTGCTGATCCACTTCATGGTGGCTCTCAAGCGCATGCAGAAGCAGGCACTGTCCCTGGCTGATGAGCTGGATGCAGCCGGTACCACTGCAAGCGAATGCGGCGCCTGCGGCAGCAACAGCGGCGATGCGAGTATACAGCAGCAGCTGCGGGAGGCGGCGGAGCAGCTGGGGCGTGGCATCGCTGCTGTGAGTAGGGAGGGGGGCGGCTGGTTAAGGTTTGGGTGATGCCTTGTCGTGTGCGGGCTGGCTGCCCTGGCTGCCCTAAATTGCTGCCCGCAGTTGCTGTCTGCTGCCACACAAGTTGGCTCCTCCTTCCACCTGCTGGTCCGCAGTTCAACCAAGTAATTGTGGGCACCACCGCGCTGCCGCGGGTAGCAGCCGTGCTTCGGGAGCAAGCGCTGCCGGCGGCCGAGGCCGCCGCTCGCCTGTGGCGCGCCCACTGGCAACTGCCGGCGCAGGCGGTGGCGCTGCGGTTGGAGGCGGCGCGTGCGGCGGCCACCCGCTGCTGCGCCTACTTGCAGTGCAGCAATGTGGGCCAGGCAGGCGGCCCGTTTGCTGGGCAAGGGGAGGGCAGCAAGCGGTGCAGCCAGTGCCGCGCCGTCTGGTGAGCTGCTGGGTGGCTGGGTGGTGTGCCAGGACGCTGCTGCTGTGGGCATCGCATGCTGCTATGGGCCCTGCACGCCCACTGGAATGCTTACAGCTTTAAACGCCACCCGCCTGCCGCCCTCCCCGCCCAACAACCCATTCAACTGCTGCAGGTACTGCTCAACAGCCTGCAGCCATGCAGACTGGCGCCAGGGCGGCCACAAGCTCGTGTGCAAGGCACTGGCGGCTGAGCGGGCAGAGAGGAAGGCGCAGGCGGCGGCAGGTGGTGGCAGCAGCAGCGGCGCGTAACCTACACCTGATCTGTGGCAGTTTGAGGCAGGCCGCCGCTCAGTGGAGAATCTTTGCGGCCGTCGCTCTGTGATCAACCCGCTGAAGTTTGTCGCAGTCTTCAACTGGCTGGCAGCCGCTTGCCAACTGAGCTTACAACACTGACTCTATGCAGGTAGCAGCCATGCAAAGTGACAGCAAGTGCAGGACAAACGCAGACGAGCAGGCGGAGAAAACATGAACGCACAGAGCGCAGCAGAATCAATCAACAGGGACGCAAATGGGAAGCAGCAGCACTGAACAGATGCCAACAGCACAACACAGGTGGGCAGGTCGCATCACACGGGTAGGAGCGCACGCCAGTGTGAACAAGTGATGGCACCTGCGGCAACACAGCGCCTTGTTCAAACAGTCTCGATAATCTCATCGCAAACGTTGCTTTCAAAGGTGAGCTGCAGCCGGCTGCCTTCGGCGACAGCCTGCAACAGCTCGCGATAGGGATGGGACACCTGGAGCGCAAGCCGCAGCGGAGCGGGGCGGCCTGCCGCCCAGCGCACCACAGCGCCGCGCCGCGGGGTGGCACAGAGCCTATGCCGTCGGCGGCCAAGGCAAGGTGCCGCAGCTGCTGCGCCGCAGACAGCGCCGGCAGGCTGGCTGCGATTGCCGCCGCAGGCGCTGCCAGGGTGCGCAGCGAGGTGAGCCAGTCGCCTGGCGGCAGGCTGCGCAGCTGGCAGGCGTGCGGCTCCACAACCAGGCAGGACAGGTGGCGCAGGTTCGGCAGCGCGGCCTCCAGCGTGGTGGCATTGGAGGCAGCATTCTCGCCGTCATCGCCCACATACTCATGAATGGCCAGCGCCTGCAGGCCCGTCAGCTGCGGGAGGCAGGGAGGCAGGCCATCGCACTGCTCCAACCGCAGCCGCTCCAGGCTGCCGGCCAGCGCCGCCAGGGGCTGGTAGGCCACAGCGCTGTCGCCTTCAAAATTGAGGTAGGACAGGTGCAGGCGGCGCAGGCGCGTCAGGGCGGTGATCTGCAGAGGGGAGGGGGAGGGGGGCAAGAGGGGCCTTTAACAGCATGGTTTAGCATGCAGAACAAAGCTACAGAGCAACTGCTCAATCGTGTGGCTGCTGCAGTCTCAACACGAAAACACCAGCACCAGGCTACAAGCCCCTCCGCAGTGCATGCCGTCAGTGGCCCGATGGTCACACCTGCTGCGGTAGCGTGCTCACAACCTGCATGCCGTTGTTGTCAAAGTTAGGCCCCACAGCCAGGCTCGTCAGCGCAGGTGGGAGGGTGGCAGATGTGGCGACGATAGACGCCCAGCCGTCGAGCCGCAGCTCTTGCAGCGCACTGAGGGTGTGCAGGGGGGCCACAAGGCGCAAGGCGCCATCGTTATCCAGCCGCATGCGCTGCATGTCGCGCGCTGCGGCTGCCCAGCCACCAATGTGCACAGGGATGGGCTCCTCCGTGTTGCGCACGCTGAGGTGCAGCTCGGCCAGGCCGACCGCTGTGCCGCACGCCGCCAGCATCCCTGCCAGATGGGCAGAGCACTCTGCGCTGTCGCGATCGCCAGCCTGCAAGCACAGCTTAAGTTCCAGTCGGCGCATGTGCCCCGCACAGCGCCCCGCCAGCCAGCCTGACAGTGCCGTCAGGCGCTCCGGCTTCAGCCACCGAGTCTTCAAGCTGACGCCCTGCAGCAGCCGCGGGCTGTACAGCAGGCCATGCAAGCGCCGGGACACCAGCGGCAGTGCCGCATGCCTGTACGCAGGGGTTTAAAAGAGGGTTTTTGTTTGTCAGGTGGCGCAGGTGCATACCATGCGCATACTAGGTGCAGGCGCATACTAGTGAACGTGCCCAATCCACGTGGGTGCACGAGTGCACTATGACCGCCGCTGCAGCACCCACCTCTCCGCCACAGTCAGCTTAGACAGCACCTCCACCAGCAGCTCGTCGGGCAGGGAGCTGAACTGCATCGGTACGGGTGCCATCCCTGCCACAGCTGGCGCGATCTGCAAGCGGGTGTTGGGATGCGGCGGCGGCGGTGGCTGAGCGGCGGTGGCGCAGAGCGGGCAGGTGGCGGAGCAGCGGCTGGCTCCAGGAACACACAAAGCGCTGCGCCACTCGCACCTGATAGCTCGCAGCGCCACCAGCCTCGCCCAGGCAGCGGCCTCCTTTCCTTTTCAAATAAACAGCAGCGCACAGGGGCGTCGCCGCCCTGCTGCCGTCAGTTGACAGCCCGAACAGTGTGGAGTTGCTTGATGGGAAAGGGTGTTGACCGCTGCCGCCCTGCCGCTGCCGCCACGCTGTGCCATCCGCTGGTCACGTGCGCCGCCGATGGGACGGGCAAACCTGGCAGCTTCAATGCTGCTTGCGTCAGTGCAGTAATGCATCATGGCAAGTTCATCTTCCTGCTGTGCTGCACTGATCGTGTTTGCCTGTGGGTGCAGCATATGCCTGCATGTTTACAGATGGGCAGGCAGCACTGATGTGGTGCTGTGCAGACACCCACATAGCAAAGCCAGCTGTGCGAGGGAGGCACCAAGCGAGGGAGGCACCAAGCAGGACAGGGAAAGCAGCGTGGCAGAGGTGTTGACAACGAGTTGTAAGGGACTCGGATGCTGCGGGCTTGGACCAGAGCTGAAGCAAGCGCAGCCGCGGCCGAAGCAGTGCAACAAAAGCGGTTGAGCGGCAGCGGTGTGACGCAGAAGAGGCAGGGCGGTGACGCACCAGCAATGGCTCAGCTCGTTTGCAATGCCCAGCACAGAAAGCCTTCCCCTCAAGGCTGCTTCTCTCTCGCCTGGATGGCAGAACCTGGCAATGTGCAGGGGCAACACAAGTGACCCCGCCGGTGCCGCATGAGGAAAGTGCCTCCCTCCCCCCCTCCCAAGCGCACACTCTTTCACTCTTCTGAGCTCACTCTATATCACCCGGCACCCGACCCCGATCAATCCGCCTCGCTACATACGGGCCGCCAAACCCGGCCGCGCTGGCTGCCAGCCACCCTCCCAGCGCGCCTGCGCCGTCGCACGGCGACGTAGAGGCCGGGCAGGGCGCCCACGGCGCTGCCGGCATGCCCTTGGGGCTGCCGCCGGCGGCCGCCGCGGCGGCGCCGGCGCTCGCGGCGGTCGCCACCGCCGCTGCCCTGTTGCAGCTCGCCCTTCGCCACAGCCAGCTTGCCCGGCAGCACTCCGCCGCTCTGACGGCAGCAACTCGGCTGGCATGCGGTGTGGTGCTGCTGTTGCTGCGGCTGGAGGCCCCACCTGGCGGCAACGGAGCAATGGCTGTCGCAACGGCGACCGTGCTGCACCCAGAGGTGAGCGTGCACGGAGCGGCTCGTGTGCAGCTGATGTTTTAAAGTACCAATGGTGGCACTGGAAGCTGTGGGCTGCAGCTGGATCCCAGGCGGGGGATCTGGGGCGGCATAGGCATGCCGCCGTGTGCTGGTACCAAACTTCACCTTCCCCACTAGTTACCCCTCACGCTCACGCACGCCCCTCCCAAGCCCCATCCCTCGCCTCCTGCAGGCGCTCCTGCTGCTGGCGCGCATGCTGCTGCTGCCGCTGCCCCTGAGGCACGCAGTCTGGGTGCAGGCAGCTGAGGTTCGGGCCGGCCTGGCCAACTTGGCCCGCCAGCCGGCCACCGCCGCCTGCTGCAGCTTTGTGTCCGCCGCTCGGCGGGCACTGGACACACTTGCGGGCCATGGCGCGCCGCTGCGCCCCACCCCGCTGGGGCCCCCACCCACAGCCGCCCAGTGCTGCTGGATGGCCCCCAGCTTTGCGCTGCTGCTCGTCGGCGCCGTGCTGCCTGCTGTGGTCGCCACGGCACGGGCACAGCGTGCCGCAGCGTGGGCCGCCTGGGTGCAGGCCGCCTGGCTGCGGGGCCGGCGCATCAAGAGCGGCTCCCCCGATGGCACCGGCAGCAGCCCTGGCACCCGCAGCAGCCCAAAGAGCAGCCCGGAGAACGGCACAGGCAGCAGCCCGGCAAACAGCACAGCCAGCAGCCCGGAGAGTTTGCAATGGAGCAGCCCCGGAAGCAGCGCCAGCCACCGCACCTCCCCCAGCCTGTCTCGCAGTGCCAGTGCCAGCAGTGAGAGCTTCCTTCCAGAGGGCAGCCCACTGGACAGCCCAGAAGGCAGTGAAAGCGCCAGCCCAGCGGCCAGCGAGAGCGGCAGCGACATCGATACGGCCAGCCTGGATCCTCCAGACCCTACCAGCAGCGGCGGCAGTGGCCCGGCGGCAGTCGAAGGCCAGCCGCCCTGCGACCCAGCATCGGCAGACTGCGGCAACTGCAAGGCAGTGGCCGCCGCGGGCCGCCGCCGCCGCAGCAGCCCTGCCTCCCTGCCGGGCACCGAGGATTGCTCAGCTGGCGAGGGGAGCAGCCCTCCGCACTCTGATGCCCCTGTGCCGCTGGCGGCCCTGCCTGCGGCGCTGCTGTCCGCGCCGCTGCCCCTCACTTGGGTCCAATGTGTCTTCCTCTTACTGCCTGCCAGCGCTGCTCTGTGGGCGGCCCTGGAGGTTGCCATCAATGTGCAGGCTGCCTAGCGCCAACTGTTTCGTCACCCTCAGGGCGCAATTCCCTGCCCCAACCCCTGCCCAGGGCTGCTCCACTTCTGAACTCAAACCACCCGCCCCTCCTTGCCCAGCGCTGCGCTTGCATAACGTCGCAGCATGCATATCTAGTGTGTCTTGCAACCATTGTCAAGGCCGCCAGCACTGCAGGCCACGTTTCCAGTGCCTGCTGCACTTGCAAATCTGTCACGCGTCGCAGTACCGTTTTCCCGCAGTGCGAGTCTGTTACCGTTTGTTTCTTGTTTCGCATGATATTCTTTGCACCGCCTGCGGAGGCCATTGTGCCTGACTGAGCACATGCCAGGAACTGGCCACCCAGGCAGGCTGTCCCATCCCACCTTGTTTGCCATGCCCCCGCCCTCCCACATCCCGCTGTCCACTACCTCCCCCTCATGCACATGTCCTGCGTCCCAGCTGCACGCTCTTTCCACAAGTGCTTTGCAACAATTCGGTCTGGCAGGACATTGCGGTTTGCACGATGTCCGCCCCTATTAGTGCAAGCTCCACACATACACAGCTGCCGCTTCTTGCCGCAGCATCTGGTTTTCATGCCACCTTGCCCAATAGGCCCTTACCAGTCTTGACCGTTTGACCTCCTTTCCCTGTTCGACGTGTGCTTTGTCATGGCCCGGCTCAACATGTTCTATTACGGGAGCCACCTGCAACTGCAACCTTGCCACGTTCTCGACATGTGTGGATTTTCACAGCCTACGTATGTGTCACAGTCACTGCAGCCGAGTCAACTGTAAGAATGAATGCAAGTGCTTGAGGGGGCAAGAGCGCCCAACCAAGGGAGGAAGGAGTGGCAGACAGTACAAGCGGGTGCCAGCAGGAGGAGGAGGGAGCAAGGGGAATCACAAGGGGGAGAGCAGGGAAGCAGGTAGCAGGGGTGCAGCACGGCAGCAAAGGCACGGCAATGGCGATGCGCATTCAGTGGGAGCACCCAGCTCTCGGTCGCAGGGGCGGCCAAGTGCGAGTCAGACGTGAGTGCACTCAAAAGCGAAGCTTGCTGCACGGCGTGATGCCAGGTGCAGAGCGCTGCCAACAAATAGCAACCCGCTACTGCGAAGCGCCGGCGTCAGAGGACACAAATGCCTGCTCTGCAAGGTCGATTGCCCGGCCCAGTGCAGCAGACTTGTTCACGGTCTCCTCCCACTCGCTCTCAGGAACCGAGTCCGCCACAAGGCCGGCGCCCGCCTGCGGGTATTGGGTGGCCAAGACAACAGGCGGGGGGTGGGTGAGCAGGCCGGGTGGCCGCAAGCACAGCCGGCTGCAGCCCAGGCACCAAATGAAAGCGCAACAATGAGAGCTCAAATGCTCTAAATCACACCTGCAGGTGCACCGTCCACTCCCGCCGCGGCTTGTCTCCGCCATAGCTGCAAAAAGGAGGAAGGGCGGGCGGGTGAAGCTCGCATGATTCACACGCTGAAGAAATCGAAGTAGCGCAAACAGTGGGCGCTGGCCAGCAAGCACAGCAGAACGAGCATGCCAGCAGCACGAACGTGCCAGCGGCACGCATGACATTCGCACTGACTTGTACAGGGTGTCGTTGACTGAGCATAACACAACACAACAAAAGGCCGGACTTGTGGCGATTATGTTAAGCATGTTCAGTAGGCAGGCCTCACTTGTACAGGGTGTCGTTGGCTGCCGTGGGGATGACCATGGTGCGCAGCGCGAGCGCCATGTCCATGCCGCCTGCACAGCGGGCACAGCAGGGGCAGCAGGCACAGCATGAGGCGCGGCATGAAGTGGTGCAGCAGGCACAGCAGGGGCGAGCGCCATGTCCATGCCGCCTGCACAGCGGGCACAGCAGGGGCGGCAAGCACAGCATGAGGCGCGGCATGACGGCTGCTGGCCTGCAAGCTCCGGCAGCAAACCCGTGCCGGTTGCCCATGCAGCGAAGCCCCAAAGCAGCCCTGCCCACCTGTGAACGACACGAGGCCAAAGCCGCCGCCGTATGGGCCTCGCCGCGCCACCTCAAGCTCATCAATGATCTGCATCGCTCGCACCTGCACCAATGAAACAGGAAACAGGGCTGGTCAAGGCACAGCAAGGTTGAAGAATGATGGCTGCACCAGAGTGTGCATTGTGCAAACGGCAGAGGGAGTACAGTAGGTCAGGGCACAGGTCGCAACACAAGGGCGCACCCGAGCAGAGGGCATTACCACATACTCAGCTCTGGTGATGATGTGGTAACCAGGAAGGGCACCCGGCAGCCTCCAGCCGCAGCAACACCAGCAGGTGGGCAGCCAGCAGCCGGGCTGGCACACAAACCTAACACGCAACCAGCACAGCAAGCCAGCACCCACCTTGGGTGCTCCGCTGACTGTGCCTGCCGGCAGTGCCGCCCGCAGCGCGTCCCAGGATGTGAGCCCCGGCTTGAGCTGCCCCGTCACTGCAGACGGGGCAAGGCAGAACAGGCAGCGGCACGCTCAGAGCTGTGCAGTGTTTGTTGGTTTTGGCCCTTGCAGGCAAGCTGTGGAACACCAGCTGGGGCAAGCGCAATCCACCCAAAGCAGGCCATCTGCGACTTGCAATGGCACCAACAAAGGCCCTGCCCGCCACCCACCTGTGGAGGAGATGTGCATGACGTGGCTGTACCGCTCAATCTCCATCAGCTTCTCCACACGAACCGTGCCCGCTTGCGAGACCTGCAGGAGGGTGTGCAGCAGGGGCAGCCAAGGCGCGAGTTGGCCCCGGCAGCAGGGACTCCGGCACACCAGACCTTCGGCACGGTCACAGCTGTCAGTCAGGGCAAACAATCCTCGCCTTGCCCACACCATTGCGCCCTGCGTACATCAGCATGCCATGCTCAGCGCGCTCCTTCTCATTCCAACGGAGCAGCCACCCATCAATCAACAGCCAGCGCTCACCTTGCTCACACCGTTTCAACCAGCATAGGGTGCTCAGCTGGCCAAATTTGCACTGTCTGCTCCACCGGACCTCAGGTACACAAGGATCTGATCAACAGTCAGCCCTCACCTTGCTGCGCCTCCCTGTCGGCCTGACGCTGCCCGAAGTGTAAGTCCCGCAAAGTCAAAGTCTCACCTTGCCCACGTCATTCCGGCCAAGGTCCACCAGCATGACGTGCTCAGCGCACTCCTTCTCGTCCGCAAGCAGCTCCTTCTCAAGCTGCTCATCGGCCTCGGGGGTGGCTCCCCGCCGCCGCGTGCCCGCCAGCGGCCTGCAATCAGAGGGCGGAAGGGTTCCTTGGCTTGATTAAAACAGGAAGGCAAGGCTGGCGGAGCCTGCATGCCTGGTGCTTAGACCAACTCAGCTTGCCGTGCCGGCGCTGCAGAACAGTGTGTGTGCACTGTGCACCATGCTGCACGAGCATGGTGCCTGCGTAGGCCCTCTGAACCAGCAGAGTGCATTCACCACACAGCTCTCCTCAAGTCCCACCGGCCGGTGGCCTTGCCCTGCTCATCCACACAGCAACACTTCAACGGAACCCCCGCCATTCCATACACAGCCATCATTTGCAGGCCTCACCGGTTGGTGACCTTGCCCTGCTCGTCCACGCGGCAACACCTCATTGGAGCCCCCGTCGCTTTATGATCAGCTATCATGCGCAGGCCTCACCGGTTGGTGAACTTGCCCCACTTTGGAGCCCCCATCACTTTATAAACACCCATCACGTGCAGGCCTCACCGGTTGGTGACCTTGCCCTGCTCATCCACGCGGCACAGGATCTCGGGGCTGCTGGCCACAATGATGCAGCCGCGGGCCTGCGTTGGGGGTGGATTAGCAAGTGACGTCGGTGAGCAGCTGGGTCTTAGCGGCACAACAGCCACACTGGGACTGCTGGCCACAGTGATGCAGCCGCAGGCCTGCAAACAAAAAATCAAGCAGCAGAGTGGCTCGGTCTCATGTCCTGCAGTCCATGAGCAAACAGATGTGCAACCACAGCCCTTCTCAGCTTGCGCCACAGCCAGCCAACCAAACAAACCATGCTTGCATGGAGGTAGGCCAGTTGACCACGCGCAGCGAGAGCAGCAGACCTAATAAGTCCAAACCTTAAAAAGCTCATACCAGTCCGTTCCCGCTTGCCTGGAGGTAGGCCATGTAGGGGGAGGGGTTGACCACGCGCAGCGAGCGGTAAATCTCAAAGGGATCCGCAAACGTGCGCCGCTCAAACCGCTGCGACAGCACCAGCTGGAACACGTCGCCTGATTGGATGTATTCCTTCGTCTTGTCCACCTGCGAGTTGTTGGTTAGAGAAGGCAATCAGTTGGTAAATCATCGTTGGGACAGCACCCAGCTGGAAGACGTCTCCCGACTGGATGTGCTCCTTGGTCTTGTCCACCTGTTGAGGACAAAGGAAAGACTGACTAGTAGGAGATGAAACCAGCCTCCTGCCTCTTGGGCAGCGCGGCACAGCACACATCATGACACCTGTCCGTGCTCAACTGACCAAACATAACAACTCTCACAACCACTACCGCCGCTAGCTGACTACCAGCTTCTCCTTGGACAGGCCATGCAGCACAGCTCGAGCAGAGTGTAAAGAACAGGGTGAAATGCTTCAATGATTGTTGAGCACTAAATACTCACCGCCGCCAGGAACTCCTCCTTGGTCATGTTGGACGTGGCGGTGCGCGGCCGCTGGCTCAGCGACAGCGACACCTGCAGCAGCAGCAGAGGAGCATGGACCGATGAGCAGCCATGATTGGATCAACAGCAGCAGTGATTCCACCACAGCGCACAGCGCAGCATCCATTCACAGTCCGGCACATGACATCACGGCCTAAGCATAGCACAGCGCAGCAGGCACAGCGCACCTTGCCGTTCAGCAGCGGCGGCGCGTTTTGGCTGGTCAGCTTTGCTGCGGTGGCCGCCAGGCGCCGCCGGCCGGCCAGATAAGCCTCCTCCACACTACCATAGTCTCCCAGGTGCACCTGCAACAATGAATCATGTGGTTTCAGGGGTCAGTCGCAACCAACCAAATGAAGCAGCTGTGCCAGAGCGTCCTGCACACTGCCATAGTCTCCCAGGTGCACCTGCAATGGGACAAGAGTGTCAGACAATGCCGGTGAAAATAGCAGCAGTGGCGGCAGCGGCGGCGGCAGCAGCATGCAGCAGCAGCGTGCAGCAGCGGCGTTTCCAGCCGTAGCAGCTGCTGCTGCATGCGCATCTGCACAAGCCTCACCCAGGAGATGACAAAGGCCAGCTTGGTGGCGTGGTCAAAAACAGTGCCCATCACATTCAGCCGTGTGCCCCGGTGCTTGTCGCAAGCCTCACCCAGGAGATGACGAACGCCAGCTTGGTGGCGTGGTCAAACACCACCACATCGTTGTACAGCGCCAGGTGGATGTCGGCCAGCCCCCGGTCGTCCTGGGGCGCGTCCTCAAACGGCAGCTTGCCTGCAGGACCAACAGGACAGGCACATTACAAAGCTTAACTTGACTTGATCAACTTGACACAGGGTTAGTCGCCCGAGGCGCATCCTCAAACGGCAGCTTGCCTGCAAAACCAGTTACAGGACGGACGCCGCACCAAGGTAAGAGGCTGGGTAAGATGGGGCGCATCCCAAATGGCACCTCGCCGGAGGGGACCTCACACCACACAACCTCCACACGCTCCGGCAGGGTGGCCGCGGCGCTGCCGACTGCACAGCGTGCACAGCAGCACCCCCATCCAAAGCCTTCTCGATGCAGCTGCCTGGAAAAAGATGGAACAACCCCAGCAGCCGCAGCCGCAGCCGCAGCCGCAGCTGCCCACCTGAGTATACGTAGCGCACTGTGTCGTAGCCGGTGTACCCCACCCAGCCGCCGGTGAAGACGGCGGGCAGGCCCTCCGCGCGCACCGGCCGCCAGTGAGCCGACAGGTCAATGGGCACCTGCAGGTTGGCAGGCAGGGCCGCAGTTGGTTGGGTGTTGGATGCAATGCGCGTGGCAGGACGGCGCTTGCAGCTGCGGCACGCAGCTGTGTTGACATCGGGGTCCGCAACCCATGCCCAACCCCCATCCTGCCTGCACAACAGCCAGCCTGCCAAGGAAGCACAGCATGCGCAGCACGGACCTGCATGGGGTCTGCCGCCTGGATCGTCTCCCGGCTGCCCTTGCGGTGGTCCAGAATGTGCACCTGCTGCCCGCGCGCAACAATCTCCAGCTCGGGAGTGGCACCCACAAAGCTGTAGCGGCCCTGCGGAAACAATGGGGTAATCAGATGGAAACAGTTGAATCCAAAAAGTTGCAGTGGCGGTCTTGGTGGAGTGGCCCCCACAAAGCTGTAGCGGCCCTGTAGCAGCGGTATGAGGCAGCAGGGGCGTGCAGCGGTCGGCAGCGGGGGCGTGCAGCAGGTGCCGGCAAGAGCGTGCAGCAGTTGGCAGCACAAACGTGCAGCGGTC
>VFQQ010002660.1_pt1 | contig 19408 bp, 16 predicted proteins | sample 3512341 | NCBI WGS metagenome assembly VFQQ01 (sample SAMN10412373, study PRJNA504923) | tailings metagenome | isolation source: Relicate 2 Philex TSF1 revegetated site | place: Philippines: Tuba, Benguet | collected 2017-08-29 | reverse complement strand
GCCTATTCGGTCGCCAGCCCGGCCTGGGACGAGGAACTGGAATTCTTCTCGATCAAGGTACCGGACGGCCCGCTGACCTCGCACCTGCAGAAGATCCAGTCCGGCGATACGGTGCTGATGCGCCAGAAGTCGACCGGCACGCTGGTGGTCGACGCGCTGACGCCGGCCAAGCGCCTGTTCATGATCTCGACCGGCACCGGCGTCGCGCCCTTCGCCAGCCTGCTGCGCGATCCCGACACCTACGAAAAATTCGATCAGGTCATCCTCACCCACACCTGCCGCGATGTCGCCGAACTCGCCTATGGCAAGGAACTGGTCGAGGGGCTGGAGAACGATCCGCTGATCGGCGAACTCACCCATGGCCGCGTCACGCTCTACTCGACGACGACGCGCGAAGAATCCTCCCATATGGGCCGCATCACCGCGCTGATCGGCTCGGGCAAATTCTATTCCGACCTCGGCATCGAAAAGCTGAACCCGGAAACCGACCGCATCATGATCTGCGGCTCGATGCATATGCTGAAGGACGTCAAGGAACTCGCCGAAAGCCTCGGCTTCGACGAAGGTTCCCTCAGCCACCCCTCAACCTTCGTCGTCGAGCGCGCCTTCGTCGGCTGAGTTTTGGTGGGCGGCTGACGCCGCTTGCTTTTGCCGATTTTCCCGGAAATCCTGGACCAATAACTTCCGCATCAATGATGCGGTACCGCACTTATGGCGATCAGCGGTTCGCACCATAAAGTAGTCGTCCCGGAAACCGGAGCGACGCGCAGGCTATCCAAGGACCTATCGGCTGCAACAATTTGACAATGGCCAGATGCGAAAGCAGGCGTGGCGACGATGAAGTGCGCCGGCTTTTTCTCCCCCCTTGAGGGGGAGATGTCGCCGAAGGCGACAGAGGGGGTCGGTCAAGGCAGCGCGCCAACGCAAAAAGAACGTCGAGCACTGCCGCAGCGACCCCACCCGGCCCTACGGGCCACCCTCCCCTCAAGGGGGAGGGGTACGCCGGCGCCAAGCCTACGATCATCTTCTTGCAAACGATTTGCAATTGCATTGACACGCAAAGCCCCCTGCTCTATCTCAAACCCAGCGGCCGCTTTCCGTACGACCCGAACTCCACCCCGACAGGATTTTTCATGACAGGCATTCGCAGATTTCTTGCTTCACTATGTTTCACGGCTTTGGCAGCTATCTCCGCCGGCTCCGCCCAGGCCGCCGACAAGATGAACGTCGTCACCACCTTCACCGTCATTGCCGACATCGCCCGCAACGTCGCCGGCGATGCCGCGACGGTCGAATCCATCACCAAGCCCGATGCCGAGATTCACAACTACCAGCCGACGCCGGGCGACATGCTCAAGGCGCAGAAGGCCGATCTGATCCTGTGGAACGGCCTCAACCTCGAACTCTGGTTCGAAAAGTTCTTCGCCAATCTGAGCGAAGTGCCGAGCGGCGTCGTTTCCGAAGGCGTCGAGCCGATGGGCATTGCCGAAGGGCCTTACACCGGCAAGCCGAACCCGCATGCCTGGATGTCGCCTGATGCAGCGCTCATCTATGTCGAGAACATCCGCAAGGCCTTTGCCGCGCAGGACCCGGACAATGCCGAGACCTACGCCAGGAACGCCGCCGCCTATTCGGACAAGATCAAGGCCACCGTCGAGCCGATCCGCGCCGAGATCGCCAGCATTCCCGAGGATCGCCGCTGGCTCGTCACCAGCGAAGGCGCATTCTCCTATCTCGCCCGCGACTTCGGCCTGAAGGAGCTTTACCTCTGGCCGATCAACGCCGACCAGCAGGGCACGCCGCAGCAGGTGCGCAAGGTCATCGACGCTGTGCGCGCCAACAACATTCCGGCGGTGTTTTCCGAAAGCACCATCTCGGCCTCGCCTGCCGAGCAGGTCGCCCGCGAGACTGGCGCCAAATATGGCGGCGTGCTCTATGTCGACTCGCTGAGCGACGAAGGCGGCCCGGTGCCGACCTATCTCGACCTTCTGCGCGTCACCACCGAGACGATCACGAAAGCACTCGTGAAATGAACGCAATAGCCAGGGCAAACCCAGCGACCAGAGCGGAAGACGGCAGCGGGCTTCGCGTCGACAGCATCACCGTCACCTATCGCAACGGTCACACCGCCCTGCGCGACGCAAGCTTTGCAATCCCGACCGGCACCATAACGGCGCTGGTCGGGGTCAATGGCAGCGGCAAGTCGACCCTGTTCAAGTCGATCATGGGCTTCGTTCCGCTGGCTGCCGGCAAGGTCGAGATTTTCGGCCAGCCTTCAGCCTACGCACTGAAGCGCAACGCCGTCGCCTATGTGCCGCAGAGCGAGGATGTCGACTGGAGCTTTCCGGTTCTGGTCGAGGATGTCGTGATGATGGGCCGCTACGGCCACATGAATTTCCTGCGCATGACGCGGCCGGTTGACCGGCAGGCCGTGGACGAGGCGCTGGAGCGGGTCGGCATGGCCGACTATCGCAAGCGCCAGATCGGCGAGCTTTCCGGCGGCCAGAAGAAGCGCGTCTTCCTCGCCCGCGCGCTGGCGCAGGAGGGAAAAATCATCCTGCTCGATGAGCCCTTCACCGGGGTCGACGTGCGCACGGAGGAGGCTATCATCACGCTGTTGCAGGCGCTGCGCGACGAGGGCCGGGTGATGCTGGTTTCCACCCACAATCTCGGCAGCGTGCCGCGCTTCTGCGACCGCGCGGTGCTGATCAACCGCACGGTGCTTGCCGCAGGCCCGACGGCGGAAGTGTTCACGCAGGCCAATCTCGAAAAGACTTTTGGCGGCGTGCTGCGCCAGTTCATCCTCGGCGGCACCGATCTCCACGCCGACGCCGACAAGCGCCGTGTCACCGTGCTGACCGACGACGAGCGCCCCTTCGTGATCTATGGCGATGGCGAAGACCCGGCAAATGGGGCGGATATAGCGCAGACGGATAGGAGAGCAAAATGACGGTAGTTCATCTGCTCTGTCAGCCTCGATCGTCGCGTGTCATCTCACCCCCACCCCTTACCCCTCCCCACAAGGGGGAGGGGGATTCTGAGACGCTGACGACCCCCTCCTCCTTGTGGGGAGGGGTAAGGGGTGGGGGTGACCAGCGTCCGAAGGCAATTCCCGCCCGCATTGCGCCAGCATCAATGCGCGAGGTCAGAGCGTGAGTGTCCTTCTCGAACCCTTCGGCTACGGCTACATGATCAACGCCATGTGGGTGTCGGCGCTGGTCGGCGGCGTCTGCGCCTTTCTCTCGGCCTATCTGATGCTCAAGGGCTGGTCGCTGATCGGCGATGCGCTCTCGCACTCGATCGTGCCAGGCGTGGCAGGCGCTTATATGCTTGGCCTGCCCTTCGCGCTCGGGGCGTTCCTGTCCGGCGGGCTTGCGGCTGCAGCCATGCTGTTCCTCAACCAGCGCACCAAGCTCAGGGAAGACGCCATCATCGGGCTGATCTTCACCTCCTTCTTCGGCCTCGGCCTGTTCATGATCTCGCTGTCGCCGGCCTCGGTGAACATCCAGACCATCGTGCTCGGCAACATCCTCGCCATTACGCCGGGCGACACGCTTCAGCTCGTCATCATCGGCGGCGTCTCGCTGGTCGTTTTGCTGGCGAAATGGAAGGACCTGATGGTCGCTTTCTTCGACGAGAGCCATGCCCGCTCCATCGGCCTCAATCCGGACTGGCTGAAGGTACTGTTCTTCACGCTGCTCTCGGCCTCAACGGTCGCCGCCCTGCAGACGGTCGGCGCGTTTCTGGTCATCGCCATGGTGGTGACGCCGGGCGCGACGGCCTACCTGCTCACCGACCGCTTTCCCCGGCTCATCGCCACCAGCGTCGCCATAGGTGCTGCCACGAGTTTCGTCGGCGCCTATGCCAGCTATTTCCTCGACGGCGCGACCGGCGGCATCATCGTCGTGCTGCAAACGTTGATCTTCCTCACCGCCTTCGTCTTCGCCCCCAAGCACGGCATGCTGGCGGCACGGCGCAAGGCGCGCGAAGCACTGGAGGCGGGGGTATGATGACTGCGTGCCGCTTCCCTTCTCCCCTTGTGGGAGAAGGTGGCCGACCACGGACCTGTTCCGGGGGAGGTCGGATGAGGGGTGTTAGAAGAAACACGCCGTCTCAAGGCTTGCACCCGAACCCCAATTCGAGATTTCATTCTGTACGGTCGCGCTCCGTGCAACACCCCTCATCCGCCTTCACTGCGTTCAGGCACCTTCTCCCACAAGGGGAGAAGGAAGAGCTGCGCCTTACCCGCCAGGTGCTGCCATGATCGAAACCCTTCTCATGCCATTCGCATTCCCGTTCATGCAGCAGGCCTTCGTCATCGCCGTGCTGGTTGCCATTCCGATGGCGATGCTGTCGGCGTTTCTGGTGCTGAAGGGATGGTCGCTGATGGGCGACGCCATCAGCCATGCGGTGCTGCCCGGCGTCGTGCTGGCCTATATAGCCGGCATTCCGCTCGCCATCGGGGCGTTTGCCGCCGGTATGGTCTGTGCGCTCGCCACCGGCTTTCTGAAAGAGAACAGCCGGGTCAAGGAAGACACCGTCATGGGTATAGTCTTTTCCGGCATGTTCGGCCTCGGCATCGTGCTCTACACCAAGATTGAGACCGACGTTCACCTCGACCACATATTGTTCGGCGACATACTCGGCGTGACCTGGGGTGATGTCCTGCAAACCGGTATCATCGCAGTGATCACCGTCGGCGCCATCGGCATCTTCCGGCGCGACCTGCTGCTCCATGCCTTCGACCCGCAGCATGCGCAGGCGATCGGCCTGCCGGTCAGGCTGCTGCATTACGGGCTGCTGGCGATCCTGTCGCTGACCATCGTCGGGGCGCTCAAGGCCGTCGGCATCATCCTGGCGATCGCCATGCTGATCGCGCCCGGCGCCATCGCCTTCCTGCTCACTGATCGCTTCTCGCGGATGATGCTCGTCTCTGTGGTGATCGCAGTTACGGCTTCGTTCCTCGGTGTCTATCTCAGCTTCTTCATCGACAGTGCACCGGCCCCGACCATTGTGCTTCTGATGAGCATCGCCTTCATAGCGGCCTTTATCTATTCGCGCGGGAAAATTGCCCGCGCCGAGCGCAGACTGGCCGAGGCGAAAACATCCTGAGGGTCGTCGCGAGTTCGGCAAGCACAACAACGGCGGGGCAAAACCCCGCCGTTGTCATGCGCGTCTTGGGATCAGGCCGCTTTGGCAGCCGGGCGGTCGCGCGCGAAGGAACGTCCGTCGGCATCGAAGATATGCAGGTCGCCGGGATCGGCGGTCAGCCGCAGGACGGCGCCGCGCTGGATTTCGGCATTGCCGGGCAGCTTCGCCACGAGCGGCTCGCTGATGCGGCCGACCTGGACATAGGCCATCTGCACTTCGCCGAGCTGCTCGATGTAATCGACGACGCCCTCGAAGAGAAAATCCTTGCCCGTCGCGATGTTGAGGTCTTCGGGGCGCACGCCGAAGCTGACCTTGGTGCCCGCAGCGTCCGCCGGTGTTGCGACGGGAACGGTCACGTTGTTTCCGCCGGCATGGCTGACGATCGTCGGCTGGCCGGTCTTTTCGATCTTCGCCGGCAAAATGTTCATCGCCGGCGAGCCGATGAACTGCGCGACGAACAGATTGCCGGGATGGCGGTAAAGCTCCATAGGCGAGCCGACCTGCTCGATGCGGCCGTCCTTCAGCACCACGATGCGGTCGGCCAGCGTCATCGCCTCGACCTGATCGTGGGTGACGTAGATCATCGTCGTTTCCGGCATGCTCTCCTTGAGCTTGGCAATCTCGATGCGGGTGGCGACACGAAGGGCAGCGTCGAGGTTGGACAGAGGCTCGTCGAACAGGAACACCTTCGGATTGCGCACGATGGCGCGGCCAATGGCGACGCGCTGGCGCTGACCGCCGGAGAGCGCCTTGGGCAGGCGTTCGAGATATTTGGTGAGCTGGAGGATTTCGGCGGCCTGCCGCACGCGCCGGTCGATCTCGGTCTTGCTCTCGCGGGCGATCTTCATGCCAAAGGCCATGTTGTCGTAAACCGTCATATGCGGGTAGAGCGCATAGGACTGGAACACCATGGCGATGCCGCGCTTGGAGGGCGGCACGTCGTTGACCTTCTCGCCGGCGATCTCGAGCGTGCCACCGGTGATGTCTTCCAGACCAGCGATGGTGCGCAGAAGCGTCGACTTTCCGCACCCCGACGGCCCGACGAAGACGATGAACTCGCCGGACTTTATGTCGAGATCGATGCCGTGCAGGATGTTGAGGTTGCCATAAGCCTTCTTGACGCTGGTCAATGTGAGATCGGCCATAATATCCTCCCGATTTCCGTTGTTACCCGATCAGGCGAGACGCCCGAACCAGGCTTCGTAAGCTCCAAGCCGGATCGCGCCGGCGCCGGCATTTCCCGAAAATCCATGACCCGACAGCGGCTGCGGCGCGGCTGCCCCGCCGAGGTCGATAACCGCCGGCGCCGAGCCGAGATTGAAGGCGCAGACGATTTCCTCATTGCCCTCGCGGCGGGTGAAGGCGACGGCGTCGCCCTCTGCTGCGAGGAAGGAAATATCGCCTTTGGTGAGGGCCGGATGCGTGCGACGGAAGTCGAGGAAGCGCCGGTAGTGCTCGAGCAGGGACGCTTCGTCGCCCTCCTGCGCGCTGACCGACAGAGGCAGATGGTCCTTAGACACCGGCAGCCAAGGTTTTGCGGTCGAAAACCCGCCATTGGCGGCATCGCCGTCCCACACCATCGGCGTGCGGCAGCCGTCGCGGCCCTTGAATTCGGGCCAGAAGCGGATGCCGTAGGGGTCCTGCAAATCCTCGAAAGCGAGATCGGCTTCGCCGAGACCAAGCTCCTCACCCTGATAGATGCAGACCGAGCCGCGCAACGACATCAGCAGGGCCGAGAGCACTTTCAGATAGGCGGTGCGATCGGCCTCGCCCGCACCCCAGCGCGAGGCGTGGCGCATCACGTCGTGGTTTGAGAAGGCCCAGCACGACCAGCCGTCGCTGGCGACGTCGCCGAATGTTTCCAGCACGGTCCGTACACGGGCGGCGGTGATCTTTTCCGGGGCGAGGAAGTCGAAGGCATAGCACATCTGCACGCGGTTCTCGCCGGCGGTATAGGCAGCGACGATATCGAGCCCGCGCTGCGCGTCACCGACCTCGCCGACTGCGGCTGCGGCCGGATACTCGTCCAGCAGAGCGCGAAAACGCTCGAGGAAGCCGAGATTGTCGGACTGGCTCTTGTCGTAGAGATGGTCCTGATAATTGTAGGGATTGACCGCCGGTGCGATGGAATCGTTGCGCGCTTCCTTCGGCAGCGGCGGATTGTCTTCCAGACCCGCCGAGTGGAAATAGAAGTTGATCGTGTCGAGCCGGAAGCCGTCAACGCCGCGCTCCAGCCAGAAGCGGGTGGCGTCGAGCACGGCATCCTGCACCTCGACGTTATGGAAGTTGAGATCCGGCTGCTCGGCCAGGAAATTGTGCAGGTAATATTGCAGCCGCCTTGCATCCCACTGCCAGGCCGAGCCGCCGAAGATCGACAGCCAGTTGTTGGGCGGCGTGCCGTCGGGCTTGGCGTCGGCCCAGACGAACCAGTCGGCCTTGGGATTGGTGCGCGAGGCGCGGCTTTCCCTGAACCATGGGTGTTCGTCGGCGGTGTGCGAGATGACCTGATCGATCATCACCTTCAGGCCGAGCCGGTGCGCCTCGGCAATCATGGCATCGAAGTCGGCAAGCGTGCCGAACATCGGATCGACGTCGCAATAATCCGACACGTCATAGCCGAAATCCTTCATCGGCGACTTGAAGAAGGGCGAAATCCAGATCGCGTCGACGCCGAGCCCGGCGATATAGGGCAGGCGCTGGATGATGCCTTTCAGGTCGCCGATGCCGTCGCCGTTCGAGTCCTGATAGCTGCGCGGATAGATCTGATAGATCACCGCGCCACGCCACCAGTCGCGGTCGACCGCCGGTTCGGGATGCTCGATTATGCGTGCTGCATGCATGGGCGGTCAGCCTCCTTTGACGGAGCCCGCGAGCAGGCCGCGGACGAAATAGCGTTGAAGCGAGAAGAACACGGCCAGCGGCACCAGTATGGTGACGAAGGCAGAGGTGGTGAGGATTTCCCAGTTGCCGCCGCGCGAACCGAGCAGCGCATTGAGCTTGCCGGTCAGCACGAGCTGATCGGAGCCGGAGCCGAGGAACACCATCGCGACCAGAAGATCGTTCCAGACCCAGAGGAACTGGAAAATGGCGAAGGAGGCCAGCACCGGGAAGGACAGCGGCAGCACGATCTTGATGAAGATCTCGAAATCGCTGGCACCGTCGATGCGCGCCGATTCCATGATCTCGCGCGGCAGGCCGGCGATGTAGCTCCTGAGCAGATAGATGGCGAAGGGCAGGCCGAAGCCTGTATGTGCCAGCCAGATGCCGAGATAGGTCTTGGCCGGGACGCCGAAGAACGCGCCAACGCCGTTGTAGAGCTTGAGCAGCGGGATGAGCGACATCTGCAGCGGCACGACGAGCAGGCCGATGATGGTGGCGATAAGCAGCGCGCGCCCGGGAAAGCGCATCCAGGCCAGCGCATAGGCCGCAAAGGCCGCGATCAGGATCGGGATGATCGTTGCCGGTATGGTCACCGTCAGCGAATTGATAAAGGAACGCCCGATACCCTCGGAAAACAGCACCGTCTGGTAGTTCTCGGTGGTGAAGCGCGGCGGCATCGATGAGGCGAAATAGATGCGGCGGCCGCGATCACCTTCAAAGGCAACCGGCGAGGATTGAACGTAGGAGCCGTCGTCATTGACCTGAAGCGTCACACCCTTGCCGAGATCGGCAACGGCGCCCGCCTCGAACTCGGTCGGGGCCTGCGACCTGATGCCGAACGCGCTGATCGTGCGGTTGTCGCCGGCCTTGAGCAGATTGCCCATGATGAGGAACTTGCCGTCCTTCTCGACCTGGTCGGCGGCGGTGGCGAGCCGGCCGTCGTCGGTCTGCGTCGAGGTGACCAGCGCCGTCCACCAGCCGGTGACCGCAAGCTGGTTCTTGTCGCGCAGCGAGCTGACGAGAATGCCGAGCGTCGGGATCGTCCAGATCGCGACGAAGACGAGAACCGCGATATGGACGCCGAAGCGGCCGAGGAAGGATTTTCCGGTGGAGCCGGCCATCTCAGTGTCCTCCGCCTTCGCGATTTGCCTGACGAATGTTCCAGACCATGATCGGAACGACGGCCAGCATGATGATGACGGCAATCGCCGCACCGCGGCCGAAGTCGCCGCCGCCGCGGAACATCCAGTCGAACATGAGGTTGGCCAGCGTGTTCGAATTCCACTGACCGTTGGTCATGGTCAGGACGATGTCGAAGACCTTCAGCACCAGGATGGTGATGGTCGTCCAGACCACGGCGATGGTGCCCCATATCTGCGGGATCATGATCTTCCAGAAAATCTGGAAGCCGCTGGCGCCGTCGATGGTCGCCGCCTCGATCGTCTCGTCGGGAATGCCGCGCAGCGCCGAGGACAGGATGACCATGGCAAAGCCTGTCTGGATCCAGATCAGGATGATCATCAGGAAGAAATTGTTCCAGAACGGCGTCGAGATCCAGACCTGCGGATTACCGCCGAAATACTGGACGATCGCGTTGAGGATGCCGATCTGCGCCTGGCCATCGCCGCGATACTCGTAGACGAATTTCCAGATGACGCTGGCACCGACGAAGGAAATGGCGAGCGGTGCGAAGACCAGGCTCTTGGCGATGTTGCCCCACCAGATCTTGTCGGTCAGCACCGCGATGATGAGCCCGAGGAAGGTGCAGGCGGCCGGCACGACGGCGAGCCACAATATGTTGTTGAAGATCGCCTGCAGGAATTCCCGGTCGCCGAAGGCCCAGGCGTAATTGGCAGTGCCGACGAAAGTCTGCCCGGTGCGGTCGTGGAAGGACAGGATCAGCGTCGAGATCACCGGATAGATCAGGTAGACGGTGAGGATGATCATCGCCGGCCCGACGAACAGCCATGGCCTGATATAGCCCTGCCGGCGAAGGTTATCGATGGCTGCCGCCCCCGATACGCCGCGCGAGGGGAAGACGGCGTCGAGAAGGCGGTTTGCGCTCCAGAAATAGACGACGCAGCCGCCGACGCCGACAATGATCGTAAAAACCGCTGAGAGAATCTGTGCCGTCATGGGAGTTTTCCCCGATCAGACTTGCGATAATTTTCCTTGGGAATAAGGGGCTGAAAGGACCGGGTGCTCGCCCGGTCCCTTCACGGCCTGTTCGGCCCTATTTGATCGCGTCCCAGCTCTTCTGGACGTCGGCTGCGACATCGGCCGCCGGCTTGCCGCCGACCAGATCGATCATGCCGGTCCAGAAGGCGCCGGCGCCGATCTTGCCGGGCATCAGGTCCGAGCCGTCGAAGCGGAAGGTCGAGGCGCTCGACAGGATCTCGCCCTGCTTCTTAAGGGCGTCGCTGGCATAGGCGTCGTTGTTGACCGATTTGAACGGCGTGACGAAGCTGCCCTGCGCCATCCACAGCTCATGCGCCAGCGGCAGCTTCAGGAACTCGATGAAGGCGCGCGAGGCCTTGGTGTCCTTGGTTATCATCGCCAGCGTGCCAGCGCCGAGAACCGGGGTTCCGAGTTCAGGCTTCGAGGCATAGGGCGGGTAATAGAAGAAGTCCGCGTCCTGTCCGAGCTTGGTGCCTTCCGGGAAGAAGGAAGGGATGAAGGACGCCTGATGGTGCAGGTAGCACTTAGGCGGCACCGAGAAGAGACCCTTCGGGCTGTCGCGGAAGTCGGTAGCGGCCACTGCCGCAGCACCCCCGCTGACCATCTTGTCGTCGGTGGCGATCTTGGCGAAGATATCGAGCGCGCCGACGACGGCCGGATCGTTGAACGGGATCTCGTTCTTGACCCATTTGTCGTAGGTTTCGGGGGTCTGCGTGCGCAGCATGATGTCTTCGACCCAGTCGGTCGCCGGCCAGCCGGTGGCGCCGCCAGAGCCCAGTCCGATGCACCATGGCGTGCCGCCGTCGGCGATGATCTTGTCCGACAGTGCCTGCAACTCTTCCTGGGTCTTGGGAACTTCGTAGCCGGCTTCCTCGAAATTGTCCGGCGAATACCAGACCAGCGACTTCACGTCGGCCTTGTAGGGGAAAGCGAAGTAGCCTGGCTTGCCGTCCTTGTCGTTGAAGGTGCCGAGATCGACCCATGACTGGCCGGCGCCGTAATTGTCCTTGACCCATGCGGCCGTCTCGTCGCCGAGCGGCGTCAGCAGACCCTTGGAGGCCAGATCCTGGATCAGTCCCGGCTGCGGCAGGATGGCGATGTCGGGCGGGCTGCCGGCCTGCGTGTCGATGACGATCTGCTGCTCGTAATTCTCGGACGAGGAGTATTTGAGATCGACGCCGGTGGCTTCGCTGAAATATTCGAGAACATTGCGCACCAGCGCCTCGTCCTCACCGCGCCACGGCCCGAAAATGGAGAGCGTCTGGCCCTTGAGATCGACTTTCTTCAATTCGTCGAAATCGGCCCAGTGGAAACGGGCGTCCTCGCCCGGCTTGAACTTCAATTCCGCCTGAGCGGGCGCACCGAGCGCCATTGCTGCCAGCGCCACGCCTATGAAAAGGCTCTTTCTCATCGACTTTCCTCCCAGTGGTCACAGGTCACCGGCGAAACCTCCATTTCGCCGTGCCGATGTCGCCCCGGCAGCGTCCCGCCCAGCGGGAGCGCCCGCTTCCGACTGTCTGAAATCGAAAGTTTCCAAAGCGCTTTGGCTGCTCTTATCATCGCCGCTGAAACCGGCCAGAGTCAAGGGTCATATTACATAAATCGATTTAAATCGCAAATTTGGTGCAATGCATCATCATTTTCCGCGCTGCAGCAGCGAATTATACTTCTGAAATGAGCTTTCTCGACCTACACTCGAAATTCCGGATTTGGGCATGGGCAAAGGAAAATACCGATGTTTAAAAGCGCTTTGAGGATCGGGACGTGAACCTCAAGCAACTCTCGCTGATGCTCGACCTGTCGCAGACCACGGTCAGCCGAGCACTCAACGGCTATCCGGAAGTCAGCGAGGAGACGCGCCGGCGCGTGGCCGATGCCGCAAAGCGCCACGGCTATCGCCCCAACCCCAGCGCGCGCCGGCTGGCGACCGGCAAGGCCGGCATGATCGGCTATGTCATGCCGACCGGGGCGAGCGTCGACATCGATCCGCATTTCGTCGAGTTCCTGTCGGGGCTCGGCGACTACGCCCGCGCGCATGACCTCGATCTGGTGCTGAGCCCGGCCGACGCCCGCGACGAGGAAACGACCTACCGCCGCATCGTCGCCAACAAGCAGGTCGATGCGGTCTATGTCTCGGCGCCGCGCCATGCCGACAAGCGTGTCGCGCTCATCCATCAGCTCGGCATCCCCTTCATCGTCCATGGGCGCAGCGAGGGGCTGGATTTCGATTATCCCTATCTCGACATCGACAATGAGGCTGCCTTTCACGAAGCGACCCGGCTTCTCTTGCAGCTCGGCCACAAGCGCGTCGCGCTGATTAATGGCGACGACACGCAGACCTTTGCGATATTCCGCGAACGCGGCGTGCGACGGGCGCTGGCGGCGAGTGGCATTGCCCTGCCGCCCACCCTGTTGCGATCGGTGGCGATGACGGAGGAAAACGGCTACCGCGCCGCCCGCAGCCTGCTCGAACAGGGCGAAGCACCGACCGGCATCGTCTGCTCCAGCCTGATCATGGCGCTGGGCGTGGTGCGCGCCGTGCGCGATCTCGGCCTGACCATTCCCGGCGACCTGTCGCTGATCGCCCATGACGACGTCTTCCCATGGCTGAAACCGGAAAACTTTTCCGTACCGCTCTCGACGACGCGCTCCTCGATCCGCGCGGCGGGACAGCGCATTGCCGAACGGCTGGCAGCGCGTATTTCGGGGCTGGAAACCGGCGCGCGCGGCGAAATCTGGCCGGTCGATCTCGTCGTGCGCGGCTCGATCGCCGGCGCGCCGGGCTGAGCGCTTTCTCCTATCGACAATCGCGAGGCCAGGCTTTACGGGGCGAGGAAACTTTCCCCGACCTGAAAGGCCCGGCATGCGCACAAAAACCCTGATCGCACCTTCGGTGCTGGCGTCCGACTTCTCGAAGCTCGGCGACGAGGTCGCCGCTGTCGCGGCGGCAGGGGCCGACTGGATTCATCTCGACGTCATGGACGGCCATTTCGTGCCGAACATCACCTTCGGCGCACCGGTCATCAAGGCCATTCGGGATCGCACCGACAAGGTATTCGACTGCCATTTGATGATAACGCCGGCCGATCCCTATCTCGCGGCCTTCGCCGATGCCGGTTGCGATATCATCACGGTCCATGCCGAGGCCGGCCCGCATCTCGACCGATCGCTGCAGGCGATCCGCAATCTCGGCAAGAAGGCCGGCGTGTCGCTCAATCCTTCGACACCCGAAAGCGCCATCGAATATGTGCTGGACCGGCTCGATCTGGTCCTGATCATGACGGTCAATCCCGGCTTCGGCGGGCAAGCCTTCATCCCTGCCATGGTGGAGAAAGTGAAGCGTGTGAAAGCGCTGATCGGCGACCGCCCCATCGACATCGAGATCGACGGCGGCGTCAGCGCGGAGACCGCGCCGCTGGTCACGGCCGCCGGCGCGAATGTCCTGGTGGCGGGTGCTGCGATCTTCAAGGGCGGTTCGGAGGCGGCCTACCGCGCCAATATCGAAGCGATCAGGACGGCGGCTGACGGGGCGGTTTAGCTATATGTCGTTTCAATCTCAGAGGTCTGGGGTTGAAAAGGACCCCTCTCCGATTTGCTTCGCAAACCACCTCTCCCCATTTCATGGGGCGAGGAACCCACATTCTTTTAGGCCGAGCGTTTCAGGACTTGGGTTCCTCGCCCCACAAAGTGGGGAGAGGTGGCGCGCGTAGCGCGACGGAGAGGGGTAATTTTCGAAGACTTCCGTGGTTCAGTTCGTACCAAAAACCTTCGCACCCTCGATCCAAACACCTTCCACATCCAGCGCATCAGACAGATGCACGATGCTGGCGGCAGCACCCTCGCCGAGATGGCCGAGACGAGTGGCCTGCCCAACGGCCTGCGCCGGATAAAGCGAGGCCAAGCGCAGCGCCTCGTCCAGTTCGAGCCCGATGGTCTCGTGCATGAAGCGTACCGCCGAGATCATGTCGAGATCGGCTCCCGCCAGCGTGCCGTCCTCCAGCGTCAGCCGGCCGTTCTCGCGGCGGATCACCCGGCCGTTCAGCGTGAACGACTTCATGTCGGTGCCGATGGTCGCCATGGCGTCGGTTACGAGGAATATCTTTGCAGGACCCCGCTTGGCTCGCAGTGCAATTCCGATGGTCGCCGGGTCGACATGGATGCCATCAGCGATCAGTCCAGCAGACAGCGTGCCGGTATCGATCGTCGCACCTGCGAGGCCCGGTTCGCGATTGCCGATCTGGCTCATCGCGTTGAACAGATGCGTCACCATGGTCGCTCCGGCGGCGGCCATGGCCTGCGCCGTGGAGTAGCTGGTGTCGGAGTGGCCGAGGCTGACGATAACGCCGGCGCTGGCAAGCCCGGCGACGCGGCGCTCATCGACCGACTCGGGCGCGACGGTGGTCAAAAGCACCGGCATTTTTTCGCGCGCGGCGATCAGTCGGGTTTCGTCCTCATCCGTCATCGGCCGGATCAGCGCAGGGTCATGCGCGCCCTTGCGGGCCGTGGACAGATGCGGGCCTTCGAGGTGCAGGCCGAGGAAGCCCGGCACTTTCTGCAACGCTGCCTGCGCGCCGGCCGCAATTGCGGCCTCGGTGATTTCCGGCGTGTCGGTAATCAACGTCGGCAGCAGCGCCGTGGTACCGAAAGGCACGTGCGCCGCACAGATGGTGCGGATCGCCTCGACGGAGGGGCCGTCATTCAGCATCACCCCGCCGCCGCCATTGACCTGAAGGTCGATGAAGCCCGGCGCAAGGATGCCGCCGTCGCGTTCGATCAAAGGGATGTCCGCCGGCAGGCTGCCGCCCGGCGCGATGCGCTCGACGCTGCCGTCGCGAACAATGAGAGCGGAATCTTCATGCCACGCCTGTCCGTCGAAAATGCGTGCGCCGGCGATGGCAAATCTGTCGGTCATAGGGTCTCGGTCACTTTTCTCAGATTTCGCGGTTCGTCGGGGTTCAGCCCGCGATGACGGGCGAAGGCCTCGACGAAGCCGTAGAAGGAAACGATCAGCGCCAGCGGGTCGGTCAGCGGATGGCCGGTGGCGACATAGGGCAGGCGCGTTGCCTTACCCGCTTTTTCCGATGTCATGAAGACCGCCGCGCGCTTTTCGGCGAGCTGGCCGACGACATCGGCCATCGAAGGCTCCGAAGCATCGCGCGCCGCCAGCGCCAGCACCGGGAAGCCGGGCCGCACAAGCGCCAGCGGGCCGTGCATGACTTCCGCCGCGCTGTAGGACTCCGCATGCATGGCGCAGGTTTCCTTGAACTTCAACGCCGCCTCGTTGGCGATGGCGAAGGACGGGCCGCGCCCAAGAATAAACAGCGAACTTTCGCCGGCAAGCGCGCCGGCCAGTTCCATCCAGTCGCAATCGACCGCCTTTGCAAGATGCGCCGGCAGGTCGCGAAGCGCATTCATCAACGCATCGTCATTGGTGCAATGGGCCATCAGCGCCAGCCCCGCGACCGCCGAATTCATGAAGGTCTTGGTTGCCGCGACGCTCTTTTCGACGCCGGCCAGAATGTCGATCGTGTGGTCGGATGCCTTGGCCAGCGGCGAATCAGGCGTGTTGGTCAGCGCTATCGTCAGCGAGCCGGCCTTGCGGGCGGCATCGGCCATGGCGACGATGTCCGGGCTCTTGCCGGACTGCGAGATCGCCAGGCAGGCGGAACCGGCAAGGCGAAGCTTTGCGCCATAGATCGAGGCGACCGAAGGACCGACTGAGGCGACGGCGAGACCGGCGGTGAGCTCGATCGCGTATTTCAGGAAGGAAGCAGCGTGGTCGGAAGAGCCGCGCGCGACGGTGACGATGAAGCGCGGGTCGCGCTCCCGGATGTCGCGGCCGGCTTCGGTCAATGCCTGCCCGGAGCCGTCGAGCAGGCGCGCCACGGCGTCGGGTATTTCGACGATTTCTCGCCGCATATGGGTGGTGTCAGTCAATTACAGTCTCCGAGATGCTATTCCGAACCCGCCAGGCGCAGTTCGGCGACGAAATCATAGGCGTCGCCGCGATAGATGGAGCGGGTGAATTCGATGACCTTGCCGGTTGCCAGATAGGAAATCCGCTCGATGTTCAGGCTGGCCGAGCCCGGCGGCACGTCGAGCAGTTTCGCGTCGGCGTCTCCGAGATTGGCGGCGGAAATGCGCTGCACGGCGCGAACTGGCCGGTTGCCGGTGCGTTCCAGCACCGCGTAAAGCGAGGAGCCGATTGCCGCCGGATCGGGCAGGACCGTCGCCGAAAGCGAGGCGCGTTCGATCGCCAGCGGCGTGTCGTTGGCGATGCGCAACCGGCTGATACGGGCGACGAGTTCCTTGGCCGAAAGGCCGAGCACCATGATCTCGTCGGGCGACGGCGGATAGATGCCCCGGTCAAGCCATGTCGACGTGACCACCATTCCGCGCCGGGCCATGTCCTCGGTGAAAGAGGTCAGCCGCGACAAGGATTGTTCGACACGTTCGACGCGTGGGGCAACGAAGGTGCCGGAGCCGTGGCGCTGCACCAGTATGCCGCCCTTGACCAGATCCTGCACCGCCTTGCGTACGGTGACGCGCGATACGTCGGCTTTCACCGCAATATCGCGCTCGGAGGGCAAGGCGTCGCCCGGCCCGATGACGCCGCGCTGGACGGCATCCTCGATGCTCTTCTTCAGTTGCAGGTAGAGCGGTGCGCCATTGCGCACCGAGGCCTTCACGGTCGAGAAAATCTGTTCCGCGACGTCAGGCATGGGCGGGCGCTCCGGCATTGCCGAACAACCGCGCCGCCATCGTCACGGCGCCGCCCAGCGCATCCTGCAGCGGCGCATGCTGCATCGCCTGATAGCGGGCCGACATATAGGGCGCGACCAGGCCCGCAAGCCCGCCGAGCATGCAGAGCCGCTGGCCGGGTTCGAGCTTCAGCGCATCAAGCGCTTCCTCAAGGTCGCCGACGGCGCGCTTAAGCACGCGCGCGGCAACCGGATCGCCCTTGCCGGCGAAGTCGAAAACCATCGGCGCGAAGGTGCCGAAATCGGCAGGCTTAGAGGCCGCACCGAACTTGACGATGTCACGCGGATCGCCAGCGAATTTTTCCATCACCGCCTGCGTCAGCGCCGAGCCGGGGCGGATATCGTCATGGGCGAGCAGCGTTTCCTGCAGCAGGTCGCGGCCGATGCGCGCCCCGCCGCCGAGATCGCCGAGCAGGAAACCCCAGCCGCCGATAGTCTGCATGGCGCTGCCCTTGCGCGACATGAAGATCGAGCCGGTGCCGATGATGGCGATGGCGCCGTCATGGTCGCCGAGCGCGCCGTTCATGGCGATCAGCGCGTCGCTTTCGACCAGGCTGGCGCGGAAGGGCAGGATTGCCTCCAGCTGCTGCTTGTAGCCGCCGACATTGGTGCCGGCGAGGCCGAGAACGGCAGAGGTTTCGGGAATGAGGCCGGGGTCTATGCGTGCTTCCACAAAGGCCAGCCGTGCGGCTTCGACGATGTTGTGGCGGGCACCATCCAGATCGGTCATGATGTTGGCCGGGCCGCTCTTGCCGCGGCCGACGACATCGCCAGAAGCCGTCGCCAACGCGGCCCTGCAGCTTGTGCCGCCGCCATCTATCCCGAGCACCAGATTCACTGTGAAGTCTCCTCAATGGTTATGATACCAATAAAATACCAATAGCCAAGGATTAATTTCCGGGCACAGGTGGCAGAAGCGAAACCTATTGATTTATAACAATTTTATACACCTTCCCTTTCGTCACCTCCGCTAATTCGTTAACGCGGCTGGACAAGTGGTATTTTTTTGGTATTGTCGATCCAGGGAGGAGATTTGATGGCCGAGACGCGTACCGGAATGGTGCACGAAAGGGCCGGCGCGTTGCAAGTGCAGCCGCCTGCGAAGACGCACCTTCTATCCTCCAACGCGGACGCGATCCTGCCTGCCGCCGGCATTCGAATGCCGGCGCGGCATTGAGACTGCTCGACAATGCGGGCCGATGTTTCGCCCGCCTTGTGGAGACCGGAGGGGAGCCAGGGCTCTCGTCAAAATCGAACCTGAACAGGTCAACAGGGAGAACCAATATGAAACGCACTGCATTCACCGCACTTCTGGCGGTAACCAGCATTCTCGGCTCGGCCGGGCTTGCGGCTGCACAGGACGCCGCGCTGACGATCGAAAGCTGGCGTAACGACGATCTTGCCATCTGGCAGGAAAAGCTCATCCCGGCCTTCGAGAAGGCAAACCCCGGCATCAAGGTCACCTTCGCGCCGTCCGCGCCGACCGAATACAATGCCGCGCTGAACGCCAAGCTCGATGCCGGTTCCGCCGGCGACCTCATCACCTGCCGTCCGTTCGACGCCTCGCTCGAACTCTACAACAAGGGGCAGCTTGCCGACCTCGCCAGCCTGCCCGGCATCGAGAATTTCTCCGACGTGGCCAAGTCAGCCTGGACGACCGACGACGGCAAGGCGACCTTCTGCGTGCCAATGGCCTCCGTCATCCACGGCTTCATCTACAACCAGGAAGCCTTCGACAAGCTCGGCATCAAGCCGCCGGCAACCGAGGAAGAATTCTTCGCAGCGCTCGAGAAGATCAAGGCTGACGGCACCTATGTGCCGATGGCGATGGGCACAAAGGATCTCTGGGAAGCCGCCACCATGGGCTACCAGAACATCGGCCCGACCTACTGGAAGGGCGAGGAAGGCCGCCTGGCGCTCATCAAGGGCGAGCAGAAGCTGACCGATCCGGACTGGGTCGAGCCCTATGCGACGCTTGCCAAGTGGAAGCCCTATCTCGGCGACGGCTTCGAGGCGCAGAGCTATCCGGACAGCCAGAACCTGTTCACGCTCGGCCGCGCCGCGATCTACCCGGCCGGCTCGTGGGAGATTTCGGGCTTCAACACCCAGATCAACGGGCAGTTCAAGATGGGCGCCTTCCCGCCGCCGGTGCGCAAGGCCGGCGACACCTGCTACATCTCCGACCACAACGACATCGGCATCGGGCTCAACGCCAAGAGCAAGAACCCCGAGGCAGCCAAGAAATTCCTGTCCTGGGTCGCTTCGCCCGATTTCGCCACCATCTATGCCAACGCGCTGCCGGGCTTCTTCAGCCTGTCCTCGACGCCGGTGAAGATGGAAGACCCGCTGGCGCAGGAATTCGTTTCGTGGCGCGAAAAGTGCAAGCCGACGATCCGCTCGACCTACCAGATCCTGTCGCGCGGCACGCCGAACCTCGA
>VFQQ010002658.1_pt1 | contig 19425 bp, 21 predicted proteins | sample 3512341 | NCBI WGS metagenome assembly VFQQ01 (sample SAMN10412373, study PRJNA504923) | tailings metagenome | isolation source: Relicate 2 Philex TSF1 revegetated site | place: Philippines: Tuba, Benguet | collected 2017-08-29 | reverse complement strand
GGCGGCACGCTGTTCCTCGACGAGATCGGCGACATGCCGCTGGCGCTGCAGGCCCACCTGTTGCGCGTGCTGCAGGAGCGCCAGGTCACGCCGCTGGGCAGCGGCAAGAGCGTGCCGGTGGACGTGGCGCTGGTCTGCGCCACGCACCGCAACCTGCGCGAGATGATCGACGCCAAGGCCTTCCGCGAAGACCTGTACTACCGCCTCAACGGCCTCGCGGTGCGGCTGCCGCCATTGCGCGAGCGCACCGACCTGGCGGCGCTGGTGCGGCGCATCCTCGACGGTGACGAAGCCGCGCGCGGCCTGCGCCTGGCCACCGACGTGATGGAGCTCTTCGAGGGCTATGCCTGGCCGGGCAACGTGCGCCAGCTCTACAACGTGCTGCGCACGGCGGCGGTGATGGCGGGCGCAGACCGCATCGTCACACGCGACCACCTGCCCGATGACTTCCTCGACGACGCACGACGCCGCCGGCGCGGTGACAGCGCAGTGGCGGTGCTGCCGCCCACGCTGCCAGTGCCTGTTACACCCGCGGCCGTGGCGGAGCCGCAGCAGCCCGCGGCCGCAGCCCCGGCGGCCAGCGCGGCGCAGTCGCTCGAGGCGCTCGAGCTGCAGGCCATCCGCAACGCCGTCGACGCCGCCGGCGGCAACATCTCGCTGGCGGCCAAGCAGCTGGGCGTGAGCCGCAACACCATCTACCGCAAGCTGCGCTGGGGCACCGGCGAAGGCGGCGGCCCTTCCTCTTCCTGACGCCAAGCGCGCTGCCAGTTCAGCGCGTGGCGCGCGTCGGCTGCGGCCTCGGGGCCGATGCCTGCGATGGCCGGCGCGCGGCCGCCGTCGACCTCGCCGGCTGACTGCGCGCGGCGCACGGCAGCCAGCAGCAGCGCCAGGTAGCGCGCCTGTGCCGCCGGCGCCTCGGCGCCCAGCAGCGGCCCCTGCTCGCCCAGCCAGCGCGGCACATCGGCCGGCAGCGCCGCCAGGCTCGCGGCCAGCGTGGCCACGTGCGCGTCGCGCGCATCGGGCACGCCGCTGCCCCACAGCAGCCCGGGTGCGAAGCGCAGCTCGCTGCCCTGTAGCTGCCACACGGTGACGGGATGCCCGCTGTCGCGCGGCAGCAGCCACCAGCGCCAGGGGCCGAGGCTGCCGCTGCTGCCGTGCACCAGGCGCGCCGGCACACGCACGGGCTGCCGGCCGAGGTCGACCGCGGCCCCGCCCAGCCGCGCCCGCAGGCGCTCCACACAACCCGGGCAGCGTGCGCGCATGGCCTGCGCCACGTCGGCATGGGCCCAGGAACGGACGCGGCCCAGACCCGCGATGCCCAGCACGAGCTCGGGCCGCGGCCAGGGGCTGATGACGTCGGTGGGCGCGCGGCCGAAGCGTTCGCGCACCTGGCAGGCCAGCGCACGGCCGAAGGCCGGCGAGGGGCCGCTGCCGACGAGCCACAGGCGTGGGCCCTGCTGCGCCAGCAGCAGGTGGCTGACGTGGCCGCGGTTGGCGGCATCGGCGTCGCCCGTGCCTGCCGCCGGCACCTGCCACAGCCCGGGCGCCAGCGGCTCGAAGCGCAGCTGCGGCTCCGGACAGCGCGCAGCGACCAGCGCCGGCACGATGAGCAGGCCCAGCCACGCCCACGCGGGTTGACCCTGTGCCGCCGCTGCGCGCCGCTGCTCCACCTTGACACAGTGCGCCGTGCGCGCCCGCCGTGGAACACCGGCGGCCCCGGGGCCACTGCCGGCGGCATGCCTCTTGCACTTCGGCCTGTCATGCAGAACACAGAACAACACCAACGCGATCGAGCCCATGGTCGCGATGGTGCCGCATGGGGAGCCGCGGCATGAGGTTCAAGGTGCTGGGCGGAAGCCAGCGTTCGCCCTGGCAGGGCACGGTGGCGCTGTCGGCCGACGGCGGCAGCGACGCGGCGCGGCCCTGGCTGCTGCTCAACCTGAGCGGCGTCGTGGCCAGCCGGCTGGAGAACGACCCCAGCTTCGCCGGCGTGGCCGCCGGTGCCGACGCGCAGCAGCCGGTGCTGCTGACCGACGCGCACATCGACCAGGTGGCTGGCCTCATCAGCCTGCGCGGCGGCGCACCGATCGACCTCTACGCCACGCCGAGCGTGTTCGAGGACCTCACCACCACGCTGCCGGTGCTGCCCGAGCTCGAGCGCCACTGCGGCGTGCACTGGCACATGGTGGCGGTGGCCGGTGACCGGCGCGTGGCGGGCTTCCAGGTGCGCGGCCAGGAGCCGCTGGCCTTCACGGCCTACGACACCGGCGCGGCGCCGGGCCACAGCATCGCCGTCGAGGTGCGCGAGAAGGCGAGCGGCCGCCGCGCGGTGTTCGTGCGCGGGCTGGGCGCGATGGCGCTGCCGATGCTCGGTGCGCTGGACGGCGTGGACTGCCTGCTCGTCGACCCCGGCAGCGAGCCGCAGGCCGGTGACGAGCTCGCGAACTGGGTGGCGGCGCAGCCGGTGCCGCGGCGCGTGATGTTGCGCAGCAGCGGCGGCACGCAGCCGGCCGGCGTCGAGGTGCCGGCCGACGGCGAGGAGATCGTCGTGTGATGCTGGACGTGCGCGGGCTCGTCAAGCGCTACGGCTCCCGCACCGCACTCGGCGGCGTGAGCTTCTCGCTGCCCCGTGGGCAGTGGGTGGTGCTGCTCGGCCCCAACGGCGCGGGCAAGAGCACGCTGTTCCAGCTGTTGACGGGCCTGTTCGTGCCCGACGAGGGCGAGGCCGCCGTCGACGGGCTCTCGCTGCGCACGCAGGCCACGCGGGCGCTGGCGCGCATCGGCGTCGTGTTCCAGCAGATGGCGCTCGACCTCGACCTCAGCGTGTCGCGCAACCTGCGCTTCCATGCCGCGCTGCATGGCCTGCCGGGCACGCAGGCCGCGGCGCGCATCGCCACCGGTGCGGCGGCGCTGGGCATCGCGCAGGAGCTGCAGCGCCCGGTGCGCGAGCTCTCGGGCGGCACGCGGCGCAAGGTGGAACTGGTGCGCGCGCTGCTGCACAAGCCGCCGCTGCTGCTGATGGACGAGCCCACCGTCGGCCTGGACCCGCAGAGCCGGCGTGAACTCATCGCCGCCGTGCGCGCCGACACCGCTGCGCGCGGCAGCACGGTGCTGTGGGCCACGCACCTCGTGAACGAAGCCGAACAGGCCGACCGCGTGCTCGTGCTGCACCAGGGCCGGCTGCTGGCCGACGGCGCGCCGGCCCAGGTGGCCGAGCTGCTGGGCGGTGGCTCGCTCGAAGAAGCCTTCATCCGGGCCACCCGAGCCCGACCCACGGAGACGACGACATGAAGCCCGCCATCGCCACGCTGCTGCTGATGCCGCTGATCGCCCACGCGCAGGGCGTGGCCTGGGTCAGCAGCGAGAAGGACCACGCGCTGACGCTGCTCGACCTGAAGACGCAGGCCGTGGTCGGCACCGTACCCACCTGCAAGCGCCCGCGCCACCTGCAGCTCACGCCCGACGGCAGGCAGCTGGCGGTAGCCTGTGGTGAATCGGCGCAGGCCGACTTCATCGACCTGGCCACGCGCAAGTCTGTGAAGAAGGTGGCGCTCGGCGACGACCCCGAGATCTTCGACATCAGCGCCGACGGCAAGACGCTGTTCGTGAGCAACGAGGAGGACAGCGCACTCGGCATCATCGACCTCGCCACCGGCAAGCGCAGCGGCGAGATCAAGGTGGGCGGCGAGCCCGAGGGCGTGAAGCTCTCGGCCGACGGCAAGGCCGTGTACGTGACCAGCGAGGTCGCGAACGTGGTGCACGTGGTGGACCTCGCCAGCGGCAAGGTCGCCGCCAACATCAAGGCCGGCAAGCGGCCGCGCCGCTTTGCGCTCAGCCCCGACGGCACGAGCCTGTGGGTGACAAACGAGCTCGATGCCAGCGTGACGGTGATCGACACCGCCCGGCGCGAGGCCGTGGGCACGATCCGCTTCGAGATCAAGGGCGCGCGTGCAGCCGACATCACGCCGGTGGGCATCACGATGAGCCGCGACGGACGGCGTGCCTTCGTGGCGCTGGGCCGCGCCAATCACGTGGCCTTCGTCGACGTGGCCACACGCAAGGTGACCGAGCTCGTGCTGGTCGGCAAGCGCGCCTGGGGGCTGGCGCTGGACAAGGCGGAGAAGACGCTCTACGTCGTCAACGGGCTGTCCGACGACCTGACGATCGTCGACGTGGCCGGTGCGAAGGCGCTGAAGACAGTGAAGGTCGGCCGCGTGCCGCATTCGGTGGTGGTCGTCGAGTGAAGCGGTTCCTGCTGGCGCTGTTGCTGTGCGGCGCTGCGGCGCAGGCCGCCACGTTCAAGGTCGTGCTGCTGGCTCCGGCCGACGACGGGCGGCTCACGCGCACGAAGCTTGAACGCGCCGTGCCCGGCCACGCCACCGGCCCGGCCGCCGACGCCCTGAAGGTCGCACTGGCCGAGGGCCAGCTCGAACTCGACGGGGCCGGTGCGAAGCTGGAACTGAACCTCGTGCCCGTGGCCGACGGCAACGCGGCCGGCGCCGCCGCGGCGGCGGCCGAGAAGGCCGGTGCGGCCGCAATCGTGGCCGACCTGCCAGCGCCCTGGCTGCTGGCGGCGGCCGACGCGGCGCCGAAGCTGCCGCTGCTGAACACCAGCGCCGCGGCCGACGTGCTGCGCGAGGCGCAGTGCCGCCGCAACCTGTACCACCTGGCGCCCAGCGAACGCATGAAGGCCGACGCGCTGGCGCAGGCGCTGGTGGCGCGCCGCTGGAGCCGCGTGCTGCTGCTCGCCGGCCCCGGCGACGCCGTGCGCAGCGCCACCGTGCAGGCCAGCCTGAAGCGCTACGGCCTCAAGCTGGTGGCCGGCAGGCCCTTCAAGCTCTCGGCCGACCCCCGCGAACGCGAGCTGGCCAACACCCGGCTGCTCACGCAGGGCGAGTACGACGTGGTGTGGGTGGTGGACGGCGACGGTGAATTCGCGCTCAGCCTGCCCTACCGCACCGCGCTCCCGCGCCCGGTGGTGGGCGACGCCGGCCTGGTGGCCCTGGCTTGGTCAGCCAAGTTCGAGCGTTATGGCGCGCCGCAGGTCACGCGCCGGCTGGCCAAGGGCGCGGGCCGGCCGATGGCGGCACACGACTGGCCTGCGTGGATGGCGGGCAAGGCGCTGGTCAGCGCCGCCGTGGCCGCGGCGAAGGGCTCCGCTGCGGCCTTTGGCCGCGCACTGGCCGCGGCCGAGCTCGATGGCAGCAAGGGTGTCGTGATGGGCTTCCGCCCCTGGGACGGCCAGCTGCGCCAGCCGCTGCTGCTGGCCACCAGCGACGCCGTCGTCGAGACCGCACCGGGCGACGGCGTGCTGCACCCGAGCAACGCCCTCGACACGCTCGGCGCCGACGCGCCCGAGAAGCTGTGCCCGGCGCGGTCATGAGGCACGCACTGCAGGCACTGGCGGCCATCGTCGGGCGCGAGCTGTTCAAGTTCAGCCGCCAGTATGGCCGGCTGCTCTCGGCCATCGTGCGGCCGCTGCTGTGGCTGGCGGTGTTCGCGGCGGGCTTTCGCAACGTCTTCGGCGTGGCGATCGTCGAGCCCTACGACACCTACATCCCCTACGACGTCTACATCGCGCCCGGCCTCGTGGGCATGGTGCTGCTGTTCAACGGCATGCAGAGCAGCCTGGCCATGGTCTACGACCGCGAGATGGGGCTGATGCGGCTGCTGCTCACGGCGCCGCTGCCGCGGCCCTGGATCCTGTTCGCCAAGCTCTGCGGCACGGCCGTGCTGTCGCTGGCGCAGGCCGGCGTGTTCGTGCTGGTGGCGGCGCTGCTGGGCACCGCGCTGCCGGTGTGGGGGCCGCAGACACCGATGGTGCTGCTGGCGGCGGTGTGCGGCGCGCTGATGCTCGGCGCGCTCGGCCTGCTGCTGTCGGTGCACGTGAAGCAGCTGGAGAACTTCGCCGGCACGATGAACTTCGTCATCTTCCCGATGTACTTCATGTCCACCGCGCTGTACCCGCTGTGGAAGCTGGAGGAGTCGGGCGCGGCGTGGATCCACATGATCGCGCGCTTCAACCCCTTCACGCACGCGGTGGAGTGGTTGCGCTTCGCGCTGTACGGCAAGGACGCGGGGCTGTCGCCGTGGATCGTGCTCGGCACGCTGCTGCTGTGTTTTGCGCTGGCGAGCTGGGGCTACGACCCGCAGCGTGGCTTCGGCCAGCTGGCGCGCCGTCCCGGGGGCGCGGCATGAAGCTGCTGAGCCTGCGCGCCGCCACGCGCCGCGCGCCGCTGCTGCCGCGCGCCGACGCCACCGTGGCCACGCTGGCGCAGCGCCTCTTCTGGGGCTGGGCCGTGGCGGCGGGGCTGGCGCTGTTCATCGCCTGGTGGCTGCAGCTGCAGGGTGCATGGCGCGAGCTGGTGCGCGGCGATCCCAGCGGCATCAGTGTCGGCATCGTCGTGCTTTCGGTGCTGGTCACCGGCTGGTGCGGGCTGCGCGCCTGGCGGCTGCAGGGCGCCGCGCTGCCGCACTCGGCGTGGCGGCAGGCCGCGGCAGCCGACCACGCCCGCTCGCCCGAGGTGGCAGCGCAGCTGCTGGCCGAGCGCTGCCACGGCCCGCACGAGACGGCCTGGTGGTTCGCCGCCGCCACGCTCAAGCTCGGTCTGCTGGGCACGGTGGTGGGCTTCATCGTCATGGCCACGCAAATCGGTGCCGTGCCGAGCTTCGAGCTCGACCAGGTGCAGGTGCTGCTCAAGCAGATGACGCAGGGCATGGCGATCGCGCTGTACACGACGCTGGTCGGCCTCGTCGGCAACCTCTGGCTCGGCCTGCAGCTGATGCTGCTCGACCGGCTGGCCGACCGCCTGGCCGCCGACCTGCTGCACGGCGCCACACCGGGGGCCGCGTGATGGCGGTGCTGCGCAGCCGCCGCGTCGACGAGCTCGACCCCTTCTCCGACCTGCTGTTCAACACACTGCTGGCGTTCGTGTTCCTGTTCGCGGTAGCGCTGATGGCCATGAACCCGAAGGCCAAGACCGGCGTCATCGACGCCAAGGCGGAGTTCATCGTCACCGTGACCTGGCCCGACCTCGACCCCAACGACATCGATACCTGGGTGCAGGACCCGGGCGGCAACCTGGTGTGGTTCCGCGCCCGTGAGGCCGGCCTCATGCACCTCGACCGCGACGACCGCGGCCTGAGCAACGACACGATCGTGGTCAACGGCCAGCAGGTGGTGAACCCGCTCAACCAGGAGGTGGTGACGCTGCGTGGCTTCGCGCCCGGCGAGTACACGGTGAACCTGCACTACTACGAAACCAAGAACGGCAGACCGGTGGAGGTGAACGTGTCGGTCGTGAAGGTCAACCCGCGCGCCGAGGTGGTGTTCTATGGCACCACGCAGCTCGCACGCAAGGGCGACGAGGCCACCGCCGTGCGCTTCAGCGTCGGCCGCGACGGCGGCGTGACGGGCGTGAACACGCTGGCCAAGACCCTGGTGGAGCGGCGGTGATGCAGCCCCCGACCTCGCTGCGCTGGGTACCCCTCAAGGGGGCCGCCCGCCAGCGGCCCGGCAATGCCGGTTCCGCGGCTCGTGCTGGGGCCAGCGCCTGACATGCCATCCACCGACACACTGCTGTGGCTCTACGTGGCGCTGGCCTTCGTGGCCGCGCTGGCGCTGGTGGCCAGCCCCTGGCCCCGCTGGGCGCGGGCGCTGGTGGTGGCCGGCGTGACCACGCTGTACTTCGTGGCCGCGGCGGCGCTGGCCGGCGTTTGGGGCTGGCCCTCGCGGGAGGCGCTGCCTGAGCGTTTCGTGCTGCTGGCCGCGGTCATCGAGGAGCCCGGCAAGACACAGCCCGGCGCGCTCTACGTGTGGGTGCACGCGCTGGAGAACGGCAAACCCGCACGCGAGCCGCGAGCCTACCGGCTGCCCTACAGCAAGGACCTGCACGCGCTGCTGAACGAGGGCATGAAGAAGGTGCGCCAGGGCATCAGCCAGATGGGTAGCGCCGAACCCAAGGCCGGCCCGCGCGGCCTGGCCTGGCTGCGGCCGGGCAGCGACGAGCAGAACGTGAAGATCCGCGACCTGCCGAGCCCGCAGCTGCCGGAGAAATGATGCGCGTGCTCGTGCTGCCGCCGCTCCTGCTCGCCGCCTGCACCGGCCAGCCACCCACGGCCTCGCTGTTCCCGCTGGAAGGCGGGCACCGCTGGCAGTACGACCTGCGCACCGAGTGGGACGGCAGCACCGCGGTCGAACACGAGGCCCGTGTCATCACCAGCGAAGGCGCCGCCGCGCTCGAAGGTGGCACCGCCTGGCGGCGCCGCAGCGCCGACGGCGTCGAGTGGTTCCTGCGCGCCGACGACAGCGGCGTGTACCGCGTGGCCAGCAAGACCGACCTCGACAGCGAACCCACGCGCGATGCTGCACCGCGTTTCGTGCTGAAGGCGCCACTGCGCATCGGCACGAGCTGGCAGCACGGCACGACGGCCTACCTGCTGAAGCGCCGCAACGAGTTCCCGGCCGAGATCCGCCACACGCACCCTTCGGTGCCGATGACCTACACGATCGAATCGCTCGACGAGCGTGTCGAGGTGCGCGCAGGCCGCTTCGAGCGCTGCCTGCGTGTGCGCGGCACGGCGGTGCTGAAGCTCTTCGCCGACCCCGTGGTGGGCTGGCGCGAGATGCCACTGACCACCACCGAGTGGTACTGCCACGGCCCGGGCCTGGTGAAGCTGGTGCGCGAGGAACCGGCGCAGAGCAGCTTCCTGCAAGGCGGACGCCTGACGATGGAGTTGATGACATGGCAGCAGTGACACGCCGCCGGCTGCTGGGCTCGGCGCTCGCGTTGGGCGCCGCACGCGGGCTCCGGGCCCAGCCTGGCGACCGCTTTCCGACCCGCCCCATCACGCTGTGGATCCCCTGGCCTGCGGGCGGCGCCACCGACCTCACGCTGCGGCTGCTGGCCGACCTGGCGGCCCGCCACCTGGGCCAGCGGCTCGTCACCGAGAACCGCTCGGGCGCCGGCGGCACGTTGGTGATGCCGGTGCTGCAGCAGAGCGCGCCCGACGGCTACGCCATCGCGCAGATGCCGCAGACCGTGTTCCGCGCCGCGTTCACCCACAAGGTGGCCTGGGATCCGATCCGCGACACGACGCCGATCGTGCAGGTCAGCGGTGTCACCTTCGGCATCGTGGTGCCCGAGGCGAGCCCGCTGCGCACGCTGGACGACATCGTGTCCTGGGGCCGCGCGAACCCCGGCCGCCTGACCGTGGCCACCAACGGCGTCGGCACCACGCCGCATGTGGTGATGGAGCAGCTGCTGGGTGAACGCGGCATCGGCTACGTGCACGTGCCGTACAAGGGCACGGCCGAGCAGATGCTGGCGGTGGCCTCGGGGCAGGTGATGGTGGGCGTCAACAGCAACGGCTTCGCACCCTACGTGGACAGCGGGCAGCTGCGGCTCCTGGTCACCTTCGGCGAGCGGCGCACCAAGCGCTGGCCGCAGGTGCCCACGCTGAAGGAACTGGGGCACGGCATCGTGGCGCAGTCACCCTACGGCATCGCCGGCCCGGCCGGGCTGCCCGCCGAGGTGGTGCGGGTGCTGCACGAGGCCTTCCGCGCCGCGATGCACGAGCCGGCGCACACGGCCGAGCTCGCCCGGTACGACCAGGAGCTGGCCTACCTGGGCCCCGAAGACTACGGCCGCGCGATGAAGGCGGCTGTGGAGGCCGAGCGCCGCACGGTGGAGCGGCTCGGGCTGGCCCGGCGCGCTTCGTAGCCACCGGCACTCGAAGGGCACAGCAGCAAAAAGGGCGGCCCGCAGGCCGCCCCAAGACCATCACCCGGTCTTCACTTCATGAGCTTGAAGACCCATACCGAGCCACCCTGCTCGAGGAAGCTGACCTTCTTGGCCACGTCGCCGCCCCACAGCGGCACCGCGCCGCCCCAGCCGCTGGCCACGGCCACGTACTGCTCGCCCTTGTCTTCCCAGGTGACCGGCGGCGCAACGACGCCCGAGCCGGTCTGGAACTTCCACAACACCTTGCCGGTCTTGGCGTCGGCGGCCTGAAGGTAACCTTCGGGCGTGCCCCAGAACACCAGGTTGCCACCGGTGGTCAGCACACCGCCCCACAGCGGCGCGTTGTTGGGCACTTCCCAGACGATCTTGCCGCTCTTGGGGTCCACCGCACGCAGCGCGCCGATGGGGCCGTCGGACAGCGTCTTGATCGTGAAGCCGGCGCCGAGGTAGGCCGCGCCCTTCTTGTAGGTGACGGGCTCGTTCCAGATCTCCATGCCCCATTCGTTGGCCGGTACGTAGAACAGCTTGGTGTCGGGGCTGTAGGCCATCGGCATCTGGTTCTTGCCGCCCAGGAAGGAAGGCGCCGCGAACACCGTCTTGCCCTGCTTGCCGTCGGCACCCGCGGTGGGGTCGCCGGGGCGGTTCTCGGGCACGAAGTTCGGGCGGCCGGTCTTCAGGTCGATGCCGGTGGCCCAGGTGATCTTCTTGACAAAGGGGAAGGCGTTCACCAGCTGGCCGGTCTTCGCGTCGTTGACGTAGAAGAAGCCGTTGCGGTCGGCCTTGCCGCCGAGGATGCGGTTGCCGTCGTTGTAGGTGACGAACTCGTTGACGCCGTCGTAGTCCCAGCCGTCGTTGGGCGTGTTCTGGTAGTGCCAGACGATCTGGCCGCTCTTCACGTCCACCGCCACCGTGCTGGTGCTGTAGAGGTTGTCGCCCTTCCTCAGGTGGCTGTTCCACGGTGCCGGGTTGCCGGTGCCGAAGTAGGCCAGGCCCGTGCGCGCGTCATACGTGCCGCCCAGCCAGGTGGCGGCGCCGCCGGTCTTCCACAGGTCGCCGGGCCAGCTCTTGCCGGCCGTGCCGGAGATGCCGTTGTCGCTCTTGTTGCCGGCCTTGTCGTACTTGTGGCCCATGTGGCCCTCGACCACCGGGCGCACCCACACCAGTTGCCCGGTCTTGGGGTCGCGCGCCTCGATGCGGCCGACCACGCCGAACTCGCCCCCGCTCACGCCGGTGAGCAGCAGGCCCTGCGCGATCAACGGGGCCGCGGTGTAGCTGTAGCCGGCGGCATAGTCGTCGATCTTCTCCTTCCAGACGACCTCGCCGGTGTCGGCGTTCAGCGCCACCAGCTGGGCGTCGAGCGTGCCGAAGATGACGAGGTTGTCGTACAGCGCCGCGCCGCGATTGATCACGTCGCAGCAGGGCATGATGCCGTCGGGCAGGCGGTGCTCGTACTTCCAGAGCTTGGCGCCGGTCTTGGCGTCGAGGGCGAAGATGCGGCTGTAGCTCGCCGTGACGTACATGCGGCCCTTGTGAATCAGCGGCTGGCTCTGCTGGCCGCGCTGCTTCTCGCCGCCGAAGCTGAAGCTCCACACCGGCACCAGCCGGCCGACGTTGGCGGTATTCACCGCCTTCAAGGGCGAGTAGCGCTGGCCCTGGGCGCCGATGCCCCACGACAGCACGTCGCCGGGCGTCTTGGCGTCGTTGTCAATCATGGCGTCGGTGACCTGGGCCTGGGCCAGGGTGCTGGCAGCAGCGGCCACCAGCAGGGTGATGAGTCGGGCGCGCATCGGGTTGTCTCCTCGGTCGGCTTTGAAAACGGCGCGGAAGTTACGCCGTTCGTTTTCGCGCCGAAGCCGGGGACTAACCCGCTTGGGGTGTCACCGCTGTTGCATCGCGGAGCAGCGGGGTGTCACACCGGGCGTCACACGAGGCCGTCGAACAACCACACCTCGACGCGGTCGCCCGCCGCCACCGGCCCGCTGGCGTGGGGCAGCACCAGCAGCGCGTTGGCCTCGCTCATGCTGCGCAGGATGCCGGCGCCCTGGTGGCCGGTGGTGCGCACCTCCCAGTCACCCGCCGTGTTGCGGCTCACCACCGCGCGCTGAAACTCGGTGCGGCCGGGGCGCTTGCGGATGGCCACCGGGCTCGTGGCCGCCAGGCGCGGCGCCTCTGTGTGCGTGGCGCCGGCCAGCGTGAGCAGCGCCTCGCGCGCAAAGGCGTAGAAGGTGACGAGCGCAGCCACCGGGTTGCCCGGCAGTGCAAACAGCATCGCCTGCCTGCCGCCGGCGCCGTGCAGCGGGCCGAAGGCGAAGGGCCGGCCCGGGCGCATGGCCACCTTCCAGAAGGCGACTTCGCCGCGCGCGGCCAGCAGGTCGCGGGTGTGGTCGGCGTCGCCCATGCTGACGCCGCCGCTGGTGACGACGGCATCGGCTTGTTCGACGGCGCGGTCGATCGTGGCTTCGAGCAGCGCCGGGTCGTCGGGCACGAGGCCGAGGTCGATCACCTCCAGGCCCAGGCGCTGCATCGCGGCCATCAGGCTGTAGCGGTTGCTGTCGTAGATCTGGCCCGGCGCGAGGGGCTGGCCGGGTTGCTGGATCTCGTCGCCGGTGGAGAAGAGCGCCACGCGCAGGCGGCGGCGCACGGTGACGTGGCCAAAGCCGAGCGACGCGACGAGGCCCAGGTCGGCCGGCCGCAGCACACGCCCGGCCTGCAGCGCGGGGCTGCCGAGCGCCAGGTCCTCGCCACGCTTGCGGCGGTTCTCGCCGGCGCGCAGCACGCCGGGTTGCAGGGTGACCTGCGTGCCTTCGACGCGGCACAGCTCGATCGGCACCACGGTGTCCAGGGCTGGCGGCATCACCGCGCCGGTCATGATGCGCACGCAGCCGCCACGCGGCACGTTGCCGGTGAAAGGCTTGCCGGCGAACACCGTGGTGGCTGCGGCCTGCAGCACGGTGGGCGCGTCGGCCAGCAGATCGGCGCCGTGCAGCGCGTAGCCGTCCATCGCGGAGTTGTCGTGCGCGGGCACGTCGATCGGCGAGACCACGTCGGCCGCCAGCACACGCCCCAGTGCCTGCGCGAGTGGCAGCGTCTCGGTCTCGTGCACCGGCCGCAGCGCCGCCGCGATGCGCGCGCGGGCTTCGTCCACCGGCAGCTCGTCGCCGGACTGAAGCGGGGAGACACCGAGTTCGGCCATGGCGGAAACGATACTGCATGCCCCGCATCACACAGAACCAAACCCATGCCGCGTGCCGTGCTCGCCGAAGACCACATCCACCCCGCCGTGCGCCAGAAGATCGCCAGGCAGCACGCCGACATCCTGGCCGAGGTGCAGACGGCCATCGGCCTGCACCCGGTGGTGGTGGTCGGCATGGCGATCAACCCCTGGCCCCGCCGCGCACGGCGGGCGCTGGCCGCCGCCGGCCTGCCCTGCCACTACATGGAGTACGGCAGCTACTTCAGCCAGTGGCGGCGCCGCAATGCGCTGAAGATGTGGACCGGATGGCCGACCTTCCCGATGGTGTTCGTGAAGGGCACGCTGGTGGGCGGCGCCAACGACCTGCAGCGCCTGATCGCCAGTGGTGAGCTGAGGGCCATGCTCGGCTGATCGGCCGCCGCTGCCGTTCGCCGCAGCGGGCTGCCATTCGCCCCACCGTAGCCGGCGCGGGCGTGGCGCGGTTCCAGAATCGCCGCCCATGAACGCACCCCTGCTCCTGCTCGGCGGGCTGCTGGCAGCGCTGCTCGCCACGGCGAGCACCGCGGCCGAGACCCGCCCCGGCCTCAAGCCCTGCCGCCTGAAAGGCGTGGAGACCGACGCGCTGTGCGGCACGCTGAGCCGCCCGCTCGACCCCGGCAACCCCGATGGCGCACGGTTCGACCTGCACGTGGCCGTGCTGCCGGCGCTGGCGCGCAACCGCAAGCCGGACCCGGTGTTCTTCTTCGCCGGCGGTCCGGGGCAGAGTGCGATCGAACTCGCCGGCACCGTTTCGCGGCTGCTGTCGCGCGTGAGCTACCGGCGCGACATCGTGCTCATCGACCAGCGCGGCACCGGCCGGAGCGCGCCGCTGCACTGCGCCGAGCTGCCTGCCAGCGCACCCCTGGCCGAGATGGCCGACCCGGTCCGCTGGCGCGCCCGCCTCGAACAATGCCTGGCGCAGCTGAAGGCGCTGCCGCAGGGCGACCTGCGCCAGTACACGACGACGATCGCGATGCAGGACGCCGACGCGGTGCGGCGGCAGCTCGGCGCGGTGCAGGTCAACGTGGTGGGCGGCTCCTATGGCACACGTGCCGCGCTGGAGTACCAGCGCCAGTTCCCGCAGGCCGTGCGCCGCGTGGTGATCGACGGCGTGGCGCCACCCGACATGGTGCTGCCGGCCGCCATGTCCACCGACGCGCAGGCTGCGCTGGCGCAGCTGCTGGCCGCCTGCGCCGCGCAGCCCGGCTGCCAGCAGCGCTGGCCCGGGCTGGCGGCCGACTGGCGCCGGCTGCTCGCCAGCCTGCCGCGCGAGGTGAGCGTCATGCACCCGCTCACCGGCGTGCCGCAGAAGGTGGTGCTGAACGCCGACCTCGTGCTCGGCTGGGTGCGCGGGCCGCTGTACGTGCCGGCCCTGGCCTCGGCGCTGCCACTGGCGATCCACGAAGCGGCGCAGGGGCGCTTCGAGCCGCTGGCGGGGCTGTCCAGCGCCATGGCCTCGCGCCGCGGCGAGCGCATGAGCGAGGGCATGCACTTCTCGGTGGTCTGTGCCGAAGACGGGCCGCGGCTGTCGCAGGCCACCGACGCACCCGGCGCCGACTTCGGCGACCGCATGGAGCGCCTGTACCGCGACGTCTGCGCCTTCTGGCCGCGTGGCGCCGTGCCGGCGGCCTTCTACACGATGCCGCCGGCGCCGGTGGCCACGCTGGTGCTCTCCGGCGGCGCCGACCCCGTGACACCACCGCGCCACGGCGAACGCACCGCCAAGGCCCTGGGTGCGAAGGCGCGCCACGTGGTGGTGGCGCAGGCCGGCCACGGCACGATCGGCCTGCCCTGCATGCGCGACGTGCTGTTCCGCTTCATCGACGCCGAGACCGACGAGGCCGCGATGAAGGTCGATGCCGGCTGCGCGCTGGCGATCCCGCGCCCCGGCGCCTTCGTGCCACCGGGCAGCGTGGAGAAACAACCGTGATCGAAGTCCAGCACCTGAAGAAGCACTTCACCAGCGGCCGCGGCAGGCAGCGGCGCGAGGTGCAGGCGGTGGACGGCGTGCAGTTCACCGCCGCCGATGGGCGCATCACCGGCCTTTTGGGCGCCAACGGCGCCGGCAAGACGACGACGCTGCGCATGGTGGCGGCGTTGCTGCAGCCCGACGCGGGCCGGGTGCTGGTGGATGGCATCGAAGTCGCCGCGCGTCCTCGCGATGCGCTGGCGCGGCTGGGCCTCTTGAGCGACGCCCGTGGCCTGTACCCGCGGCTGACGGCGCGCGAGAACATCGTCTACTTCGGCCGCCTGCACGGCATGGGCGCGGCAGAAGCCGCCGCCCGCGCTGAGCACCTCGCCCAGGTGCTGGACATGGCGCCGCTGCTCGACCGCCGCACCGAAGGCTTCAGCCAGGGCGAGCGCATGAAGACCGCGCTGGCGCGCGCGCTGGTGCACAACCCACCGAACATCGTGCTCGATGAACCCACCAACGGCCTGGACGTGCTGGCCACCCGCGCGCTGCGCGAGGCGCTGCGCAGGCTGCGCGACGACGAGGGCAAGTGCATCGTGTTTTCCACGCACATCATGCAGGAGGTGGAGCGGCTGTGTGACCACGTGGTGGTGGTGGCGGCCGGCCGCACGGTGGCGCAGGGCAGCGTGGCGGAGCTGGAAGCGCAGGCGGGCCACGGCGACTTCGAGGAGACCTTCGTGCAACTCGCGTTCCCGGGGGTGGCGGCATGAACGCGGCCTGGGTCGTGTACCTCAAGGAGCTGGTCGACGCCCTGCGCGACCGCCGCACGCTGCTGATGGTGCTGGTGAGCTCGGTGGCCATCGGGCCGGTGGTGCTGCTGCTCATCAGCGGCCTCGTCGGCAGCTTCGAAAAGCGCGCCGAGGCGCGTGAACTGGTGGTGGTGGGCATCGAACATGCGCCCACGCTGAAGAACCACCTGCTGCGCCAGACCTACACGCTGAAGGCGCCGCCCGAAGGCTGGGAGCAGCAGCTGCGCGACAGCAAGCTCGGCGACCCGGTGCTGGTGGTGCCGGAAGGCTTCGAGGCCGACCTGCTGCGCGGCGAAGCGCCGGTGCTGGAGATCGTGTCGAGCTCGTCCAACCAGCGCGCGCGTGGCGGCGTGGGCGCGGTCACACGCCTGCTGCGCGGCTTCAACACCGAGCAGGCCACGCTGCGGCTGGCGGTGCGTGGCGTGGCGCCCGCGGCGCTCGAGGTCGTACGCGTCGAGGAGCGCGACCTGGCCGACAGCGCCACCCGCGCCGCGCAGCTGGCCACGATGGTGCCCTTCTTCGTGCTGATGGCGGTCATGTACGGCGCGCTCAACGCAGCGCTGGACACCACCGCCGGCGAACGTGAACGCGGTTCGCTGGAGCCGTTGCTGATGAACCCGCCGCCGACGATGGCACTGGTGCTCGGCAAGTGGGGCGCCGTCGCCAGCGTGGGCATGCTGATCGCCATCCTGTCCTGCTTCAGCTTTCTGCCGGCACAAGGCCTGCTGCGCAGCGAGGCCCTGGCGGCCATGTTCCGTTACGGCGCCGGCGAGGCACTGGTGTTCGTGGCGCTGCTGCTGCCGCTGGCCGGCGCCTTCGCGGCGGTGCTGATGGCCATTGCCATCCGCTGCAAGAGCTTCAAGGAGGCGCAGGCGAACACCACCGTCGTCGTGCTGGCGGTGAGCTTCCTGCCGCTGGTGACGGTGTTCAACCAGGAAGGCACGGCGCCGTGGCACCTGCTGGTGCCGGCCCTGGCACAGACCACGCTGATGAGCCAGGTGCTCAAGGGCGAGGTGCTGCAGCCACTGCAGGTGGCGCAGGCCAGCGGCGTGTGCCTGTTGCTGGTGGTCCTGGCGCTGGCCTATGTGGCGCGCAGCCTGCGCGCAGCGGCGCTGAAGTGACGGTCCGGTGACTTTTCGGACGGGCGCCGGGCCGTTGCCCAAGCCCTGCACCTGCACAGGTGTGCAGGTGCCAAGTCCTGCACGTTTCGGTTCAATTCGGTCAACAGGCTTTACCTGCCCTTGCCTACCTGACCGGAGAGAACCCCATGCTGGAATTCCTGCTGTCGCTGCTCGAGTCCAACCCCCGCAACGGTTGGGCCTGAGCCCTTGCCGCGAACGCCGCGCAGCGCGTTCGCCCCAGGTGGCCGCTGCAACGGCGGCCCCTTGTTCTTCAGTTGTCTGCCAGTTGTCTGCCTGAGCGGTTTTGGTGATAGCCGTTTAGGTACTTAGGCGCCGGAACACCTGACCCTCCAGGGTTCCGGCGTTGGGTGCCGCCTCCTCAACCGGGGCGGCACCTCCTTTTTTGGTAACTGCGTATTTCAGATGAGGCCCAGGCTCTGGGCCTTGGTGGCGGCGTGGTGCTTGGTGGCGACGCCCAGCTTCCGCATCGCCATCTTGAGGTGGTAGTTGACGGTGCTGAGGCTGATGTTCAGCAGCTGCCCGATCACCGAACTCGATTTCCCAGCCAGCGTCCACTTCAGCACTTCCATCTCGCGCGCCGACAAGGCGGGCAACTCGGTGGGCGTGGGCATCTGGGGCATCAGCAGGCGCACCGCCGTTTCCTGCGCGAAGACGGCCAGAAGCTGCAGGTCGGCCATCATGCGGATGACGTTGTCGGGGTTGGCCGGCAGCGGGTCTTCGCGGTCCACACCCAGGATGAAGTGGCGCCCGCCGCTCATGTGCAACGCCAGCGCGATGCCGGCTTTGTAGCCGTGCGCCGCCTGCTCCTCCCACAGGTCGCCTGCGGAGTGGTTCACGTACATCGCCTGGTCGTAGGCGAACGGCGCCGAGGTGGCCTTCAGGCGCTGCAGCACGGGATCGCGCGCACCGGCGTCGACATCGAGGTTGGCGTCGGCAAAGGTCTCGGGCGCGTTGCCCAGCACCACCACGTTGGCCCGCGCGGCAGGCTGTTCAACCACCAGCGTGGCGTTGAACAGCGGGAAGTCGAGCTGCTGCGCAAACTCACCCAGGCGCCGCTTGAACGTGCCAACGTCACGTGCGCTCGCGATATCCAGGTAGTGCTGATGCCCGACGGCACTCATTCGACTGTTCAGGTTGCTAGGTTGTCAAACCGGCCACGAGGGCCGAATCTGCAAACTCGTTCAAGGATGTCCGGGAGTGCGAAATGTTGATGCGCAGTTGGGTGCTGAAGTCCTGGCCTGAGGTGCTGTGGAAGCTGCCAGCCGATCTCCGCCAAGGCCCCGTATTTCAACATATGGGTACCGAAGTGAGGACCGACCTTGACGACCACGGCCGCGCCGTCGGGGAAACCGTGTGGGCTGCACGCTTGGCCGATGACCGCCTCATCGGCGCGGCCTGGGAATGGGTGGAGGTGCTGCCCGGCGTACCCGCGATCCGCGACCCCAACGGCATCATCTCCAACCTGCGTCTGGTGGACGACGAGGGGCAGGAGCTGGAAGAGCTGCAGCTGATCGTGGGCATGAACCGCATCGCACACGCCATGCCCTGGCAGCAGGCCGTGGTCCGTGTGGCGCGGGGTACGGCGGCCCAGGGGCGGCAGCAAGCGGCACGCCGGGCCTCCGACGAAAGCGCCCGCCTGCGCGAACTGGCCGCCGTGCTGCCCCGGCGCGCGCGCGCCGGGCAGGCGGCGGCCCTGGCAACCTGACCAGCCGGGCGGCGGCTACTTGGGCTGAACCGGGCAGGTGCTGAAGCCCAGCACCGAGTACAGCGGGCAGAAGCCGAACAGCGCCGTGGCCAGCGGCACCACGCCGATCCAGCCCCAGGCGCCGATGGCACCGGTCAGCGTCAATGCGATCAGCACAAGGCCGGCCGCGATGCGCAGGATGCGGTCGATGCCGCCGACGTTGCTCTTCATGCTGTGCTCCTCGGGTGGGTGGGCTGCCGGGCATCGGCAACCACCCCGGCAGTCTGCGCTGGCGCCGCTCGATCGTCTTTGATCACGGTCACGGAGCGCGCCGGCTCCAGCGCGGTCAGGCACTCCAGCCTGGCAAGCCAGTGCAGCGCCTGCTCGCGCGAGTGGCCACACATCTCCGCGGCAGGCCGGAGCGAGGCGCAGACCGCCGGCCGCTCGGGCCGGCCGAAGAGGCGGCAGCGCAGCGCCTCGTCCAGCTGCACACACGGCACGCCGGCCGGCTTGCCCAGCGGCATGCCAGGGATCGGCGAGCTGATCGATGGCGCGGTGCAGCAGGCAGCACAGCCGGGGCGGCATTCCATCGTGGCCATGCTAGCGCCGGCGCGCACGGGCAAGCGGTCAGGGCCCCGCCAATCGATTCGCATGGAATGAATCTCATTCTCAGCGACGCCTCCAGGTCTGCACCGGTTGAGTCGTTCAGGGACAATTGCAGCCCCATGCTGCACCCTCAATCCTTCGACGTCATCGTGATCGGCGGCGGCCATGCCGGCACCGAAGCCGCGCTGGCCGCGGCCCGCATGGGCTGCGCCACGCTGCTGCTCACGCACAACATCGAGACGCTGGGCCAGATGAGCTGCAACCCCAGCATCGGCGGCATCGGCAAGGGCCACCTGG
>VFQQ010002657.1_pt1 | contig 19429 bp, 34 predicted proteins | sample 3512341 | NCBI WGS metagenome assembly VFQQ01 (sample SAMN10412373, study PRJNA504923) | tailings metagenome | isolation source: Relicate 2 Philex TSF1 revegetated site | place: Philippines: Tuba, Benguet | collected 2017-08-29 | reverse complement strand
CAGGGGGGCGGGCAGCAGCCGTGAGGCGGGATGGGGCACAGCGCTGGTCATGCACCACACGCAACCTGATGCCTTGCAAGCCCAGCTGGCACCCCATTACACTGCCATGCGCATGCATCACCGGCCCCACACTGCCCCAGGCTGCTACGCCAGGCAGCACAGCTGCGCACCTGCGCCGCCACAAAGAACCGGTGGCCCGCCAGCTCCACAATCTCCATGCGCGTCCCCGTGTCGTCCTTGCCCACAAACCGCAGGCCCGCCGCCTCAAACTGGTCCACCAGCTCGGGGTTCACCTCGTACCTGAGGGGGAGGAGGGGAGGAGGGGATGGACAGGGGAGTGAGTGAGTGGGTTGGGTTGGGTGGGACCATGCGCGAAGCAACACCATCACGCCCATGTGCGGCGCAACACAGGAGCGCAAGCAGAGCACTGCCACCGCACCAAGCAGGCAAGCCCATCTGCCAGTCCTGCTCAACGCGTGCCGCACCTGTGCCTGTGCCGCTCGTCGATGTACTGCTCGCTCTGGTACAGCTTGGCGGCGATGCAGTCCACCGTCTGCAGCACGGTGCGGCGCGAGCCCAGCCGCATGGTGCCGCCAAAGTGGGTAGTGGAGCCCTCGGGCATGAACACCACCACCTGCGCAAGGGGTGGCAGAGGTGGAGGGGGCCGCAGGGGTCAGCACAGCAGGAGCGTCAGGCTCAGCAACGCACAGAGAGCAGCACTGGGCACCGCCAGGGGCAGGCAGCTGCCGGCCTGGCCAAGCTGCCCTCCACAACAGCCAGCCAAAGCCAGCGCGCATTGGTATGCACGAGCAGTGGCGCCACCAGCTGGGCCCTCAGTCCGCACCGGGTGCTCCGTGGCGGGCTCCACCTCCGTGCTGTTGGCGTTCTCCATGTGCAGCACGTTGCGCGCAAACTCAATCACCGCAATCTGCAGGGCAGCAGTGAGGGAGCAGTAGAGGGGTGCTTGCGAGATCAGCAAGGCAGCCTGACAAACAGTCCAGCATGCCAGCGAGACACAAGTAGCCTGCAAGGCTGCTGCCTGCAGCCGCCGCCCACCTGCATGCCCAGGCAGATGCCCAGATACGGCTTGTCGTGCGTGCGCGCGTAGTTGGCCGCCAGGATCTTGCCTGCACACGTAACGGGGGCAGGCTCAGTTAGGACACCAGTGTGGCAGGCGGTTGCACCAAAGCCAAAGCACGTAAAGCAAAACACATGCAAATTTGCTGCAGGCTGTTGTGAGGGACAGCGCACGCCACAGCAGGGCAAGGCGAGGCACCCACCCTCGATGCCGCGACCGCCAAAGCCGCCGGGCACCAGGATGCCGTCGGCGCCGCGCAGCTTGCTCCAGGCGGCTGCAGGCGCAGGAGAGGGACGGCATGGTGTGTGGTTGGTTGGCGCAGGCCAGCCGGCAGCTTGCAACACCTTCAACTGCAGCACTGCACCAATCTCTATCAAGCAACCAGCCCCCCGCCCAGGCCCCGCCAGCCGCCCCGCCGCCCACCCTCATGCGCCTCGGGCTCCTCCTCCTTAGTCTGGTCCTCCAGGTTGGACGCCTCCACCCACTCCACCTGCAGTGGTGGGGAGCCGGAGCATGGTGAGCAGCAGGAGTGTGTCTGATGATGCTTTGCTTCCGGCTGTCCAGCAGGACACAGATTCAGCCTGCCTTATGCCTGGAATCCGTAGCCGACAGTCCGCAGCGCTCGCGTGCACTCTTCCACACAAATGCAAGCTGCCTCAATCCAGCGCCGCCGGCCCGGACTGCCGCCCACACCTTGAGCTTGCGGTTGGCCGCCATGCACGCGTGCTGCAGCGCCTTGGTCACCGACAGGTACGCATCCGACAGGTCGGTGTACTTGCCCACCATGGCAATGGTGACGGGCTGTGGGGGGAGGGGAGGCAAGGGCAGGGGACAACAGCAGGGTCAGTTCCCAGCAAGGAAGGTAACAGCAGGGCTCTGTGCCCAAGCGTGCAGCTGCCTGCTGTTCACTCCTCCATGAACACTTGCAGCCGCCCCCCGCCCCCCGACCCTCTCACAATCTCCAGCTTGTCCCACTTCTCCGCGATGCGCTGCCGCCACATGGAGGTGTCGATGCGAGCTGCGCCGCCCAGGCCAAGCAGCCGGCACAGCACCTCGTGCGCGCCCTGGGGGCAGGCAGCAGGGGTGGGTGGTAAGTGTGATGGGCAGCAGGCGGCCAGAGTGGCATGCAGCACGGCAGCACTATCCAGGCCTGCGCCCAACCTTCTACTGTGCGACCTCCCCACCCCAGCTGCACCGCCGCAACCGCCGCCCGCACCTGCGCCTGCATCATGAGCGGCACCCGCCAGATGTTGGACACGTCGTGCATGGTCAGCACCTGGTCCGCCGGCACGTGGCAGAAGGCGGCCTGCAGGGGAGGGCACACCGCACAGCCACAGTAATGGTGAGTACGGGGGCACACCACTGCACTGATGAGAATGTGGCCAGCGACCACAGCAGCAGTCCCTCGCTGCAGCAACAACCGAGCCACCATCAGCCAGCTGCAATGTGCGACCTGCTGTTCCACACACCCCTCCACCACACCCCCAAGACCCCCTCGGCCACGCACCAGCTTGCTGCGCACGCTGTCCTGCAGCGGCTCGCTGGAGCGGCAGGCCAGCAGGGCGGGGTTGATGCCCAGGCTGCGCAGCGTGGCCACGCTGTGCTGCGTGGGCTTGGTCTTCTGCTCCCCCACCACGCCAATCACCGGCACCAGGCTGACGTGCACACACACAAAGTTGCCTGCAGCAGAACAGCGGACGGTGTGCTGTGAGCAGCCGGGCTACTTCAGCGAAAGCCTGGCCCTGTCACTCGCTCAGCACAGCAGACAGACATCAGCAGAGCCAAACACAGCGCGCCGCAGTTGCAGCAGCTGTTCACTCACCGGGCCCCACGCGGAACTGGAACTGGCGCAACGCCTCGATGAAGGGCATGGACTCAATGTCGCCCACCTGCACAGCGCAGCACGCAGCACGCCTCAGCACAGCATGCTGCGACATCCCGTCAGCTCCACGCACCCTGAAGGGCAGCAAGCAGCAGCCAAGCAATCAGGCAGGCCAGCAGGCTGGGCCAGCCACGCACCGTGCCGCCCAGCTCGATGATGCAGACATCGGGCAGGCCATCCCGGCCGTCCACCGCCGTGTGCGCAACCCGCTCAATCCAGTCCTGGATGGCATCGGTGATGTGCGGCACCACCTGCGCACAGGAGCGATGGCAACACAGCCATGTCGTCACAATCAACAGCAACATCAGCACAGCACCAGTTGCTGCCTAGTGTCCAGCCGCATTAGCACGTGCCTTCACCTGCTGTCCAGCAAGCTGCCACCCCATGCCCAAATCGCACCTGCACCGTCTTGCCCAGGTAGTCGCCGCGCCGCTCGCGCTCGATCACCGCCTGGTAAATCTTGCCGGTGGTGAGGTTGTTGTCGCGCGTCAGGTTGATGTCCAGGAAGCGCTCGTAGTTGCCCAGGTCCAAGTCGGCCTACAGGGCACAGCAGCACACAGCACAGTTCACTCGGCACGCAGCCACACCCCCGCTCGCACCCATGCTGCTTAGCATCTGCTCTGCAGCCCAACACATGCATGCCGGCTGCATGTCTGCTTGCTGGAGCCAGCTGCGCCCACAGTACCATTTGGGCTTGCTTGCACAGCAGCCTGCATGGTCAATCATGCGCCACCCAGGTCAAAGCACTCGCGCACACGCAGGCCCAGCTGCCACACCTCGCCGCCGTCGTCCAGCACAAACACCTCGCCGTGCTCAAACGGCGACATGGTGCCCGCGTCCACATTGAGGTAGGGGTCGATCTGCGGCAGGGGCGGCCGCACCGCCGGCGTGAGCAGCAGGAGCAGCGGCCAAGCAGCGCCGCCAACCGCCCGCCGGCGGCGGCTGGCGGCAGGCGGCCATCACATGCATCGGTGGCCGCTGGGAGCCGGCCGCCGGGGCAGCTGCTCCCAGCACCCCTGCCCACTCACCTTGATGCTGGTCACTCTGTGGCCGCACGCTTTGAGCAGCACGCCGATGGAGGAGGCGGTCACGCCCTTGCCCAGGCCGCTGACCACGCCACCTGCGCCAGCATGTGCAGGGCAAGCGTCAGCAGCGCGCGGGCAGGCCGTCCAGGCTCCCGCCCCGCAGCTGGGCGCCGCCGCCACGCCCCTGCCCCCCTCCCGGCCGCTCACCGGTGACCAGCACATACTTCATCCTGCCCGCAGCTGCTGGGAAATGGCTGCAGGCGCTGAGGCTTGGTGGCCGCTGACAGCTCCCCGCTCGAGCACTCGCTGCGGCCGCTGCTACGCTTGCAGATGTGCAGAGGGGAGCGACGCGATCGCGATCGACGCCCGGATGCAAAGGCTGGGAGCCTGATGGGCCGGCGGCGGCGGGGCGCCGCACAGCAGGCGCCACACGGGCGTGGGGCGCCGCGTTCAAAATGCGGCCCTTCAACTGAACTGCTTCCGGTGTGTCAGGCCGCCAACAGGCCAAGGGGTGTAGTGGGTCGAGCCTGGCTGAAGCGTCAAGACAGCGGTTGTCTCACTGCGCCGCCATGCACTGGAGAAGGCGGGCACCGCACACCGCCTTGAGCACTCGCCCCCCGTGGCGCCAATCGTGGCTGTTGCCAGCACACTGCGCGCGCAGATACTCCCAAGCCATCCACCCAGTATATGAAGTGCCAAAACACCGCCCTTGTCAATGCAGCCGGCTGCACGCCCTGCCTGCAGGCCCTGCCCATGCTGCCGTCACTGCACCTCGCCTACGCCGAGCGGGACACGTTACACGGGGCTACACAACTGTTGGCTGGTTTAACGGGGGCGCTGGCGCTGCTGTCTGCGCCGTCGCTGCCACCGCTGCAGCTCACTTGCCGCCCTTCTTCTTCCACAGCCACTTGGGGTTGTCGTCGCGTGGCTGCACCGGCATGGTGGAGCAGTAGGGCACGTAGTCCAGGCCGTTGTAGGCCGCGTCGTTCAGGGACTTGCGGATCTGGTACTCCCAGGCGTCGTCAGGGATGCGGGCGTGCGCCTGAAGGGAAGCAGCAGGGAGCGGGGGCAGGGGGTGAGCAGGTGGCAGCAGAGCAGGGGGTGAATGAGCGGCGCACGGCAGAAGTGCCGGCCGGGCGGTGGCGGTGGCGGCGGCAGCGCCGGGATGGCTGCTGCTGCGCTTCCGCGACCTCCACGGCGTCTGTTCCGCCGTTTAATGCGGCCTGCTTGGCCCTCCTGTGCCGCAGCAGGCCGGCACAGGCCCAGGAACCCAGTGGCCACACCCACCGCTGCAGTCCAGATGGTGGGGGCTTCCTGGTCCATGGCGTCTTCTCACAGCTTGCAAGCGGCAGTGGAACGCGAGCGCGCCCCGGCGGGCTACCGGAAGCCGGTCAACGCAGGAGGGGAGCCAGCTGGGCGGCGGGACGGCGGCATGGGCGCCTGCCGGGCTCGCCATCGGCGATCGGCGCACTCCAATGCTTCTATGCAGTGATAAACAACATCTGATGCCGCAACCCGCTGCAGAGAGCGCCGTGGTGGCGTTTGCCCGCCTGCCCCGGCCTGGGAGCGTCAAGACGCGGCTGGCGGCTGGCGTGGGAGATGAAGCGGCCGCAGAATTCTATCGTCGATGCGCGGAGGCTGCGATCGTGGAGCTGGGCAGGTGCCGCCGCGTCCCTGCCGCCGCCTGCTGGCTGCTTAGATGAGCTGCTGCAAGCCGATCCCTGAATGCTTGCCAACATACAGGCTGCAAGACGTGGCCTTGTACCTGTTCTTCTCGCGGCCGGAGGACGAGGCAGCGATGGCGGCGTGGTTGGCGCCACTGGCTGTGGTGCGTGCCATGGGGACGGGGCAGCATCTGGTCGTTTCCACAAGGGGGGTGGTGGTCTTGCCCGCTTTGCTCCCTTGATATTTATGTTGCCCCTGCTACGCAGAGCGGACTGCTGCTGAGGCCGCAGCTGCAACACCCTGACCTGGGCATGCGCATGGAGCATGCGCTGCGGCACGCATTTGCAGCGGGGCACCGCCGCGTTGCCATTGTTGGCACCGATGTGCCCGACCTGACGGCAGGCATTGTGCTGCAGGCGCTGCAAGAACTAGACAGCCACCAGGTGCGGTTCACTGTGCCGGCCTTCTGTGGGACAGGCAGCAACTGGTCACAAGCTGGGGATCTCAACCGCACTTTGTTCATCATATTGCCCCCGTTCGGTGCCCTGCAGGCCGTGTTTGGCCCAGCGGAGGATGGCGGCTACTACTTGCTGGCGCTGAGCAGCCTGCCGCAAGCCCTGTTTGAGGTGCGATGGGTTTGATGTGCTGAACATGGCCGGAGCACTTCCTGCCGGTGCATCGCTCTGCTGGCCTGGTTGCAAGTCGGTGGCACTATTGCTTACACTTGCCCTGCCCTCTGCCCTGCAGGGCATTGAGTGGAGTACATCTACTGTGCTGGCAACCAGCGTGGCCAGTGCACTGCGCCAAGGCCTGAGTGTTGCTCCCTTAGGCACTCTGCCCCAGCTGCTGGATATCGACACACTAGCGGATTTGCAGCGCTGGGTTGCCCTGCAGCAGCAGCAGCAGCAGCAGCAGCAGCAAAATGCTGGGCCGATCCAGCAAGCACCACGGAAGTTACGAAGCTTGCTAGTACAAGCGGCGCAGCGTATCGTGCAGTAGCGGGCAAATGCTCCTCAATAACCAATCGAGCAGCACTGCACTCGTTCCCTGTCAATCGTCAGTTGGCTGATTTGCATTTTATCGACATAGCAAGAATGCAGGCGAGTACAAGGTACTGGTACAAGGCCGCCGCAGTCTGCGCTGCGCGGTGGCATGCAGGCATGCACAGGTGATGATGACACTGGAAAGATTCAGTGCAAGGGGTCCAGGTCCTGGAACAGGTCGCCGCTGGGCGCCGTCAGCGTGCGTCGGTGCTTCACAGGCGACAGGCTGCGCCCCGACAAGCTGCTGCCGGGTCGAGAGTGGTGCGGGGAGCCCGGCTGCGGCGACATGCTGCCGTTGCCAGCGGCCGAGGCGGCTGCAAGGCTGGTGCCGCGCAGCGGCGAGGGCTGGGCAGAGGTGGGGGCGGAGCGCGAGCTGCCCACATCAGGGGTCATCTGCACCGGGTACGAGCGCAGCGCAGTGCTGCCAATGCTGCCGCTGCTGCCGCCGCCACTGAGCGCGCTGCTGAGCGCTGCCCCGGAGCCGCCGCTGCGCATGGGTGCCTGCCGCGCCTGGTCGTCCTTGAAGGTGCTGCCCAGGCCGGCGCTGCTGCGGGGCCCCACCATGCCCGACAGCGAGGCGGAGCTGAGGTCCAGCTTGGAGCGCAGCGCCTCCTCCCTCGCCGGCGGCTGCGCCACGCTGCCGCTGGCGGGCGTGCAATCCAGCGCGCTGCCGCTGCTGCTGCCCTGGCGCCGGGTGCTGCCCCGCACGCTGACTGGCGCGGCTGCTGGCTGTAGCAGTGTGGGGGTGGGGGCGTCACCACCGCTGCCAGCGCTGAAGCTCACCCAGGAGTCGCTGCTGCCAGGGACCTGCACCCGAACGTCCTGCCCCATTCGGCTGCTGTTGGCTGGCGTGCTGCTGCTGGGGCCTGCAGCCAGCGGGGTGGCTGCAGGTGCTGCAGATGCAGCCGTGCTGTTGGTTGGGCGCTGCTGCTGCTGCTGCTGCTGCGAACTCTGCAGGCTTGCAGCCTGCTCCGCACGCTGCAAGCGCTCACGCAGGGACGCTATTTCGGCTGCCTGCTGCTGCACCACGAACCGCAGGTGCGCCACCTCCTCATTCTTCTCCTGCATGCGTGCAAGGGCAAGAAACCATACTTACGGAGGAACTGAACCACCAGCTGCGTGCTTGCGCTCAGTTCCCCGAACGCTCGGCAGCTCAGCAGGGCAGGGGCAAGCCAAGCTGCACACCATCCCTGCTGACATACAGGTTGTTGGCTGTTTGGTTGTTGGCAGCGGGCTGCAAGGCAGGCATGCCCTGGGCCCCACTGTCCACCCACCTCCATCAGCTGCTCCAGCACGCGGCACTGCTCCTTCATCATCTCCGCATCGCTGCCCATGGAGCCCCGCTCGCTGCCCGCACGCGCCGACCCAGTTGCTGCTGACCCAGCTGCAGACTGTTGCGGCAGGGGCGGTGCTGCAGGGGGTGCGACCTCTGCAGCAGGAGAGCATGACATGCATCATTAGCATGGCAATATGCAGCAGGCAGAGGCTGGCCACCACCCGTCAACTCTGAAGCTCTGCAGCGCATGGCACAGACAACACAGCACATGCCCAACTCACTGGGAGGCGCGGGGGCAGGTGTAGCCGCCGAGCCGCCGAGCGTCATGCGTGCCAGCCCAGCCGACAATGGGCTGACCTCAGCTGCGCCCGCCGGCCTGGGCGCCGGTGCCGCCTGCTGCCCCGCCTGCTGCTGCGCGGGCCGCTGCGTGGGCGGCAGGGCCGCCTGGCGGGAGGAGAGCGCCTCCACCTCTGAGGACAGCGCCTGCACCTCGGCCTGCTCCCCAGGCGCCACCAGCGGCTCCTGCGGCTCAGACGGCGCCTGCTCTCCAAAGGAGGACCAAAAGCTGCCGGCGCTGGCCGCCACTGCACCTGCGGCCCCTGCCACCACCTCGGCCGCGCGCTTGGGGCTGAAGGTGGCCCAGCTGGCCAGCGAGCCCGAGTGCCGCCGGCTGTGACCCCCCCCGCTGCCGGGGCTGCCTAGGCCTGCAGGGCTGTCACTGGAGGAGAAGTCGGCCCAGCCCTGAGAGGGCACTCGCTCGTGCAGCGGCTGCCGCTCGCTGCCGTCCGCCGCCCCTGCTGTCACCGCCTCTGCTGCGGGCGCCACAGCCTGCAGCTGCGGCTGCGGTGGCGTGCCGCTGAGCTGCGGCTGTGCCAGGTCTGCTGGCGCCACCGCCTCCAGGCGCGCCACCACTTGCTGCATGGTGGGCCGCTGCCGCGGGCTCACGGTCAGGCAGTCCTTGATCAGAGCGCGCAGCGCTGGTGGCCGCCCCTCCGGCATGGAGTAGCGCCCATTGAGCACCTGGGCAGCAGACAAACGCAATTGGGTGGGAAAGAGCTGACGGTGGCGGGAGGCTGTGACTAAGCTGAGACGCGCTGCATGGGACAACAGCCCCAGGCCAACGCAATATGCAGCACAGGTTGTATACAGCTTTGCCACCTGCTGCTGCGGGCGCACAGCATGCACCCCAGCACCCGCCCACCGCAGCGCCTGTCCCACCTGCAGCTTGGCCTCCCCCTCAAACGGCAGGCGGCCCCAGGCCAGCAGGTAGAGCAGCACGCCCAGCGCCCACACGTCCACAGGCGGGCCGATGTACTCGCGTGCATACAGGTCGTACAGCTGCAGGCGGGGGTGAGCAGATGCGGGAGGGTGGCAAAGGGTCAGGCGCCTGAGCAGCCTACTCGTGAGGCATGCAGCGGTAAGTGCATCACACATGTCTCACACAGCTGCGTGCTTGGGACACGACGGCCGTGCATGGCCCGTCACATCCCGCAAGCCCCCAAGCAGCCGGTGCTGGGGCGCCTGGGCTGCCACCCACCCAACCCACCTCTGGCGCACGATAGGCTGGGGTCGTGTACTTGCGCACCACCTGCGAGGGGGCGGAGCAGCTGGGCTATGGATGCCTTGCAACTGCAGCCTGGCAGCGCCCGCCTGCTCCGGCCTGTCACAGGCAGCACAGCAGTGGGCATCCATAGGACTACTTTCTCGCAGTTGCAGCCTCACCTCCTCCTCCAGCGCAATGTCGTGCGCGCTCTCCAGCACACCGTGCCGGCTGGAGGCGGAGCCAAAGTCGCACAGCACCCAGCCGCCAGCCGGCCCCAGCAGCACGTTCTCCGCCTTGAGGTCCCTGGGGCACAATGCAGCAGTGGCCGGCAGCCAGGCGTGTGTGTACACAACTTGCTGTGGGAACAGCCAAGACCCCAGGGCACATGACGCGGTGCCCGCATTGGCACAGCCAGCCACGCTGCCACCATGCACCCACCTGTGCGCCAGGGGCGGCTGCAGGCTGTGCATGGCGGCCACTGCGCGCGCCACGTGCAGGGCCACCGCCACCAGCTGTGCATCGTCCAGCTGCCAGGACCGCGGCTGCGCCCAGCCCACCAGGGTCTCGGAGCAGTAGTCCATCTGCGCACACAAACCATGGCATGGAGACTTGGCGGCTTGGCAGCTCGGTGCATGGAAGCGACAGTGCAGGCCATGAATGTGCTGGGTGTGCTGCAGCCCACCGGGCAAACATTGACCACAAGGCTCGCAAGTGGCAGCGCAGACTGCAGCGCTCCTCACCAGCACGAATGCGGCAGTGGGCGCGCCGCCGGGCGGGCCGCCAAACGCCGCCTCGTGCAGGCGCACGACATCTGGGCACCCCGCCAGCCGCTCCATCACGCCCACCTCCGTGGCTGCATCGCGCTCTGCCTCTGGGTAGCCCCTGCAGGGGGGGGCGGCATGTGGCGTAGCGCAGCTTGTCAGGTGACGCCTGGAGCGTGGCCAGGGCACCGGCATAGCAGCAGCAAGGCATGCGAGCGCAGGGCAGTCGAAAGGACCTCGAGCGATACGCACGTCAGGATGAAGTGTTTGAGGGCAAACGTCTCGCCGCTCTCAACATCGGTGCAGCGGTAGATGGTGGCGAAGCCGCCTGAGCACAGAGTGGATGGCAGGGCAAGGGGAATGGTAGGCAAGCAAGCAGGCTCGGCAAGGAGGTTTGTTGGCGGCGGCAGCGGCGGCGGCAGCAGCGGCAGCGTCCCCGGCCCCAGCACCTTCCCCATTCACCTTCTCCCAGGAGCCGGTCCACTTTGACCACCCGGCTGCCCACGCTGAGCTGCTTGCCGGTGAGCGGGCCGGCCTTGCCCGCTTCCCGCTTGGCGGCCAGCTGCTGTTGCAGCTTTTTGAACATCGGATCGCTTGAGCGGGGTGATCGGAGCGATCCAGAGGCGCGCTAGCAGGCCATGAGCGAAACGCGGTGCGTGCCAGCGCTGGGGCAGGGTGGGGCGATGATGAGGGGGTGGTCGAGGATTCCTGGATGGGCGGGAGGCGGTGGGGAGGCCAGTGGGCCGCACCGAGCCGGGTTGGTCAGCGGCAGCGGGCAGCGGGCAGCAGCAGCGCAGCCAGTCGGCAGCGAGTGCAACAATGTGGCATGAGTGCACGTGCTGCAACATGCACATCCTTGTAGCCTACCGAGGGCTAGGCCTCATCTGCTGCTTGGATGCTTTAGCAGGCTTGTCTGCCACACAAGCGGTTGAAGCACCGGCAGCCATCCCAACGGCAGCATCTGCCGCCACGGCAAGCATGGCACCGCCGTCTGCCTGCCGACCTGCATTCCAACTAGTCGCCACCCCCACAGGACATGCACACACGTGACTGCCTTGCCCAGCCCAACGAAAGAACAATTGTAAGTAGGGTGGAAGCCAGCTGCGGCAGCGGCTCAACGTGCGCCAGGCTGGCGGCGGCGGCGGCGGTGCATGCACCTTGCGTCGCCCGCAGCCCGGCAGCACGTCAATTGTCCGGTATATCCCGCCCAGAATGAACGAGCAGGAGCTGGAGGCGCTTGTAGCCGCCGCCAGGCAGGGGCAGGCCGTGGTGGCGCAGCTGCCGCAGCTGCTGGCCACCGTGCGCGCGCTGCTGCCAGAGATCGATGCCGATGGGCGGGGGGAGGCGGCGCAGGCGGCGCAGACCGCACGGCAGCACCGCCTGCTGCTGGCGTTCCGCGCCGCCCGCAACGCCGCCGCCACGGGCGGCCCGCCTGCTGTCGCAGCACTGCTGCACGAGGGGCTGCTGGATGCCGTGCACACCACGCTGGCGCTGGTCAGCGACGCAACTATTGCCCTGGACTGGCAGCTGCCAGCGGCGGTGGCGCAGGCGCTGGCCAACCTGTGCACGGCGAGCAGCGAGGGCGCCGCCGCGGCGTGGGGCGCGCTCTTCCCGCTGCAGCTCACCATGCTGGCGCATGTCAATGCAGGTGAGGCATGAGCGAGGCAGGGACAGTGGTGCACAGTGCATTCGGCCTGCGGATTGCGCCATGTCACATGTTGCCTGTATTCCTCAGCCGCTGCCCTGTCGTTGCAACAAGCCACACAGGGTCATGGAGGCTCCAAGCTCCCTGATCCCCTGACAAAACAGGTACTTTGCTCACCAGAACTCGAACCCTGCTGTCCTGCTGCAGGCGCCACTCAGGCCGCCACATGCCTGGCGCTGCTGGCGTGCTGCAGGGCGGTGGAGGGTGCTGCTGCCGCCTTGGCGGGGCCGGCTGGCAGCCAGGCCATGACGGCCTTGTTGTGCAACCACCAGCGCCTTCTTCAGCAGGTGCGTGCCTCACCAGCCTGGCTACGTGGGATGGCCGTTCATTAGGCATCCTTGTGCGGCTCGGTGGAGAGAGCAGGGATTGCCCCCGCTGCTTTTGCCAATCCAACTTGCGCCTGCGCTCAGTCTGGAGTTTTGATTTTTAACTTCAAGCTCACTTCCCCACTTGTGCTTGCAGGGCGAGCACAATGACAACTTGTGCTTGCTGGCAGCACACCTTGCCTTCCGCCACAACATGCTGCCTACGCTGTTTGACAGCGTGGGCAGCGGCAGCGGCATCGAGCAGCATGACGCCGACACCTCGGCGCTGCAGCCAGGCGGTGGCAGCTCGGTGCCACAGACCACCATGGCACAGGTGGCGCTGCTCGAGGCGCTGTGTGCTGAGGCGCATGAAATGCCGCAACTGCAGCCGCTGCCCGCTGACGCTGCCGGCCAGGCACTTCGCAGCGCACAGCCCGGCGCGGCAGCGCAATTTTTAGTGCAGCTGGCGCAGCGGCTGGCAGCTAGCAGCAGGGCAGCACCGCTCAGCGCTGGGCAGCAGCAGGTGCTGCAGGCTTGCCTACACCTGCAGCGCGACCTTTGTGCTCGCGATGACAGCGGGGCTGGCTTGTCCGGTGGCACCGACCTTGCAGCAGAGCTGCAGGCAGCCGGGTTCCTGCCCTCCACGCTGGCCATGCTGAAAGCACTTGAGCCGGTGCAAAACCCTCAGCGCGCAGCCGCGGCAGCATCGGCCGCACAACCCAGCAGCGCAGGCGGTGGCAGCGATGCTCGGGGCAGCGGCATTCCGGTTGCGCAGCTTGCACCGCAGCTGGCTGGCCGCGCAGCAGCATTTCCAGCGGCACCCCCGTACCCGGGCTTTCGCAGCGATCTCCTGTCTGTGGTGGCCAATGCGGCACATGGTCGGGCAAGCGTGCAGGTGGGCAGATTTGTGCCTTTTGCTGCCGGTTCGAGCAGCTGGTGAATTTCTTGTTGTTGAGTGAGATGGCTGGGCACCCAAGGTGTGCAAGTGATCTGCTTGCCTGCTGAGGCAATGCTGCATGTTCGCTTCCTATCCTGCCCTTCTTGTGTAGGCGGAGGTGCAAGCGGTTGGTGGAGTGGAGCTGGTTCTGGCGCAGTGCCAGCTGGATCGCAACTCGCCGCTGGCACGCGAGTGGGCGCTGTGGGCCGTGCGCAACCTATGCGAAGGCAACCCTGCAGCGCAAGTGAGTGGAAGGGCAGTGCAGCGTCTGTCTTGTGGCGTAAAAGAATGCGCGCGAGCAAGCAGCATGTTCACCAGCAGTTCACAATGTGGAAGCAAGCATGCAAAGCACGGCGCATAGCACAACACGCCCTGCGCTTGCAATATTCCTCCCAACCCAGGAAGCCATCCGGGAGCTGCAGTTGTGCACCACTGTGGATAACGAGGAGCTGCAACGGTTGGGGGTCAAGCTGGAGCTGGACGAGCACAGCGGAAAGCTGCGAGTGACCAAGCGGGACAGCGATGGCACTCCGGCAGACAGGCAAATAGTGGCAGACTCTCCATGAATTGAGAGTTGGCCAACCAGACTGTGCGGCGCATGAATCCTGCCACCCCAAGCTTGCAATTGCGCACATTGGTTCAACAACTTATCATTATTTCCATGCACTTTGAACTGATCCGTCCACAACATCAGCACAAGTCCGGAGCCGCGCCTGGGCAACTCGATAGGTCAGAACGTGTCATGCCTTTCAGTGCGGCATGCTGGGCTGACCACGCAACCGGCAGCTGCCACTTCCAGCCTGGGTCGGGTGCCCCCTCACTATGCAGCTCACTTCCTGTGCGCCACTGATCTGCCCTTGGTATCTCTTGAGCGTGGTTACTGGTGAAATGGCCAGTTGGTTTGCAAGCTGAATAAGGCACAATGGGGTTATGGGGGGACCCGTGATGAACCAGGAGACACAGATGACTGAAGTGCAGAGATGCTGAGGGCGTGTGGTGGTAAAAGCTGAACAAACAATGGGCGGAAAGGCACGTGCTCACAGTGAGTGATGCAGCGTTTGTGTGGGCAAAGCAGCACATCAGTCAAGCACCGCAATGCCGCTTGATTGAGGCAGCCAACAAGAATAGGGGAATGGCAATGCTTCCTTGAGCTGGAGGGTCTGCTTGCTTGTACAAGCCTTGCGGCCGTACCAGTGGCGCCAGCCCAGGCGTTCAGAAGTCGCATTGAGGGGAAGCGCCAAAGGTGCCGATATCATCGGCCGTGATGCCGTACGCCTCAATGGCTGGCTGCAGCGCGGCCTTGACCTGCGGCATATGAGCGCGCGGGCAACATAAGGTCCTCATGATCATGCATAAGGACATCAGGTCATGCACCATAGCAATGGGGTGGCTGGGTCTGCGGCGTGCACTTTTCATGCTGACAATTTGCAGTCTTGACCACAGAGCATGGAAGGTGGTGGGCAGCCTCAGCAAGGTTGCAATTCACTGCAAGTGCCCAACCTGCCAGCTCAAACTGGTTTGCCTTGCCTGCATGCCGATGCCAGCGTTGGGGTTCATGTAGGCGGCCTCCACAGCAGCAGCGCCCTCGCGGTCCACCTTTGCCACCAGAGGGGCAATGGTCCTGAAGAAGGTGTATCCTTCGGCCTGCAAGCAGCATTTTAAGGCAGTTGTTTGTAAGAGCTTGCAGTAATCAAAGGTGAAGGCATGCAACTGCCGATTCAGTTATGTGAAGCAGCATTCCTGCGGCTGGGCGTCTCAACCAATGAACAACTAGGGAACCCACTGCCACCTAGCAGCAACAAAACCTGCACACAACCTACACACCTGCTCCTCCTCGGTAGGGTTGCCAGGGGCATCCGTCAGGACCTCGCCCACCTCCTGTGCGTAAGCCAGAGTGGCCTGCAAATGGGAAGGGTGTGAAAAACAAGTTGTTGGTGTGTGACGGTTCCGGAGTGTTGTGGTCACGGAGGGGTGAACATGCTGGCTATAGCATCTGCCTGCGACAGGGGTGCGTCAAGCAATGTGGTTTCACAGTTACAGCAAAAGTTACAGCCGTGATGTGGATGACTAGACTAAGGCAGCTGACACAGCTGACATGCAGTGCTAAGAAACACAGCCTTGATCACAGGCTGAGAATGGCGTTGGTAGATGCCCATCGTGGTTACTATCACCGCACATTGTCAGCCCTGTCGGATCGGGCAGAGCACTTGCCTGCATATACACAGTTACGACGGCCTTCTCCAGCTCAGCAGCGGCGGCCTTGTAGGCGGTGGCATCGCCAGCAATACCAGCTGCCTGCATCTTGGAAAGCGCCTTTGCTGCAGCCACGTTGGTGGCCCTGCAAAGCACACGAGCCAAACTGGGCGCCAAATCAGTGCAGCTGGCAAGAGTGAAACGGTGTTAGTGAGGCAGCCGCAGCTATTTCAACACCCACACTTGGCCATTGGCCACGTGCTGGCTTGGCGGATCTGGAAAGGTCAAGCCAGCTTGGAATCACTGGCAGCTCACGCAAGGAACGTTCAATTAAAGCAGGGCAGCTGGAACTTACGCCGTGCAGCCGTCGGTACCATTCACCATGGTGCCCCAGCTGCTACCGCGCTTGTTGGCCACGTTGGCAATGTTGCCCTTCTCGCAGCCGGCACCAAACCACAGGGCGGCGCCCTCATCAACTTTATGGGGGGCGCCTGCGCCATTGAGAACAGGCAGAGGCTGTTTGTCAAAGATGCCCCTGCCCATGCAGCAAGTTGTGAGCTGAGGCAGCTAAGTCTTGGCCTGTTAACAACGTTGGCAGTGGGTGGGCATGCACTATATTGGTTACAGTCACCGCACATTGTCAGCCCTGTCAGCACTGCATGTACGCTGAAGTTGATGAGGCAGGTGAGCTGCCTTGCTGCAACAACAGCACTTGCTAGCCATGCATGCAATGCAATCAATAGCAAGAAGGCAGTTGCCACAGCACCTCACCCTTGGCGGCGTCCAGCCTGCCCGCCTCAATCGCCTCCAGGCCCTCGTCCACCTCGTGGAACATGTAGTAGACCAGCAGGTTGCTTTGAGTGCCCTTCTTCACCACCTGTGTAGGCACCAGTTAAACGATGTTGAGTGTGCATAGTAATTGTGTGTATTGGCAGGGTGCTTTTGGCTGTGGCTGAGGTCACAGGGGGGATGGCATGTGGGGGTGCAAGTGGTACACCAGCTGCACGGATGCCCCTGCTAACGGAAGTGCCGGAACACACACTCTGGGTGGGAGCGCGTACCTGGGAGCGTGCACCCTCGTCGACAAAAATGCCCTCGCCCATCAGGCCAGCCTGCATGGTGAAGGTTGCGCCATACAAGTGAATCGTGGAGGCCAGAACAAGGGCACCGAGTATGTGTTGCAGTCGATAAATAGCTGGCAGTAGACCGCAGGCCAGGGGGCAAGGAGAAAAGGGCAAACCTGCCAAAGCATGATGGCGTGATGCAAGCTGGCGCAACATTTGCTGGTGAGGCACTGATGAGACCAACATTCTCCTCAATGCTTTGCCGTAAGCTCCCCATGCGCACCTCGATCCAGTTGTTGAGCCACAAAGAGTCGTTGAAATAGGCGGCGTAGAGGTCGAAGTAGGGTGCACCAGCGTGGTCGGACTGAGCCCAGCCTGCATGGAAGTGATAATAAAAGCAAGGTCGGGGTCCAGGGCTAACTGCCATGCCAGGCCCCCGGACCGGATCAATGGGCGATTTTGCCTTGTAGCTGTGTGACTATTGCGCGCGCATGCCCAAGCCCCGACCGCAACCAAGCCCGCCCTTCCCGCTTGCTGCCCCCACTGTCTACCCACCCTGCAGCGCCTTATCCGGGTTGTTTGCGCCGTTGGCATATATGTCGGCAGCCAGAGTGAAGTTCTTTTTGTCCACGGCAGCTGCAATGTCGCACACGTCGTTGATCATCAGGTCACCATACCCTGCAGAGCAGGACCACAACAGGGGCGTGGAGGGGGGTGAGCCGATAATCACAGGATTCAGAATGTGGTCCCAAGCCATTGCTGTGGCAAGGCAGTGGGTGAGCTTGGTCTGCCAAGCCAGCGCTTCTACCAGGCGTGACAAAAATGCATGCACGTGCAGGGCAGATGAGCAGGCGGGGCTGCCAAGAGGCACAGGTTTCCTGGCGGAGGCGGCACCCCGCCCTGACCGCGAGGCAACAGCCACCGCACAGCCTTAGACCGCACATGCGAACTATTGCAGTCGAGACAGCGGACGCTTGGCAGCAGAGCAGAAGAGGAGAGGTGCTCCAAACTGCTCTTCGGGCGCCCGTAGTAGGCAGCTGCCGCAGCGTCGGGATGTGGCTGATGGCAAGGTCGGCCCATTTCCCGACCCTTGCCTGGGCGCACTCACCGCCCACATCGGACCCAAACGTGTAGCCAGCGATGGTCAGGCCGGTGTAATCGACGGCGGCGGCGAAGGCTGGGCGGGCCAGGCAGGCCATGGCCAGCAGCAAAGCGGCAGCAAGGGGCAGCTTCATGGCTTCAAAGGCTGCGACTGCTTGTGAAAAGTGACGGACAAGGCGCCGATTGCATTTTGCGTGTGATGCTGCGTGTGGCGCACGCCGCGCACGTTTGGCACAGGCTGCCAGCTGGCAATAGGACGCTTCTTCGTGGACACGCGCGTTCCCAGGACTCCACCCGCGTGTATAAGCCAGCAATCGAGCGGTGATAGCGCAGTGCTGGTGGAGCACATTGGCGGCGCTGCCGCCCTGATGGCAGCGGCCAGGGCGGTCCCACCCTGGCGCTGGCCATGCTGGAGGGGCAGCAGCATGCTGCAGCTGGGGGTGCACTGTGCGGATGTCAGCGTACACCTCACACTCAAACACAATGTGGTGCGCATCCTCAACCCTGCCATGCAGCCCAAGTGCTGTGCAGTGTGTGCGCAGCGGCGCTCCCCTCGCGCCCACTGCTTAGCCCCTGGCAGCCTAGGCCTATCCCGCTCCTCGGCCCCCAGTGGATACCGGTGCGCAGCTCCATGAGCGCGGTGCGGCGGTGTCGCTCCTGCACCGCATCGTTGTAGGCTGGCCGGCTGTAGCCGTGGACAGCCAGGCACTCGGGCCGCACCACCCCAAAGTGAGGGTGCAGCCGGCTGGCGCCCGGCTGCGGGGCTGCTGTTGCTACCCGTCCAAGTGGTGCTGCAAAGCTGTCCGCCGCACTGCTGCAGGCTGAGGCATGGCAGCCCCCTTCAGGCTGAACCGCACCCCTGCTGCCTGTGGTGGCAAGACGGCTGGGCAAGCCCAGACCGCGTGCCCGAGGGTGTTGTAGATGTGTGATGTGGGGTGCTTGAGCTGCCTGCACAGTGTGCTGCCCATGGGCGCCGTGCTGCTGCCAGCTGTGTCTCACGTGCACACTCAGTTGCCAGTAGCCTACTCTCCCCTGCCGCCAGTGCTAGCAGGCTGCCCTCCGCCATGCGGTGCCACAGCGGTGCCACAGCCATAACCAGGGTGGCGGGCAGCAGCTGACGGCATGCCGATTGACGAGCAAGAGACCGGCGGTTGACGGATGTCGGCTGGGCGTTGCATGCAGCCTCTTCACAGCATAACCTTCTGCAGCCAATGTATCAGTCTAGACAGCCCTGTCCACCTGGAGTGCAGTCACATATGCAGCACAGGCATGTGGGTAGGGGGCCGCGGGCCGCCGGTGCGGCAATCGACAGCCGCAGACCGTCAAACGACGGCCCAGCAACGGCAGCGGCCCATCCCAGCCACCACACCAGCACTTGCAGCAGGGCAGAACCGTGGAGGCGAGCAGTACGGGCAGGGCATGTGAGCTGGGAATGCACAAATGCACACCGCAACACGCTTGTTGCGCAGTTGACGTCCCCCTGACCGTCGATCGATGGGCGCAGATGCGGCGGCCCATGCCCCTTCCCCTCCCATGCTGCCATTGGTTGCACCAGCGGCTTGCTGGAGTCCACACCACTCACACATGCTCAACACAGCTGCTACGGATGACCAGGGTGGCAGCTTGCAGTTGCAGCCCCAGCCTGGCCTTGTGCCACGCAGCCCTGTCGGCGGCAGCCCAGCTGCAGCCACAGCCCCTGGCAGCTCTCGCAGCTCGCCGCGCCCACACGGCCGCCGCTCCGTGCGGCGGCGCCCCTTGCAGCTCTTGCAGTTGCAGCCCCAGCCTGGCCTTGTGCCAGGCAGCCCTGTCGGCGGCAGCCCAGCTGCAGCCACAGCCCCTGGCAACTCTCGC
>VFQQ010002656.1_pt1 | contig 19429 bp, 18 predicted proteins | sample 3512341 | NCBI WGS metagenome assembly VFQQ01 (sample SAMN10412373, study PRJNA504923) | tailings metagenome | isolation source: Relicate 2 Philex TSF1 revegetated site | place: Philippines: Tuba, Benguet | collected 2017-08-29 | reverse complement strand
GGAACTCGCGCGTGATGGGGCGCGCGGTGGAGAAGGGGTTGGGCACCACCTGCGAGATGGCCACGCCGGCGCCCTCCTTGCCGAGCGCGTCGGCCAGCGCCTGCGTGCCCACGAAGGACACGTTGAAGAAGGTGCCGCCGTAGCCGGCCTTGCGCGCTTCGCGGATGAACGCCGCGCACGAGGCGTAGGCGCTGATCTGCACCACGGACTGCGGCTTGGCGGCGACGATGGTGGCCACGGCCTGCGCCACGTCCACCGAGTTGCGCTCCACCGTGGCGGTGGCCTTGGGCTTGAGGTTGCGTGTGTTCATGGCCAGCGTCACCCCATCGAGGCCAGCCTTGCCGTAGGCGTCGTTCTGGTGGAACACGGCGATGTCGTTGAGGCCGAGGCTGGTGAGCTGGCGCACGATCAGCGCGGTTTCGTCGTTGTACGAAGCGCGCAAGTGAAAGGCCAGGCGGTTGAAGGGGGCGCGCAGGCCCATGGCACCGGTGAAGGGCGCGATGAAGGGCGTGCCCGCCTGCGTGGCCAGCGGCAGCGCAGCCAGGCTGGTGGGCGTGCCGATGTAGCCGAACAGCGCGGTGCAATTGCGCGAGAGCAGTTGCCGCGTGTTCTCGGCGCAGCGGTCGGGCTCGTAGCCATCGTCCAGCTTGACGATCTCGACGCGCTGGCCGTTCACGCCACCTTGCTGGTTGAGCAGATCGAAATGCAGTTGCGCGCCGGCGTTGAACTGGATGCCCAGCTGCGCGGCCGGCCCGCTGAAGGCGGCCGACTGGCCCAGCACGATGCGGTTGCTCTGCGCGTGCAATGCCGGCGCGGCCAGCGAGGCGACGCCCGCGAGGGCAAAGGTGCGGCGGGACAGGCCCGTGGTGGCGGGACGGGAAAGCGAACGGCGCATCGGGGCGGCTCCTGCAACGAAACGGGGGTTGGCCTCAGGGAAACCCCCAAGGTGTCAAGGCGTTGCGGGATGCTACCGATCGTTCGGGCGTCAAGTTTTGCGTTCACCCGGCCCAGGGCGCCGTTGATCGATTCCGGGGCCGGGCCGTGTCCTCAGAACCGCCGCACGAACTCCACCCCCGCCGCCAGCGTGCGCCCCGCGCCGGGTTCGAAGAAGCGGCCATTGCCGTCGTTGACGATCACCGAGCCCGCGTGGCGGCGGTCGGTGAGGTTGTCCAGGCGCACGAACTGGCGCCAGGTCCAGGGGCCGTGCACCTGCTCGAAACGTGCGCCGAGCGCCAACAGCGTGTGCCCCTCGGCGGCGTCGGTGTTGAGGTCGTCCACGTACACGCGGCCGGTGTGGCGCGCCTCCAGCGAGAACACACCACCCACGCCGGCGGCCCAGGCGGGTGACCACGCAAGTTGCGCAAACAGTTGCTGCCCCGGCACGCCGGGCAAGGCGTTGCCCGCGGGGAAGCGCGCATCGGCCGAGGCGGCGTAGCGCGCACGCAGCCAGGTGTAGGCCCCGGCGAGCAGCCATTCACTGCCCAGTGCCTGCTCGGCCGACAGCTCCAACCCGCGGCGCTCGGTGCGCCCGGCGTTGGTGAACACGGTGCGCCCGCCGGCGCTGCTTTCCACCACGATCTCGTCGCGCGTGCGGATGTCGAACAGCGTGGCGTTCCACAGGCCATTGGCGTGGCGCCCGCGCAGGCCGATCTCGGCGCTGGTGCTGCGCGCGGCATTGAGCGCGGTGTTCAGCCCGGTGGCACCGCCACTGCGGTACGAGGCCTCGTTGAGCGTGGGCGTCTCCAGGCCCTGGCCCACGCTGGCGAACAACTGCGTCTGCGGCGCGATCTGCCAGCGCGCGCCGACCACGGGCAGCGTGCGGCTGTAGCGCGTCTCGCCGCTGTCGTCGCCGTTGGCGAGGAAGCGGTCGGTGGAGGTGTATTCGGCGCGCACGCGGCGCAGCCCGCCTTCGAGCGTGAGCGCCTCGCGCACCCAGGCCGCGCGCAGGTAGGGGTCGAGCGTGTCGGCGCGGTTGGTCTCGTCGCGCCGCAGGTTGCCCTGCACGCCGATGGCGGTGGGCGCGCCGCTCGGCCCGGTGAAGTTGTTGTAGCCGCGGCGCAGGTCGCTCTGGCGGTCGCCGGCCAGGCCCGCGCTCAGGTCGAGCCGGCCGCCCTGCCATTCGCGCTGCAGGCGCCAGCGCGCGTTGAAGCCCCAGTAGTCGCGGTCGAGGTCGATCACACCACCCGAGCTGGTGGCCGCGACCTGCGCCGTGGGCGGGATGGACTGGAACTGCACCACGCGGCGCTGCCCCGCATAGCCCATCAGCTCGATCTTGTGCCCGCCACCGAGCGCCTGGTCCCAGGCGATGCCGGCCTGCGTTTGCGAGACCGACTTGCGGGTGTTGAACTGCAGCGCCTGCACCGCGGTCTGCTCCGGGTCGGCGTTGAACTGCGCGCGGCTCAGGCCCTGCGGGTCAAGCGCGAACGCGCTCTGGCGGTTGAACAGCAGCACGGTGCGCCCACCGTCGTGTGCGCGAGAAAGCTTGGCGTTGGTGGTGCTGCGGTGCGCGGCCGATTGCGGGCGCAGGCCATCGGTCTCGAAGCGGCCGGTGTCGAGCGCGTACGACCAGCCGGCCTCACCGCCGATGCGCCCCGTGAGTTGCGTCGACAGGCGCCACAGCCCGTTCTCGGCCAGGCCAAGCCCGGTGCGCCACTCGCCGGGCTCGCGCCCGTCTTCGGTGTAGAGCAGGATGGCGCCGCCGCTGGAGGCGCCGTAGAGCGTGGCGAACGGGCCGCGCACGACCTCGATGCGCTCGGCGCTGCCGAGCGGGAAGTTCGCCGCCTGGCCCGACCCATCGGGCGCGCTGGCAGGAATGCCGTCGACAAACAGGCGCACGCCGCGCACACCGAAGGTGGCGCGCGAGCCGTAGCCGCGGATGGAGACCTGCAGGTCCTGCGCGTAGTTCTCGCGGTTGCGGATCACCAGGCCGGGCACGCGGCCCAGGCCTTCGGACAGGTTGATCTGCAATTGCCCGTCGCGCAGCTCGCGGCCGTCGACCACGTCGACCGAGGCGCTGCCGCGCCAGCGCGTGTCGGCCGCGCCGCTGCCGGTGATGACCACCGGCGCCAACGCGCCGCCATCGGGTGCGTTCTGGGCCCACGACGGCGCCAGCGCACAAGCGAGCGCACAGGCCAGCGGCACGGCCCGCAGGGTGTGTGCGCGGCTCATGGCAGCTGCACGCTGAGCTGCATGGCGGCGTACCAGGCGGCGAGGTTCTCGATCTCGGTGTCGGTCAGGGGTTTGGCGATCACGGACATGACTTCGTGCGGCCGTTTGCCGCTGCGGTAGTTCTTGAGTTGTTCGACAAGGTAGATCGCGGGTTGCCCCGCGAGGTGCGGCACGTTGGGCTGCATCGACAGGCCGTTGGGCCCGTGGCAGACCGCGCAGGCCACGTCGGCCTTGGCGCGGCCTGCCGCGATGTCGCCCGCCGATGCGGTGCCGGCCGCGAGGGCCAGCACCAGGATCGTCGTTGTGCCGCGCATCAGTTGGGCGAGTAGGTCACGCGGTAGATCGCACCTACGTAGTCGTCGGAGATCAGGATCGAGCCGTCCTTCATCTGCGCCACGTCCACCGGGCGGCCTTTGTAGACGCCGTTGGCGTCGAGCCAGCCTTCGGCGAAGACCTCGCTCGCGCCCGCGGTGCCATCGGCCTTGAGCGGGATGAAGTTGATCAGCGCGCCGCTGGGCTTGGTGCGGTTCCACGAGCCGTGCGCGGCCACGAACATGCCGCCCTGGTACTTGGCCGGGAACTGCTTGCCGCTGTAGAACGTCATGCCGAGCTGCGCCTGGTGCGCGGGGAACTCCACCTGCGGCGCGATGGCATTGGCCGGTTCCTTCATGTCCTTCAGGTCGGGCGCGGCGCCCGAACCCGCCACCTTGAACTTGCCGTTCCAGTACGGGTAGCCGAAGTGCTCGCCCACCTTGGTGGAGCGGTTGAGCTCACCCGGAGGCACCTCGTCGCCCAGGCCATCGGTCTGGTTGTCGGTCCACCACACCGTCTTGTCCTTGGGGTTGATGTCCATGCCCACGGAGTTGCGGATACCGCGCGAATAGACCTCGCGCTTGGAGCCGTCGAAGGCGTTCATGCGCACGATGCCACCGATGCCCAGCTTGTCGTACAGGTCGACCTTGCCCGCGGGCTGCACGTTGTAGGGCTGGCCGAGCGCGATGTAGAGCGTGCCGTCGTCGGCCACGCGGCACACGCGCGCGCCGTGGTTGAACGACTCTTCCTCCACCGGGATCAGGCCGCCTTGCGGCACCACCTCGATCACCGCCACGTCCGGGCCTTCGTAGAAGAACTCGGCCGCGGGGAAGTTGAGCACGCGGTTGTGCTCCACCACGATGAGGAAGCCGTCCTTGGTCCAGCACACGCCGTTGGGCACCTTGAAGTTCAGCGAGGGCGCGAAGGGCTTGACCTCGTCGGCGGCGCCATCGCCGTTGCGGTCGGTCACGGCCCACACGCGCGTCTTGCGCGTGCCCACGAACAACATGTTGGTGTTGGGCGCCACCGCCATGTGGCGCGCGTCGGGCACCACCGCGTAGAGATCGATCTTGAAGCCCGGGGGCAGCTTCACGTTCTTCAGGTTGGCCTTGATCGCTTCCGCGTTGCGGCCTTCCTGGGGCACCGGGGGAATGTTCAGGTCGGTGCCCGAGACCTTGAACTGCTTGAGCGCTTGCAGGTTGTCCCTGCCGGCCTGGGCGGAGGCGGACGTGACGAGTCCGCACAGCAGCAATGCTGCGATGAGCTGGGTCGCTTTCATGTGTCTCCTCTTTGGTGGAACCCGAACGGGTCGGGCGAGCTCATTGTGGTGGGCCCACCGCGACGGTCACAAGCGCTGGGGCAATATCCCACCGTGGCCTGTGCCTGTTGTGCGACGAAATGGAACACATCGACCGCTCCCTCCCCCACCCCCGTCGGCGTGCCGTGCTGGGCCTGGCCCTGGCGCCGCTGGCCGCAGCGGCGCAAGCGCCCGATCCCATCCTGCAGCGCAGCATGCCCACCAGCGGGGAAGCCGTCCCCGCGGTCGGCCTGGGCACGTGGATCACCTTCAACGTGGGCAACGACCCGCAAGCCCGCGCGCAGTGCACCGACGTGGTCCGCGCCTTCTTCGCCGGCGGCGGGCGGCTGATCGACAGCTCGCCCATGTACGGCTCGTCACAGCCGGTGATCGGCGAGGCGCTGGCGCGGCTGGGCATGCCGCGCGCGCTGTTCTCGGCCGAGAAGGTGTGGACAGGCAGCGGCGCGCGCGGGCCGGCGCAGATCGAGGCCTCGCGCGCGCACTGGGGCGTGCCGCGCTTCGATCTGCTGCAGGTGCACAACCTGCTTGCGTGGGAAGAACAACTGCCCTTGCTGCAGCGCATGAAGGCCGAGGGCCGCGTGCGCTACGTGGGCATCAGCACGTCCGAGGGGCGCCGCCACGACGAGTTCGAGCGCATCCTACGCACGCAGGCCATCGACACCATCCAGCTCACCTACAACCCGCTGGACCGCGAGGCCGAGCAACGCCTGCTGCCACTGGCGCAGGAGCGCGGCGTGGCGGTGCTGGCCAACCGCAACTTCCGCGAAGGCCAGCTCACACGCGCGCTGGCGCGCCACCCGCTGCCCGCGTGGGCCGGGCCCGAGGCCGGCGCCACGAGCTGGGCGCAGCTGATCCTGAAGTTCGTGCTGGCCCACCCGGCCGTCACCTGCGCCATTCCCGCCACGCGGCAGGTGGCGCATGTGCGCGAAAACCTCGCGGCCGCGCGCGGCCCTTTGCCGAACGCGGCGCTGCGCGAACGCATCGCGCGCACCATCGCCGCGCTTTAGCACCAGGAACGCGGCATGAGCGAATGGTGGACCTACCGACCCGCGGACTTCCTGATGTTCGCGCCCGACACCTACTGGCGCCTGTTCGAGCTGCACAACGCGGCGTGGTGGCCGCTGGGTGTGCTGGCCAACGCGCTCGTGCTGGCCCTGGCCGTGGCGCTGTGGCGCGGCCATGCACTTGCACCGCGCCTGGGCGCGGGGCTGATGGCGGTGTTGAGCGCGGCGGTGGCCTGGGGCTTCGTGTGGCGCCTGTACGTGCCGATCAACTGGGGCGCGCAGGCGCTGGCCGGGCTGTTCGCGCTCGCGGCGCTGGGCTGGCCGCTGCTCGCGCCCGAAGGCCACCTGCGCCCCTCGCGCGCGGGCGCCGCGCTCATGGCGCTGGCCGCGCTCTCGTGGCCGCTGATGGCCTGGGCCGGTGAACGCCCGCTGGCGCAGGCCGAACTGATCGGCCTCGCACCCGACCCGACCGCCGTGGCCGCACTGGGCCTGCTGCTGCAATGGCGCGTGCGCAGCGCGGCGGGCCAGGCGGTGTGGTGGGCGCTGACCGCGCTGGGCGTGCTCGCCTGCCTGGCCAGCGCCATCACCCTCGCCACCATGGACGACCTGCAGGCCATGGCCCCGCTGGCCGCGGCCTCCATCGCGCTCGGCGGGGCGCTGGCCCGCCGGCGCACGCTGACACAATCGACGCCATGACCCACCCGCCCCGCGTGCTCAGCATCGCCGGCAGCGATTCCGGCGGCGGCGCCGGCATCCAGGCCGACCTCAAGACCTTCAGCGCCTTCGGCTGCTTCGGCATGACGGCGATCACCGCCATCACCGCGCAGAACACACAAGGCGTGCGTGCCATCCAGGCGCTGCCGCCCGCGCTGCTGGCACAGCAGATCGACGCAGTGATCGAGGACATCGGCGTCGACGCGGTGAAGATCGGCATGCTGCACGACCCCGCGGTGGTGCGCGCGGTGGCCGAGGCCATCGACCGCCACCGCCTGCAACGCGTGGTGCTCGACCCGGTGATGGTGGCCACCAGCGGCGACCGGTTGATCGCGCAGGAAACCGTGGCGGTGCTGGTGGCCGAACTGTTCCCGCGCGCCACCGTCATCACCCCCAACCTCGACGAGGCGGGCTGGTTCCTGGGCCGAGCCATCGCGAGCGCGGACGCGCTCGAGGCCGCGGCCCACGCGCTGCAGGCCATGGGCGCGCGCGGCGTGCTGCTCAAGGGCGGCCACCTCGCCGGCCCGGTGCTCAGCGATCTGCTGCTCGATGACGACGGCGCCACGGTGTGGCAGGGCGATCGCATCGACACACCCAATACGCACGGCACCGGCTGCACCCTTTCCAGCGCTGTCGCCTGCGGCCTGGCGCGCGGCCTGGTGCTGCGCGAAGCGGTGGCGCAGGCGCGCGACTACGTGCGCGGCGCGCTGCAGGCGGCGGCCGCGTGGCGCCTGGGCCGCGGGCACGGGCCGCTGGACCACGGCTGGCGCACCCGCGCCTGATCGCCCGGCCCGGCTTGACCCCGGTCAACACGGCGGCACACGTGCGGCGCTAAGCTCGGGGCCATCATTCGACCTTTTCAGGAGCCCCCATGAGCAAGAAGACCACCAAGCCCGTCATGGCCGTGAACATCGGCATCAGCGAGAAAGACCGCGCCGCCATCGCCAAGGGCCTGAGCCACCTGCTGGCCGACACCTACACGCTCTACCTCACCACGCACAACTTCCACTGGAACGTCACCGGCCCGATGTTCAACAGCCTGCACGCCATGTTCATGGCGCAGTACACCGAGCTGTGGAACGCGGTCGACCCGATCGCCGAGCGCATCCGCTCGCTGGGCCATGTGGCGCCCGGCAGCTACGCCGAATTCGCCAAGCTCAGCTCGCTGCCCGACGCCCCCACCACCCCGCCCAAGGCGCTGGAGATGGTGGCCATCCTGGCCAAAGGCCACGAGGGCGCGGCACGCACCGCGCGTGGCCTGTTCGACCTGGTGGGCAAAGCCAACGACGAACCCACAGCCGACGTGCTGGTGCAGCGCCTCACGGTGCACGAGCAGGCGGCCTGGATGCTGCGCTCGCTGCTGGAAGCCTGAACGCAGGGCGCGCGCCCCACCACAAAGCGAACCCCATCAGCGCCACACCCAGCAGTTGGGCCGGCGACAGCCAGCGCTGATAGACCAGCGCATCGGCCAGCAGCGTGACCGCGGGATACACGAACTGCAGCAGCGCCGTGCGCGAGGTGGTCAGCCGCGCCATGCCGCCGTAGATGAGCACGTAGGCGAAGCCGGTGTGCACCACGCCCAGCGCGGCCAGCCAGCCCCAGGCCGGGCCCCACGCGGGCCAGCCCTGCCACAGCAGCCAGGGCCAGAGCACCAGCGCGCCCACGGCGCACTGCCACCAGGCCAGCGCCAGCGGCGGCACCGGCGTGCGCGCACGCAGCAGCAGGCCCACCGCGGTCTGCCCCACCACGGCCACGCCGCACAAGGCCACGCCCCACCACGACACCGCCGCCCCGTTGCCCAGCAAGCCCGTGGCCAGCGCCAGCCCGCCCAGTGCGAGCACGACCGCCGCCAGGCGCTCACGCGGCAGCGGCTCACCCAGCCACCACGCGCCCGCCACCATCAGGCACAGCGGCTGCACGTGGAACACCACCGTCGCCAGCCCCACGGACAGGTGCTGGATGGCGGCGAAGAACACCACCCAGCTCAGCACCACCAGGGCCGCGGCCACCACCACACGCACCGCCGTGCCCGCGGGCAGGTGCCACAGCGGCTTGCGCTTTGTGGCCCAGGCCCAGAGCGTGAGCGCGAGCAGCCCGAAGGCGCAACGGAACCAGGCGGCCGAGGCCGCGTCGCTGCCCGATTCGAGCAGGAAGACACCCAGCGTGCCGAGGACGGCGCCGCCCGCGGCCATGCGCCAGGCCGCGGCGCGGTCCTCCACCAGGGAACGATCGACTGCATTCATGGCCGGCACTGTGGCCAGGACGCCGCGTTTCGCAAAGCGGATAATTCGCGACCCATCCATCCGGAAATCGAATCCATGCGTGCCGACGACCTCCAGATCGACTGGCTCAAATGCTTCGTGGCCGTGGTCGACGCGGGCTCGCTCTCGGCCGCCGCGCCCGAGGTGAGCCGCTCGCAGTCGGCGGTGAGCATGCAACTGCAGAAACTGGAGCGCGCGGTGGGCCGGCCGCTGCTGCTGCGCGGACCGCGCCGGCTCGAGCTCACGCCCGATGGCCAGGCCCTGCTGGGTTACGCGCGCCGCCTGCTCGACCTGCACGCCGAGGCCCAGGCCGCGATGAAGCCCGACGTGCTCGAAGGCCGCGTGCGCCTGGGCGTGCCCGACGACTACGCCGCGCGTTACCTCACGCCGGTGCTCAAGCGCTTCGCGGCGCGCCACGCGGCGGTGCAGATCGAGCTGCTGTGCGAGCAGTCCACCTCGCTCATTCCGCGCGTGGCGCGTGGCGATCTCGACCTCGCCATCGTCTCGCGCGACCACGCGCAGCGCGGCACGCTGCTGTTCCACGAACCGCTGGTGTGGGTGGGCTCGCCGCAGTTCGATGTGTGGCGCCGCGACCCGCTGCCGATCGCGGTGTACGAAGACACCAGCCTGGCGCGGCGCCACGCGCTCACCACGCTGTCGCAGCAGGGCCGGCGGCATCGGGTCGTTTATCACAGCTCCAGCCTGGCGGGGCAGATCGCCGCGGTGGAAAGCGGCCTTGCGGTGGCGGTGCTCACGCAGTGCAGCGCGCCGCCGCACCTGCAGGTGCTGGGGGCCGATCACGGGCTGGGCCCGCTCGCGCCCATGGCGGTGGCGGCCTACCGCAGTCGCGCGTCGCGCGGCGCGCCCGCGGTGGACGGTCTGCACCGCCTGCTGGTGCAGACCCTGCGCCAGGCCGCCTGATGCACCCTGTTGCGCGCATTGCCGCAGCGCAACAAAGGGGAAACACAGCGGCGCCACAATCCGCGGCCACATGACACCCCCGCCGCTCGACCCCCTACCGCCGGTGCTGGCGGGCCCCATCCTGCGGCGCGTGCAGGCCGACCGACTGGCCTGGTGGCTGGCCTGCACACAGGCGCAGCGTGTGCGCGTGCACCTGCAGCGCGCGGATGGTTCGACCGCACTGCATGAGCCCACGGTGCACAGCCTGCGCGCGGGCGAACACCTGTGGATCCTGCTGGTTGATCTCGCGCTCGATGCACCGCTCGAACCCGGCAGCTGGACCGGCTACCGCTTCGAGTTCGCCAACGCCGATGGCGGCCCCTGGGCTGCGCACGACGACCCCGCGCTCTGCTACCCCGGCCACGACACGCCGGGCTTCCGGTTCGCACCGCAGGTGCACGCGCTGCTGCACGGCTCTTGCCGCAAGCCGCACCACGCGGGCGGTGGCGACGGCCTGGCACGTGCCGACGCACACCTGCAGCAGCTGCTCGATGGGGGCGATGCCCCCTGGCCATCGGCCCTGGTGCTCAGCGGCGACCAGGTCTATTGCGACGACGTGGCCGGCCCCATGCTGCGCGCCATCCACGGCCTGATGCAGCGCCTGGGCCTGAACGAAGAGGCCATCGCCGGCGCCGACGGCAGTGAGCTGCGCAGCACCGCCGACCTGCTGGCCCACCCCGCCAGCTACTACCGGCGCGAGCAGCTGCTGCCGCGCACACCCCGCAGCGAACGCCTGATCGACCTGGTGTTCGAGGGCGTGAAGAAACCCATCTTCACCACCGACAACGCGCACAACCACCTGATCACGCTCGGCGAGGTGATCGCGATGTACCTGCTGGCGTGGTCGCCGCTGCCCTGGCAGGGGCTGGACCTGTCGCCACCGCCCGGGCTCGACGCGGAGAACGCCGAGCGCTACGCGCGCGAGGCCGAAGCCATCGCGCAGTTCCGAGACGGCCTGGGCGCGGTGCGCCGTGTGCTTGCACACCTGCCGGTGGCCATGGTGTTCGACGACCACGACATCACCGACGACTGGAACCTGAGCCGCGAATGGGAAGACGTGGCCTATGGCCACCCGTTCTCGCGCCGCGTGATCGGCAACGCGCTCATCGCTTACCTGCTCAACCAGGCCTGGGGCAACCGGCCCGAGGCCTTCGGCGGCGACGCGCTGCTGGGCCAGCTTCAGGCCGCGCTCGACGCGCCCGGCGGCGAGGCGCACGAGGCCCTGATCGAGCGCCTGCTGCACTGGCGCGACTGGCACTACGTGTGGCCCACCACGCCGCCGCTGATGGTGCTCGACAGCCGCACGCACCGCTGGCGCTCCGAGGTCTCGCGGCGCCGCCCCTCGGGCCTGATGGACTGGGAAGCGCTCACCGACCTGCAGCAGGCGCTGCGCGGCCACCCCGCGGTGCTGCTGGTGGCCTCGGCGCCGATCTTCGGCGTCAAGCTCATCGAAACCATCCAGCGCGTGTTCAGCTTCTTCGGCAACCCGCTGCTGGTGGACGCCGAGAACTGGATGTCGCACCCCGGCGCGGCCAGCGCCATGCTCAACATCTTCCGCCACCCCAAGACGCCGCAGACCTTCGTGGTGCTCTCGGGCGACGTGCACTACTCCTTCGTCTACGACGTGGAACTGCGACCGCGCGGGCGGCGCAAGGAACCGGTGCAGGGGCCGCACATCTGGCAGATCTGCAGCAGCGGTCTGCGCAACACCTTCCCCGACGGCCTGCTGGAAAAACTCGACCACCTCAACCGCTGGCTGTTCTCGCCGCGCTCGCCGCTCAACCGCTTCACGCGCCGGCGCCACATGAAGGTGACGCCGCGCAAACCCGAGGGCACGCCGCACGGGCGGCGCCTGCTCAATGGCGCCGGCATCGGCCTGGTGCAGTTCGACGACAGCGGGGCGCCGGTGAAGATCCAGCAGCTGCTGTGCGACGGCCGCGACGTGGCCTTCGTGCCGCGCGAGGACGAGGCGCGCGAGGACTGAGGCCCGGCCGGAGTTTCCGCCGGTCCGGAGAAAACGCCGCGTGAACGGCATCACGCACGCCCCCCCGGGCCCTGCGCTATGGTTGCGGGCTCACCATGGACAACGCCTTCGACCAACTCGTCGCCGTGTGCGAACGCATGCGCCAGCTCACCGCGGCGCTGGAAACCATCCGCAACCTGCTGATGGCCGACGTGACCGCCACCGGCGACGCGCGCACCGCCATGGGCGACACGCACGAGACGGCGCGCGGCCTGTTCATCCACGCCATGGGCCTGCGCCAGCGCGCGGGCGGCGACCTGGAATCCACGGTGCGGCTGATCACCGCCGAAACCGACCCCCAGCACTCGGCGCAACGCCAGGAATGGCTGCAGCTGTGCCGCGAACTGGCCACCACGCTGCAGGGCATCGACGGCGTGCTCGCCGAGCTCGAGGGGCACCTGCGCCGTTGAGCGCGGGGCGCCGCTCAGCCGCCCCAGAGCGGGCTGGGCTTCTCGAAATCCACCGTTTCGCGCACCAGGTCGCGCATGCGCGCGAGCAGCGGGCGGTGGTCGTCGCGTCGGCATTGAAAGCTGTACTGCACGTCGGGCAGGGGCATCGGGCTGCGCAGTTCCACCACCGCCTTGCGCGCGGCCGGGCGGCGCAGCCAGCCGCGCGGGTACAGGCCGATGCCCAGGCCCGAGGCAATCAGGCTCGCGATGGCCGAGAGGTTGTTGCACACCAGCCGGTTCGGCGCCTGCAGGCCGTTCGCTTCCAGCCACTGCTCCAGCATGCGGGTGGGGCCGGCCGCGGGCGGCATGGTGATGAGCGCGTGCGTCTGCAGCATGGCTTCATCCACCGTGCGGCGCCGCCCCACCAGCGCGGGTGCCGCGGCCCAGCAGAAGCGCACGTCGGCAATGGCCTCGCTCGCGATCGCGCTGCGCGCGGAGCGCCCGGCCACCACCGCGAAGTCGAGCTCGCCGCTGTCCAGCCGCTGCTCCAGCGCGGCGCCCAGGTCCACGCGCGGGTCGAGCAGCAACGCGGGGTAGCGCACCGCGGCCTGCGACACCAGGTCGGGCAGCCAGGTGAGTGCCGCGAGCTCGCCGACGCCGAAGCGGCAGTGCCCGCGCAGGCCGCCACCGCCGGCCGCGAGCTGTGTGCGCATGTCTTCCGAGAGTTCGAGCATGCGCCCCGCCATGGGCAGCAGCTGTTCACCGGCGTCGGTGAGCACGGCGCGGTGGCCGCTGCGGTTGAAGAGTGGCTGGCGCAACTGCGCTTCGAGCTCGCCGATGCGCTTGGACAGCGTGGACTGCGAGATGTGCAGGCGCTGCGCCGCCACGAGAAAGCTCGCGGCGGTGGCGGCCCAGTAGAAGGCTTCGAGCTGCTTGAGCGTCATGGCCTGGCCTGATGTTTCATTAAAGCGAACAAGAGCCATCGAAATATATCGCTTTTCATCCACAAGACGGCTCCCCAGAATCCGCCCCCTGAGCACCCGCAACGACGGATGCCCTGGCCTTGCACCACACAGGAGACACACATGAAACCCCGTTCCCTCGGCCTCAACCGCCGCCAGCTGGTGGGCGCCACCGGCGCCGCCCTCGGCCTGTCGGCCCTGCCGCTGGCCGCCCGCGCCCAGGCCTGGCAACCCACGCAGCCCATCACCATCCTCGTGGGCTTTGCGCCCGGTGGCTCGGCCGACCAGATCGCACGCCAGCTCTCGTTCGCCGCCAAGGACATCATTCCCGTGCCGGTGGTGGTGCAGAACCGCGTGGGCGCGGCCGGCGCCATCGCCGCGCAGGCCACGGCCGACGCCAAGCCCGACGGCTACACCCTGTTCGTGGGCGGCGGCAGCGAAACCACCTCGGTGGGCCACTTCCGCCCGCTGGGCTACGACTCGCGCACCTCGTTCACGCCGGTCATCAAGGTCTCGCGCGCGCCCAGCATCCTGGCCGTGCGCACCGACTCGCCCTTCGCCGACATGAAGGCCCTGATGGCCGAAGCGAAGAAGGCACCCGAGAAGGTGTCCTACGGCTCCACCGGCGAAGGCGGCATCTTCCACGCCACCGGCGTCGTGTTCGAGAAGACCACGGGCATGAAGCTGCTGCACGTGCCCTACCGCGGCGCGGCCGATTCGATGACCGCGCTGCTCGCGGGCCAGGTCGACAGCGCCTTCGGCGCCTACGAAGAAATGAAGGCCATGATCGACGCGGGCCGCGTGCGGCCGCTCGCGCTGTTCTCGGGTTCTCGCCTGCCCGCACTGCCCAACGTGCCCACCATGACCGAGCTCGGCGTGCCGGTGGCGCTCGACAACATGAAGGGCCTGATGGCGCCGGCCAAGCTGCCCGACCCCATCAAGCGCTACCTGCACGACGCCTTCCAGAAGGCCATGCAGACGCCGGCATGGAAGGACTACGTGGCCAAGTCGGGCCTCACGCAGGACTACGCCGACGGCGCGGCCTTCCAGGCCGAGATCGTGGCCGCGGTGGACCTGATCGGCAAGGCCATCGGCAAATGAGTCTTTCGATCGGTTTCATCGGGCTGGGTGCGATGGGCGCCGGCATGGCCGGCTGCCTGGTGCGCAAGGGCTTTGCGCTCAAGGTGCATGCGCGCGAAGCGCACGCGGTGCAGGCCCTGGTGGCGCAGGGCGCGGTGGCCGGTGGCTCGTCGGCCGAGGTCGGCCGCGGCAGCGCCATCGTGTTCCTGAGCCTGCCCGACGACGCGGTGGTGCGCGAGGTGCTGTTTGCACCCGACGGCCTGGTGCACGGGCTGGCCGCGGGCAGCATCGTGGTGGACACCAGCACCATCGCCGCCGCGTCGGCGCGCGAATTTGCCAGCGCGCTCGCGGCGCGCGGCATCGGCTTCCTGGACGCGCCGGTGAGCGGTGGCCAGCAGGGCGCGGCCGATGGCGTGCTCAGTTGCATGGTGGGTGGCGATGCCGCCCACCTCGCCACCGCGCGCGACGCCCTGGCCGCGTTCTGCAAGAGCATCCAGCACGTGGGTGCGGTGGGTGCGGGCCAGGTCGTGAAGGCCTGCAACCAGGTGGCCGTGGCCGGCGCGCTGCTCGGCGTGTCGGACGCGATCGCACTCGCCCAGGCCGAGGGTGTGGACCTCGCGCAGATGCGCGAGGCCCTGATGGGTGGCGCGGCGCGCAGCTTCTCGCTCGAAAAACACGCCCCGCGCATCGCGGCCGGCCAGTTCACGCCCGGATTCCGCGCGCAGCTGATGCGCAAGGACCTGCGCCTGGCGCTGCAAGGCGCCAAAGGCACCGGCACCGTGCTGCCCACCGCCGCGCTGGCCGAAGGCCTGCTCGACGCGCTGTGCGAAAGCGGCCGCGCCGACTGGGACTGGGCCGCCCTGGCCGTGCAGGTGCAGCAGCTCTCGGGCCGCCCGCTGCCCGCGAAGCGCGAACCCGACTGATCTTCCGCTCTTCCATGTCTTTGCAAAACCTGCTGTGCCTCGACGACTTCGAGGCCGCCGCGCGGCGCCACCTGCCGCTGCCGGTGTTCGGCTACGTCGCGGGCGCGGCCGAAACCAACCAGTCGTTCCGTGCCAACCGCAGCGCCTTCCAGGCCTGGCAGCTGGTGCCGCGCGTGCTGGTCGACATCAACCCGCGCGATCCCGGCGTCACGCTGTTCGGCCAACGCTATGGCGCACCCTTCGGCGTGGCCCCCATGGGCCTGGCCGCGCTCTCGGCCTACCGCGGCGACCTGGTGATCGCGCAGGCCGCGCGGCACGAGAACATCCCCTTCGTGCTCAGCGGTTCCTCGCTGATCCGCCTCGAAGAGGTGATCCAGGCCAACCCCGACGCCTGGTTCCAGGCCTACCTGCCGGGCGACGACAACAGCATCTTCGCGCTGCTCGAACGCGTGAAGGCCGCGGGCTACAAGACACTGGTGATCACGCTGGACACCGCCGCCGCGGCCAACCGCGAGAGCAACCTGCGCGTGGGCTTCACCATCCCCGTGCGGCCGAGCGCGCGGCTGGCGTGGCAGGGCATCACGCACCCGCGCTGGCTGTTCGGCACCTTCCTGCGCACGCTGGCGCAGCACGGCATGCCGCACTTCGAGAACAGCTACGCCACGCGCGGCGCGCCCATCCTCTCGCCCAATGTGGAACGCACGCTGTCCGACCGCGGCCACCTGAACTGGCGCCACCTGCAGATGATCCGCCGCTTCTGGTCCGGTGACATCGTGGTCAAGGGCGTGCTCGACGCGCGCGACGCGCGGCGCGCCGCCGACGAAGGCATCAACGGCGTGATCGTCAGCAACCACGGCGGGCGCCAGCTCGACGGCGCAGCAGCGCCGCTCGCGGTACTGCCACGCATCGTCGAGGCCTGCCCCGACATCCCGGTGATGCTCGACAGCGGCGTGCGCCGCGGCAGCGACGTGATCAAGGCGCTCGCGCTCGGCGCGCGCTTCGTCTTCGTCGGTCGGCCCTTCGCGTACGCGGCCGCCGTGGGCGGCGAGCCCGGCGTGCGCCGCGCCATCGATCTGCTGCGCAGCGAGGTCTCGCGCAACATGGCTCTCATGGGTGTGCTTCGGCCCGAGGACTTCGGGCCCGACCACCTCATCCCCTCTCCCCACCCCTGAACACCACCATGCTCGGTCTGCGCATCCTGCCCATCACCCGCCGCGTCGACGCTTCGCTCGTCGAGGCCTTCCGCAGCGTCCCCGTCGCCAACGTGAGCGACTGCATGACCCGCATGACGGCCGCCGGCGCGCGCCTGCGCCCGTTCAGCCGCGAAACGCGCCTCTCGGGCCCGGCCATCACCGTGAAGACGCGCCCGGGCGACAACCTCATGATCCACAAGGCGCTGGAGATCGCGCAGCCCGGCGACGTGATCGTGGTCGACGGCGGTGGCGACCTCAGCAACGCGCTGATCGGCGAGCTCATGACGACCTACGCACTGAAGCGTGGCCTGGCGGGCTTCGTCATCAACGGCGCGATCCGCGACCTCGACGTCATTGGCGCCGGTGCGCTGCCCGTGTTTGCCGCGGGCATCACGCACCGCGGCCCCTACAAGGACGGCCCCGGCGAGATCAACGTGCCCATCGCCATCGACGGCATGGTGATCCACCCCGGTGACCTGATCGTGGGCGACGCCGATGGCGTGTTGTGCGTGCCCTTCGACGACGCGGCCACGCTGCTGGAAGCGGGCCGCAAGAAGACCCAGGCCGAGCAGGTGACGCTGCAGCAGATCGCCGACGGTCAGCTGCCCACCGCCTGGATCGATCAGACGCTGGCGCGCATCGGCTTCAAGGCCTGACCCAGCGCATGCCGTCGCGGTGGCTGCGCAGCACGGCCTCCACGAAGGCCATGCCGCGCACGCCGTCGTCCACACCCGGCAGCTCCACGCCGGCCTCGCCACGCCAGGCGCGCGCGAAATCGCGGTAGAGCTGCGCAAAGGCTTCAAGGTAACCCTCGGGGTGGCCCGCGGGAATGCGGTGCGTCATCGGCAGGCCGCCGGGCGTGGCCGGCACGCCGCGGTACAGGCACTGCGAGGCCTGGCCCGGACGCGTAAGCCACAGCTCTTCAGGGCGTTCTTGATCGAACTGCAGCGAGCCGGTGCTGCCGTACACGCGCAGGCGCAGGCCGTTGCGGCTGCCGCTGGCCACCTGGCTCGCCCACAGCATGCCGCGGGCGCCGCCTTCGTAGCGCAGCATCACCTGCACGTGGTCGTCGAGCACCCGGTCGGGCACGAAGGTGCTGAGTTCGGCCGCGAGCTCCTGCAGCTTCAGGCCCGACACGTAGCCCGCCAGGTGGTAGGCGTGCGTGCCGATGTCGCCGAGCGCGCCGGCCGGGCCGGCCTGCTTCGGGTCGTTGCGCCACGCGGCCTGCTTGTTGCCCCGCTGCTCGATGGGCTCGCCCAGCCAGTCCTGCACGTACTCCACCTGCACGATGCGCACCGCGCCGATGGCACCCGATGCCACCAGCTCGCGCGCCTGGCGCACCATGGGGTAGCCGCTGTAGGTGTGCGTGAGCAGGAACAGCACACCGCGCTCGCGCACGCGCTGCGCCAGCGCCTCGGCCTCGGCGAGCGAGGTGGCCATGGGCTTGTCGCAGATGATGTGGATGCCCTGGTCGGCAAACGCACGCGCCACCGGCACATGCAGGTGGTTGGGCGTGACGATGGCCACCGCGTCGATGCCGTCGGGGCGTTGCGCTTCGGCGCGGGCCATCTCGGTGTAGCTTGTGTAGCTCCGTTCGCGCGGGATGTGCAGCGCAGCCGCGCTGGCGTGCGAGCGCTCGGGGGTGGACGACAACGCGCCGGCCACGAGCTCGAACTGGTCATCGAGCCGCGCAGCGATACGGTGCGCGGCACCGATGAAGCTGCCCTCGCCGCCGCCCACCATGCCCAGGCGGATGCGCCGTGTCTTGCGGTCGTCGCTCATCGGTTCAGGCCCAGCAGGGTTTGCAACGTGGCCGCATCGCCTGCGCTCGCGGCGAAGTCGTCGAAGGCGCGGTCTGCCACGCGGATGATGTGATCGCGGATGAAGGTGGCGCCCTCGCTTGCACCGTCTTCCGGGTGCTTGAGGCAGCACTCCCACTCCAGCACCGCCCAGCCCACGTAACCGTATTGCGCCATCTTCGAGAAGATGACCTTGAAGTCGATCTGGCCGTCGCCGAGCGAGCGGAAACGCCCGGCGCGATCGACCCAGTTGCTGAAGCCGCCGTACACGCCCTGCCTGCCGCTGGGGCGGAACTCGGCGTCCTTCACGTGGAAGGCGCGGATGCGCTCGTGGTAGTGGTCGATGAAGGCCAGGTAGTCGAGCTGCTGCAGCACGAAGTGGCTCGGGTCGTAGAGGATGTTGGCGCGCGGGTGCTGGCCCACGGCGTCGAGGAAGCGCTCGAAGGTCACGCCATCGTGCAGGTCCTCACCCGGGTGAAGTTCGTAGCAGACGTCCACGCCCGCGTCGTCGAAGGCGTCAAGCACCGGGCGCCAGCGTTTCGCGAGTTCCGCAAAGGCCGCTTCCACCAGACCTGATGGGCGCTGCGGCCACGGATAAAGGTAGGGCCAGGCCAGCGCACCCGAGAACGAGGCATGGGCCTTGAGGCCGAGCCGCTTCGAGGCTTTCGCCGCGAGCAGCAGTTGGTCGTGCGCCCACGCGGTGCGGGCGGCCGGATTGCCGCGCACATGCGGCGCGGCGAAGGCGTCGAACTGCAGGTCGTACGCCGGGTGCACGCAGAGCAACTGGCCCTGCAGGTGGGTCGAGAGTTCGGTGATCTGCAGGCCATGATTGGCCAGCAGGCCCTTCACCTCGTCGCAGTACGCGTCGCTGGTGGCGGCGTGTTGAAGGTCGAAGATGTGCGCGTCGCTGGTGGGGATCTGCACCCCCTTGTAGCCCAGCGACGCGGCCCAGCCGGCCAGCCCTTCGAGCGAGTTGAAGGGCGCGGCCGCGCCGATGAACTGGGCCAGGAAGATCCCGGGGCCTTGTATCGTTTTCATGGGGTCCTCCTGGCGGTGCGCGATCAGAACGGCGAGTCGGGGAAGTAGAAGTCCTTCGCGTTCTGCTTGGTGATCAGCACCGAAGGCACGATGGTGGAGGCCGGAAGCTTCTGGCCCTTCTGGCGCGCCAGCGCGGTCATCTTGATTGCCTCGTAAAGGAACTTGGGCGAGTAGGACACGTTGGCCTGGATCAGCGGGTCGCTGCCGTCCATGAGGGTCTTGATCATCGACTTGGCACCGGCGCCGCCGAACACGATCTTGATGTCCTTGCGCTTGGCCTGCTCG
>VFQQ010002655.1_pt1 | contig 19438 bp, 44 predicted proteins | sample 3512341 | NCBI WGS metagenome assembly VFQQ01 (sample SAMN10412373, study PRJNA504923) | tailings metagenome | isolation source: Relicate 2 Philex TSF1 revegetated site | place: Philippines: Tuba, Benguet | collected 2017-08-29 | reverse complement strand
AAGCCTTGCCCAGCGTCCCACAGCAGGCCCACAGAACAGCTGCCCCCAACAAGGCCCTACCTTGAAGGAGGTGCGCAGGCCGCGCCCGCTCTGCCGCGTCCCCAGCAGCTCGCCCGACCCGCGCAGCTCCAGGTCGCACTCAGCCACCACAAACCCGTTGCTGTGCCGCTCCAGCACCTGGGGAGAGGAGGGGAGGGCAGCCAGGGCGGCAGCGGGTGAGTGGGGCCAAAGTTGAGCCAAAGTTGAGATTAAGTTTGTCAAAGTTGAGCCAAAAGTCGAGCCAAAATTGGGATAAAGTTCGCTCAAAGTTGGGCCAAAGTTGAGCCAAAGTTGGGACAAAGTTGAGGCAAAGTTGAACCAAAGTTGGGGCAAAGTTGAGCCAAAGTTGGGATAAAGTTCACTCCAAGTTGGCCAAAGTTGGGCCAAAGTTTGGCCAAAGTTGAGGCAAAGTTTGGTCAAAGTTGGGATAATGTTCACTCAAAGTTGGGCCAAAGTTGGGCCAAAGTTTGGCCAAAGTTGAGGCAAAGTTGAACCAAAGTTGGGATAAAATTCACTCAAAGTAATGGCCAAAGTTGGGCCAAAGTTCACCAAAGTTGGGCCAAAGTTGAGATAAAGTTCACTCAAAGTTGGGCCAAAGCTGGGATAAAGTTCAATCAAAGTTGGGCCAAAGTTGAGCCAAAGTTGGGATAAAGTTCACTCAAAGTTGGGCAAAGTTGGCCACAGATGTTTGCCCCCTGCGCAAAGTGGATAAACCACTGCCCTGACCACCCACCTTCATCTTCTGCTGCACGCCGTCCCCGCCATCATAGACCAGGTAGCAGTAGGACTGGCGGCTGCTGCGCCCCACGCGCCCGCGCAGCTGGTGCAGCTGCGCAAACCCAAAGCGCTCTGCGGGCAGGGCGTAGGGGGTAAGGGGTGCAGCGTGAGGGCCACTGGTGCACAGGGTTGGCTTGCATATTCGTCCACAGAGCAACAAGGATAGACTGGCTGACATTGCTGTCGCATGTGTGGTGCTGAGAGCCTGGCCTGCACCCGATGCCACCCAGTGGGTGTGTGCCCCCCGCCACTCACGTGCATGCTCCACCACCATCACAGTCGCCTGCGGCACGTCCACCCCAACCTCCACCACCGTGGTGCTGCAGGGGAGGGAGCGAGGGGAGGAGGGGGCCGGTGCATGACTTACATAAAAACTGCCACAAATTGAGCAGGGCACCTCACCGCCGCCCTCCTGCGGCATCTCCAAACCATCCAGGACCGCACACCTCCACCATGCCAGCTCAACATCTCAGCCCCCACCCTCACCTGACCAGCAGCTTGAGCTGCCCCGCCTTGAAGCGAGCCAGAACTGCGTCCTTCTCGACTGGTGGCATCTGCCCGTGCAGCAGGCCGCAGTCGTCCCGCTGGAACACGCCCTCCTCTATCAGCCGCTCCAGCTCCTGGGTGGCAGCCTTGACCTCCTCCTGGGGGGAGGAGGAGGAAGAGGGGAGGGAGGGGGAGGGCACGCGGCATTTGGCATCCCCACACCATACCGAGCGCATGCCTTATAGCGCCGATGCCCGAAGTGCTTCTGCATGCCGCCCATTGAAGCAGCAGCAGCAGCAGGAGAGCGCAGCAGGTCCAATGCGCAGCATCCCTGCTCCCCTCTCACCATTTTGTCGCTCTGCTCCACAAAGGGGCACACAATGTAGACGCCGTGCCCCTTGTCCATCTCCTCCCGCATGTGCGCATACATCTGCGGAGGACAAACACATACAAACTGTGACGCAATTACTGAGGGTGGCCATGCCTACATGGGCGGCACCCACATAACCATTGGTGCCACACAGCGCTGCACAAAATATCATCTCCCACGTCCACCACTAGGCCCTGCGCTCATTGCCCCAGGCCTGCCACAGCTGCCTCGGACTGTACTATACCCCTGCCTGCCCCCCTTGCACCGCCCCCTCCACCCAGCACCTGCTCCCGCTCCTCGGGCCGGTCGTCCCGCAGCGCGCGCGTCTGCACGGGGCTGCGCCCCGCCGGCAGCTCCTGGATCAGCACCAGGCTCATGTCGCCGTGGTCGATCAGCGCCTGCAGCGTGGCGTGGGCAGCAAGTCAACGATTGGCGGGGAAACCGTGAGGGTGAGACCAATTGATACGCAGCTGAAACAGCCGGTGTCTGGCGAGCATGATGGGCTGCTCCAAGACCCGTCCACATGCGCTGCAGCAAATTCACCCCTGCAGCAGCCAGGCCGGCCCAGCCGCACCTGGGTGCGGGGGATGGGTGTCGCAGTCATGTGCAGCACGTGGGGCGCGGGCGATGCCTTGGCCAGCAGCCGCCCCCGCTGCTCCACGCCAAACCTGTGCGGCGGTTGAAAGAGGGGGCATTGTGAGGTCTTTGCTAGCGATCAAACTACTGCCGGGCAGTTGCCATCAGCTGTCTCACAGCAGCAGGGGAGCCTGGGATCGCTTTCTTCCTCTCCCCTCCAGCCACCACAACCCTCAAGCAATGTTCCGCCCAGCTCACTTGTGCTGCTCGTCCACCACGGCCAGCCCCAGCCGCTTGAACTGGGTGGAGTCGCTGATCAGGGCGTGGGTGCCCACCGCAATGTCGCTGCGCAGCAGGCATGGAGGGGCAGAGGGGGCTTGGCACTGTGGCGTGTACTGGGGGCTTGCAGTTACAGGCAATCGCACAAGCCAGCAGGCAGAAAGGTTGTGTGGAGTGGAGCAGGTGCCAGGTTTGCTCATGCAAAACATCATTTCACCCTGCCCCTCCCCATCTCACATCTCCCCGTTCTCCAGCTGTTCGTTGATCTGCCGCCGCGCCTTGCCCGTCACTGAGCCCGTCACCTGCGGAGCGGTGGCTGGGTCCATGCTGGGAGGGCGCGCAACCATGCAAGCAATCCCACCACATGCCGCCACAGCCATGCAGTGTTGGCAAGCCAACTGCTCAGCACTGGCGCCCAGCAACCTGGCATGCTGTCCCTTGCTTCCCTCTCAATAGGCCCCTGATGCAGCCCCCCAACGCTGCTATGCCACCACCCACCAGCGTGATTCGAGGCTGGCGGAAGCCGGTCTCCCCGCGCCGCCCCGCCTCGCGCGTCATGTCCTGCACCAGCCGCTGCAGGCTGCGGAAGTGCTGCTCAGCCAGGATCTCGGTGGGGGCCTGAGGGGCAGGGGTGAGGGTGAGGGATGGGCAGCAATGATGAAGAGGGTGCAAAGGGCGCGGAACAGGCAAGGCCGGCAGCGGTGCAGAACCCAGAAGCAAGGCGGGTGAGCTGTGCACACTTGAAAGATGGACAGCCACCGTACGTGCCCGCGCTCAACCCAACAGGAACCTTACCCACCACTACACCCACCATGAGGGCGCCCTGGTAGCCCGAGCCAGACGCCGCCAGCAGCGCCAGCAGCGCAACCACGGTCTTGCCGCACCCCACATCGCCCTTCAAGGGTGATTGATGCGGTTGCGCAGTTTGGCAGAGCGTTAGGGGCTTGCAGCGGGACTCACTGCCTGCATGTGCTCAAATGCATGCCAAGCGTTCGACCTGGAGAAATCACCACCGGCCTCCACTGCAACCTGCATGCGCTGTCACACCCCCGCACATGCCCCGCTCGCCTGCAGCAGGCACTGCATGGGCGGCCAGCCCGCCATCTGGCCCAGCAGCTCCTCCAGCGCCGCCTCCTGCCCCCCCGTCAGCTCAAAAGGCAGGGAGGCGCGGCCCAGTGCCAGCAGCCGGTTGCCAGAGTCAACGGCCACCCCGCCCGCGCCCGCTCCCGCCCTGCAGAAAGAGCGCACCAGGCAGTTGGGTTGGGTACGCCAGCCATGGTGATGGGTGGCTTGTCAACTTGCTGCCAACAACCTCCCAAAATGGGTGCTGCCTGCCCAGCGATGTACAGCTGCGGCGTTGCAGCAGGCCGGCAGCAACTAACCCCTCCCTCCAGCGCACCATGCCATGTTGCGCTGCACCAGCAGCTTGAGCTGCAGCGCCAGCAGCTCCTGGAAGGCCAGGCGCTGCCGCGCGGCCTGCGGTGGGGATGACATGCGCCATGGGGTGCTGAATGATTCATGGTTTTTTGCTGCCTGTCCGACCTCACTGGGCAGGACCAGCCGCCGAGCTCCTGATACTTCCAACTAACAAACTGTATGCGCCGGCCCAGCACACACTGCAACATGGCTGCGGGTGTCGACCTGCTTCACCCGCGCAGCCCAGCCCCCCGCTACCCCTCAGCTCCTCCCCCACAGTGCAGCACACCTCTCGCTCCTCCTCGTTGGCGGGGCTGTGCATGGCGCGCAGCGCGGGCAGCAGGCCCGGCAATGGCGGCCCCTCCTCATCCACCTGCAGCAGCTCGGCGGGCAGCGGGTCCTGCAGCAGGCCGCCCGCCTCAGCCTCCTGCGCCGGAAGGAATGGGGGCGGGGCATAGAGCAGCCGGTGGTGAAGGCATTGCGGTATTGCCACGTTGGTCTATGCAAGGGGGTGCGTTGGCAGCTGTGCACACATGCAGCAGTACTTGCCTGGGTCCTGCTTCACTACACACGCCGCCCTGCCTGCCGCAACACCCAGGCGCACCCCACCACCCACCTCTGCCAGCTGCAGCCCCTTGTGCACCAGGGCGCTGAGGCGCTCCGGCAAGATGCCGCCCTTGGACGGGTGCACCACCATGAAGGGCCCACCCTGCCCATCCGAGCTGAAGGCAGCCGCCGCATCCTCGGGCGGCAGAACAGAGAAGCGCTTGGCATCAATGTTCCACATGCCTGTAGTGGGGAGGCACGGCACTCATCGGGCTGATCAGATCGTTCGGTAGGCACCCTCCATGGAAGTGGCGTGCCCAGCGCGGAATGGCTGGCCAGCTGCGTAAGCTCAAGCGCACACGGCGCACGTTGCTGGGAGCAGGGCACTTGTTGGTGCCAGGAACGCACCTGAGGCTTCGCGGCTCCTCAGGGCACAGGACACCACAACTGTGGCGCCCTTGTAGCAGCCGGCTGCCTCCAGGTCCTGTTTCGTGCGGTTCAGAACCCATGGCCCGCCGTTGCGGAAGTCGTACAGCTGCAGGGCAGAGCCAGAGGGCGGGGAGCCGGTAGCACGCAATTCAGATCGACACATTGAGCCGTGCAGAACCAAATGTCCAACCAAGCCGGTCGGCTTTACCACAACCCTGCAGGCACCTGCCTGGGCAGCATGCGGTGCGCCATCAGCAGTTATGCGCACCATCCCAAAGCGGCGTACAATGCCCAAAGCCAACGGGTTTCCAACAGCTCACCTTCAGCTTGCAGGGTGTGCCCTGGTAGGCGTCCAGTGGCAGCCCTGGCACGTAGAGGCCCGCCTCAGAGGGGTGCACCGCGCTGAACTCGATGGTGAGGAAGTGGCCACCCGCCTTGGCTGCCCTCACCACCTGGCAAGGATGTGGAGAGGCATTGTGGGTTGGTGGGTGGGCGGGTGGGAGGTGCCTGGTGGCACTAATGCTGGTGGCAACCTCGCCGCTCAGGTCTTGGGGCAGGGTGCACACCCTCAACCACCCCGCAGGTCCCCCACCGCCCTTACGCAGCCACGCACCGGCGCGCTGGTGACGCGGACGGCCAGCGTGAAGAGAGTTCGGTCGTCCAGGCTTCCGTCCTGGGGCAGCATGCCGGGCGTGGTGCCGCTCAGCACGCGGCTGGGGAAGCACTCCAGCAGCTGGCCCAGGGTGAGCACGCCCGCCTCCTCCAGGGCACTGCCACAACAAGAACAAGGCAGTAGGATGGACGAGGTGAGCAGCTGAGCTGGGTGAGCAAGGCAGGTGGCTGGATGGCTGGGCTGTGCAGTGCAAAAGCGCATGTCAGCAGCGTGCAGTGCTGCGCCACAGAGGCTGCGGGTGCTGCTGTGGTGCTGTCCGTAGCGCAAGCATCCAACCGCAGCCAGACCTCTTGCCAACAGCTCGAAACATTTGGCAGCCCCATATGGCTCACGTCTTCTCCTTTTTCGTGAAGGGCTTCTTCAGGCTGGCAATGGGTGTGTCCAGGTAGCTGCAGCGCAGCGCGGCGTCCGCCTGCACCGCCGCCCACCCCGCCTGCAGCGCCACCACCTGCTCCTGCCTGCGGGGTAGCACGGAAACCAGGGGGTTTGTGGTGTGAGCCTGCAGGGCACGTTGGCAGTGGCCTCACAGGGCACGACAAATGGCAGCTGCTGCAAGCCCACAATTCAACCAGCAACCACCGTACCAGCCCCCGCACTCCTGGAGAGCCAGCCGACTTGCCACACCCTGCCCTGCACACCTGGCCTGAGGCGAGACGAGCCGGTCGGCATCCGCCAGCGGGTCTGCTGCGGTCAGGTCCCTTGTCAGGGTAGCCACCTCATCATCAGAGTCAGTGGACTGTGACAGCTTGCTCTGCAGGTCGAACTGGGGAGCCGCCTTTTTGGGCAACAGCTTGGCCTTTGGAGGCTGCACCCAGCCCGCCCAGGTCGCGTCTGGCTGCATGGCCGCCGCATGCAATGCACCCTCCAGGCTGCCGCCTGCAGGGAAGGAGAAGACAGAGCGGGTAGGGCTGGGATGCGAGCAGCAGGTGGCTGGAAAGGCAAGAGGCAGGAGTAATTGTGAGGTGGTGCCAAGCACGCCAGGTTTGTTCTCACACGAATGGAGTGGAGGGTGCCTTCAAGGCAGCAGTACAGGAGCATGCCGCAGCACTCCGCCCTTGCACTTCGGCGCCTCACCCGGCATGCCGTCTGGGAACATGTGCGCCAGCAGGCCCCGCAGAACCACCTCGGTGGCCTGGCAGTCGCCCATTGCACGGTGCGCGCCATTGTGCGCTAACCCCGTGAACAGCCTGTGCAGCGTGTCAAGAGAGTTGCCATTGGTGGAAATCCGTCCGGTGGGCAGCTTCCGTGCCAGCTCCACGGTGTCCAGGAAGCGGGCGTGGCGCAGCAGCGGCAGCTGGCTGTCCTGCGCCTGCCGCTGCAGCAGGTTCAGGTCAAACGCTGCATGAGGGAGGGAGGGAGGGAGGAGCGTTCCTTTTATGTTGGCAGACTGTCGGACGCTGAAAAGTGGCGCCTCATTCCAGTCATGCGGCAGGTCAGGCACAGCAAAGCAAGCTGAAGGCCAGGCCCCACGCCCCAGGCAGCGCCCCAGCCCTGCACGGTGCCGCCAAAGCCCCACCCACATTTGATGTTGTGCCCAATCAGCAGCAGGTAGGCTCCTGGCTCAGCTCCCTCCAACTCTTGCCGCAGCAGGCCCAGGAACTGCTCATACGCGGCTGTGAATGGCACACCCTCCGCCGCCAGCATGGCATCATCGATGCCGGTCAAGCGCTGGGTGTCCTTTGGCACTTGCATGCCTTTCGGCAGCTGCACCAGGCTGCTCCACCCGCGGCTGCCGCCACCAAAGCTGACATGCAGGGCAGCGATCTCTGTCACAAAGGCGTCCCTGGCAAGGCCTGCGTGTCGGTCGTGGCGGCAGCACACGCATTTGACCAACTGAGCAGCCGCCTCATGCAACCGCTAGGCCACTCAACCACAGGCCATCCAACGTAGCATGCGCCTCTGCACCACTGGCAACTATGCACACCCCAGCAGGCCACGCTCACCCGTGCTTTCCAGGTCAAAGATGATGGGTATGGGACGCCGCAGAGCCGCCGCGTCTGGCGGCTCAAACGGCTGCTGCCGCTGCTGCTCCAGGGACAGCCCCAGCTCCACCTGCACCAGCCGGCGCAGCAGCTCCGCCTGGTCTGCTGCTGGGACGGAAGGTGCCTGCTCAGGGGTGGCTTCTGGGGCCTGCGCTGTTGCAGCAGCTGCTGCTGACTGTGCTGGTGGTCGTGCTGCTGCTGCTGCTGCTGCCTCCGCAGGTGCCGCCGCTCGCTGCCTTGCGGCAGCAGCCCGGGCCGTCCTGCCGTTGCCCCCGGCTGCTGCTGCACTGCCTGCACCGGAAGGCGACGCTGCAGCAGCATGCTGCCATACCCCATTGCTTGAGCCCGCTGGCGGCCAGCCGGCAGGCTCGTGCTGCTGGGCCGGTGGCGGGGGCGCTCCATGCTGCTGCGACCGCTGAGGTGGCGGCGGTGTGCTGCGCTGGGCTGGCAGCGGCATGCTGATGGAAGCACGGGCCAGCCTGCCGCGATTGGTGCTGTACCTGCTGACAGGGGCCCTGCCTGGCGGGGGTGCCGCAGGAGGCGGGGCAGCCGCTGGCACAGCCCTAGGCGGCTGCGCAGTGCTCTGAGGCCTGCCCTGCACGGCCAGCTTGCTAAGCTCCTGCTCCACGCTCCTCAGGTAGTCCAGCCGCTCCCAGGGGGGCATCCTGCCATACTCTGGCGCCCGCTGCCTCAGCGAGTCTGGCAGCGGCACCTGGGGCGCGGCGGCGGCCTGCAGCGCGGCGCAAAGACGAGTGGCCGGTGTGGGCAGTCGCTCAGCAGGAGGCAGGCAACGACACGCAAGCCTGCATGCTATGCCACAGCCAGCGCCGCCTCACCAGGTACTGGTCAAACGCCTGCTGCTCTCCCTGGAAGTTGCAGCAGTCGCGCTTGAGCTCGTACTGCACGCTGGCTAGCAGCGTCTGGACGGGGTCCCGCTCACGGGCCTGGCCCTCGGTCACAGCAGCAGCGACACTGACGTGACGTGCGCCCTGCGGCAGTCGAGGGTGTGAGGCTTCTGTGTCGATGCTGGCTGGCCACAGCTCTGAGAGTGACGGGATGCTGCAAACCAGCTAACCCAGAGGAGACCTCACCTGGTTCGATGCGGCGGCGGAAGCGGCAGCGGCACGGCCGTGGGATAGCGCTGGGAGCGCCAGGCGGCCCACCGCACGCATCGTTGGCCTGTGACCGCCGGCTGAGACGTGTAGCATGGCGCAGGCCGCCCTTTAACCCGCCTGGGCGGCGCACATGGTTCAACTCGAGCTAGGGGCAGTGCAAGTGGCAGCAAAGTGGCAGGATCGACTCGAACGGTGTGTACGCCGCTTTGAGAGCCGCAGATGTTTGAAGCCGACCCCTGCCCTGCCTGCTCTGCCGCCCACCGGGCAGAGCGCCTGGCGGTGGCCAGCATCGAAAGGTGCAGACCTAAGAGCGTGCATGTTCCATTCTCCAAACCAACTTAGTACTGCATAAAACCCCTTGCCTACTGTATTGACACCTCTGCCAGCCCTACAGCTGCTGCCTGCCGCATTGCGTTTGGCTCCCGCAGCTCCGACACGTGCCGCCCACTTCTATGGGTACAACCTGGGAGGAGGAGGCATCGACGCAAACACAGCCAGTGGTAATGGGAAGACAAACACAGTATACCTTCGCCTCTACTCTGATGAGCTTCTGAGGGACATTGACCCTCAGATTGTGCCAGGCAGGCAGGCGGCAGGAAGGCGCACCGCCGCAAACTGCGGCACAGCAGCACATGCTCTCAACTCAACACACACACTTGATGTTGGCTGCAGAAGTTCTATAAGGTGTTGAGAGCAGAACACTGGATGGCATGACGTGTGAAATCAGAGTGCCTATTGACCACTGTGGGTCGGCAATGCAACGTGCTGCAGCTCCCCCCCCAAGTCCCGAGTGCGGCATGGGACTTGCAGTGGCGGCGCGTGTCTCGCAAGCTTGTTTTGAACCTTCTAATCGCAACTTGGTGCCTGCAACTAACAAATGGCAGATGCGATGAACGAACCGGTGCCTCACCAGCTGCCGGCTGCGCTGGTCGCCCTTGTGCTCTCGCACCTGCCGCTCAAGGACCGAGTCTCAGCTGGCAGTGTGTGCAAGGCATGGCGGGACGCATCACAAGCACCGAGCGCTGCCTGGCGAGACCTGGAGGTCCGCCGCCGCCGCCGCCGCCGCCGCCGCTTCCTTCGCCGCGGCTCCCGTTCGCCAGCACGTGCAGCCGCCGACTTGCCGCACCTTGGGTTGCTGGCTGTCGCCCAGCGACCCCAATTGACCGTTGCCGCAGGTGGAGTGCCGGTCTCTGGAGCAGTGGATGGCACTCATGCGCTGGCTGCGGCCCCGCATGCCCGCGGTGCAGCGGCTGCGCCTGCAGCTGAAGGCCGGCCTACGTGCCACGCACAGCAAGTTTGACTGCCGCTGCGAAGCCGCCCTGCACGCCCTGGCAGACCGGCTGGCGGCGGCAGCTGCACTCCAGGAGCTTTCGGTGCTCTGGGATGTGAAGAGGCTCTTGGAGGGGAAGGATGGAGCTGCGTCCTCACCAGCCGCCTTCCCCCTGCATGCGTGGATGCTGCTGCCCGCCCAGAGCCGCACAGCGCGGCGTGCGCAGCGGCCGCTAGCGCTGGGCCTGCGGCAGCTGGAGCTGAGCTGCGAGGCGGGCTGCGTGCTGTGCCGGCAGCTCAGCCTGCTGCCGCGCTTGGAGGAGCTGTCTCTGGGGCCCGGCAGGTGGGTGCCCCTGCCACTGCTGTAAAGGTTTGGCACGGGCTCGCATGTGCATGCTGGGTGATGGCTGCAAGGGAACGGATGGGCAAGCCTGATCCCCACCATCATTGTGCTGGTGACCTGCACCCCTAACCCGTCCGCATTGCCTGGCTGGTGCAGCCGCTACTGGGAGGAGTGGGCCGGCCCTGTGGCGGTGCCAGCACACGGCCCTGCGGCCTGCCTGCCGCGCACGCTCACCGCGCTGCGCCTCTCCTCTGGCAAGGCCATTAGCAGCCTGGCGAACTTGGGACCTGCGCTGGCGGCTGCCCTGCCGTCGCTGCGCGCGCTGCGCATGCCGGTACGGCCGGAGGTGGAGTGGGATGCAGACCTGAATGCCCACACTGGCAGGCTGCTGGACGCGCTGCGCCCGCTGGCCGGCCAGCTGCAGGTGAGGCGTGCAGGCAGGCAGGGCACGCGCGTGGTGCCTGGGCTCAATGTCCATGCAGGGTGCTGGGGTTCAGGAGCAGATGGCACAGCCCTGAGCAGGGCAGCCGGCGCATGATTGGCGCCTGGCATTCGACCTGCCCTGACCACGCCTGCAGGTGCTGGAGCTGCCGCCGCTGTCGCTGCCGCTCCAGGTGGCCCGTTTCACCGCCCTGGAGCAGCTGGTGGTGCCGCCGTCGCCGATGTGGGCCTCCTCTGTGGCGCTGGGCACGGCCAGCACCTGGGATGACGTGCTGTTCCACCTGGGGTGAGGGCGGGCGGGTGGGAGCGGTGTCTGGCAACCTACCAGCTGCAAGTCGAGAAGAGGGTGCATGGCCCCACTGTGCGAGATGCTGCGGCAGCTATGTGCAGCGAGGGTGGCACGGTGGCTGGCAGCCTGGCTGACAACCAGCGGCATCCCAACCCCCCACTCCCGACCCGCTGCAGTCGGCTGCGTAGCCTGGACGCTGCCTGAGTCACCCCGGCTTCGAATCCCCGCCCTACATGCTGCCGCTGCCGCTGGCGGCGCTGCCCGAGGGCCTCACCTACCTGCACTTCACGACGGTGCCACCGGTGCAAGCCTCCCTGCCAGCGGGCGACTACCTGCGGTGCCTGCGCCACCTGGCACTGGGGCCCCTGTCTGCCCTGAGGATCACGCCCCTGCTGCCCTTCATGTCGGATGTGAGCCCTGGGGGTTGACATTGACCTCAGAATGGAGCTGCCTGCAGTTTGCTGCCTGGCTTGCGTCAGCTGCCACACCACGCTGGCGTGCCTGCTCACTTCCGCGGGCGTTTGTGCAGCGAGTATTCACTCTGTCTGCCACGTGACCCTGGGCCCCCCTGCTGCAGTTGGAGCAGCTGACTGTGGAGGGTCAGAGCGACTATCGCGACATCCCACCCGTGCTCCATCCCCGCACGCTGGGTTCGGGGATGCTGCGCTGGATGCGGCGGCAGCCGCGGCAGCCGCGATGCCGCTGGGCAGCGTAGCTGAGCAGGTGGCTGCCGCGGGGCAGCTTGCGGTCGCGCTGGCGCGGCACCGCCGCTTCCGGCGCTTGTGCCTGCTCCCGGCAGAGCTGTTTAGCCTGTATGATGAGGTCTGCCTGGTGGACCCGCTCGCCTGCTCGCTGGCGCTGCGCCTGTCGCGCCTGAACCCCCAGCTGGACGTGGACGTCTGCTTCGATAAGCAGCTGTCATAAGGTTGCCTTGACCAAAATAGTGCATGGAAGGAACTACTGGTAGCAGGCTTCCTCTGCCCACCCAGCCCACATGACCCCGTGAATGTATGTATGGGGCGTCCTTGCTATATCCCGGCTCATGCCCAGTCCGACTGAGCTGGCTGTTACAGAGTCACGTGTTAGCACAAAAGAAGTCAGCAGGAGGGGAGGTGGGGATAGCAGCTGGGACGAGGAAACGGAACCAAAGTATCATGAAACGAGGCCGCCCCGGGGCGGCTGAAAAGGGCGGGGCAGGGCGGACAACCAGGTGCAGCCGCAAGGTGTAGGGATGGTCAGCCAAAAGAATGTGCAGTCCGCTGCTTTACCAGTCGCCGCCCGGCATGTCAAAGCTGCTGGCAAACTCGTGCACCTCGCGGGCCAGCTGCTGCACGTCCTCACGCGCCGCGCCCTCCGCCGCCAGGTACGCGCCAAACTCCTTCAGCTTGCCGGGGGCGGGCGTCTTGGCCTTGCAGTCCTGCGGTAAGGCGGGACAAGGGGGTGGGGTGTTTGGGGCAAGATGTATTAGGGCTGATGAGAGGACCCACGACCGACCAGCAGCGTTCAGCGAGGGAAGGGAGAGACACCAGCAGCCTTACCACACAGCGCAGCAGCAGCAGCATGCCTCGAGCAGGCCACCCCAAAGCAGCCTGTGCGCAGCCTCAAGCGAGGTGTGCCCACCTGCGCGATCTGGATGCCGCGGTGCAGGAAGTCGGCCACCTGCGGGTGGTGGCAAGACAGCAGATCCCAGTTCAACTCAGCATGTGCAGGCACTTGCCGAGGTTCAACACAATCGCCCGCCTTGCTGCCCGCCTTGTCACCTAAACACCTTAACCACTCACCACCCGCCCAGCCCCCCCCAGCCCACCTTGACAAAGTCGGCCTCCCGGAAGCCGCGGGTGGTGAGGGCGGGGGTGCCGATGCGGATGCCGCCCGGCACCACCGCGCTCTGGTCGCCCGGCACGCTGTTCTTGTTCAGCGTGATGTGCACGAGGTCCAGAACCTGTGCAGCCGGACGCGTCGGGATGGTCACAAGACTCGAACGCGGCTCATCCGAGGCCCCAAACAGCGGCTGTGCAAGCTAGCGCTTCTTGTTCAACACCAGCCCCGGTAACGAGCTCCTTGTGCTGGGTCTGCTGGGTTGCATGCAGCCTAGACGCAGCCCCCCCGCCCCCACCTGCTGCACGCGCGCGCCGTCGATGGCGTTGGGCTTCAGGTCCACCAGGATGAGGTGGTTGTCGGTGCCGCCGCTCACAATCTTGTAGCCCAGCTCAGACATGCGGGCCGCCAGCGCGCGCGCGTTGGCAATCACCTGCGGGGCAGGGGAGGGTGGCGTGTGAGATGGCGTGTGAGAAGGGGGCAAGGCAGGAAGGTGAGCAGCAGCGGCGCCCCGACAGCTCAAGCCCAGCAGACGCTTGGGTAGCAGAGGTCAGTGCAAAGTGCTGCAGGTCCCCAGGCCTGTCCTGAAAAAGCCCTGCACCACTCAGCAGCAGCAGCAGCAGCAGCAGCAGCAGCAGCAGCTGCCGCCCCCACCTGCTGCTGGTACTGCTTGAACTCGGGGGTGTTGGCCATCTTGAGCGCCACAGCCAGGCCGCTGATGGTGTGGTTGTGGGGGCCGCCCTGCGGGTGCAGAGGAGCAGGGTGGGTGGCAGGGCACAGGCTGGTCGGAGATGCACGCGCAGCCAGGGCGGCAAGAGGGGCTGCGCAGCTGCTGCGTCGTGCGCCACGCTGCGTACTGATGGCAGCACCGGTGCACCCCAACCTGGGCTGCCTGGCCTGCTGCGGCTGCCCACCTGCAGGCCGGGGAACACGCTCTGGTTGATGGCCTCCTCAAAGTCCTTGCGGTAGAAGATCAGGCCTGCGCAGAAGCAAGGGCAGGGGAGGTATGGGGGCAGTCAACCGTTGGCCATTAAGGTGAGACATGGAGCGTGCCGCAAGCAGCAGTGCCAGGCATGCCCCATGCTTGCAGCAAGCAGGGGGACCAGCAGGTGTCTTGGCCAGGCTGCAGAGCCCCACTGCAAACAGCCCAAATGCCACGCACCGCCGCGGGGGCCGCGCAGGCTCTTGTGGGTGGTGGTGGTCACCACGTGGGCGTGGGGGAAGGGCGACTCAACCACGCCGGCAGCCACCTGCAGAGAGGAAAGCACAAGCAGTTTGAGGACGCGATGGTGAGTACCACTGAGGCCCAGACGAGTCTACCAACAATCCGAGGCAGTGCCTTGACAGCACGACAGGCCATCACAGTGCATAACGACAGGCGACACACTCTATCCCATCCCTCACACCTGCCACCCAGCCAAGCCCCCCTCCCCTCCCTCACCAGGCCCGAGATGTGCGCCATGTCGGCCATGAGGTAGGCGCCCACCGAGTCGGCAATCTTGCGCATGCGCGCAAAGTCAAAGTCGCGGCTGTAGGCGGAGGCGCCTGCAGCAGTGGGGGGTGGGATGGGGGTACGGCACTTACAGAGAGCGAGCTGCCTGTGCCATACATTTCAGCGGCAACAGCACCAACTGCATCTGCAGCAGTGTGTAACAGGGCTAACCGGCAGCCAGTGCGCACCTGCGATGATGAGCTTGGGGCGGAACAGCGTGGCGGTCTTCTCCAGCATGTCGTAGTCGACCTGGCGAGAGGGGGGTGCGACAGGGACGGTGCCGGTGAGGAGCCTGCAGGCATAGCTTGAGCTGGCTGCGCATGCAACCGATCGACTGTGCATGGCACTCCCGCTGCTGCCTGCACCATAGGTCAACGAAACATCTGGGTGTATCTGCCACAGCATCCAGGCTTCACTGTGCACTGCCAGCAAGCAGGCCAGCGTGGCTGCAACTGCAGGCGCGGCGCACCAGGCCGGTGCTCTCGTCCAGGCGGTAGGGCATGGACTCAAAGTAGACCGAGGTGGCCGACACGCGGCGCTTGGCGGTCATGAAGCCGTGCGTCAGGTGGCCGCCTGCGCAGGGCAGAGGAGGGACAGTGATTCAACAGGCGGAGCTTGCAGCACCGGCAGCAGCGGAAGAGCAGGGTGTGTGGAGCATCGGCGGCGGCAGCCTCTTGCTCTGCGGCCACGGCAGGCCTTCCATCTGCCTGCCATCCCACCCCTCCCCGCTTCAGCCACTCACAACCCCCCATCCCCACCCACCGTGGGGCAGGTCCAGGCCCATGATGCGGTCGTGCGGCTGCAGCAGCGCGGTGTACACCTCAAAGTTGGCGGGGCTGCCCGACAGCGGCTGCACGTTGACGCCCCACTCCGAGGAGTCCAGACCAAACGCCTCCAGCGCGCGCTTCTGCTTGTTGGGAAGGGGCAGGGCAGGTGGGTGGGTGAATGAGGGGTACAAGGCCGCTGGCAGTCACCCAGCTTGGGACGCGTTGGCTGGTCAATGATGGCGCAACCCCCGGCCTGAGCACCGCACATGGCCTGCTTGCACATGGGGCGCCTTCCGACGGTCAACACCACCCACCCACCCACCCACCCCCACCTGGCACAGCCGCTCCGCCTGGTCGATGAACTCGTTGCCGCCGTAGTAGCGCGCGCCGGGCAGGCCCTCAGAGTACCTGCAGCGCAACGGTGGCGGTGCCAGTTGTGGGGCAGGCGGGTGGTGAGCACACGCACTGGCAAGCTTTCTCAGGACACGAGCGGTTGGTGCTTCATTTGCTGTGCAGCTGCGTCGCCTGCTGCAAGCGCCACAACAGCTGCTCGGTGCCTGTTGCTAGTGTTAGAAAAACTCAACGCTGCTGTCCTGTGGCCAGCATCCTCGGCCCCCTCACTTGTTGGTCATGCACGAGCCGACGGCGGTCATCACGGCGCGGCTGGTGAAGTTCTCAGAGGCAATCAGCTCCAGGCCAGTCACCTGCAGGGGCAGCAGACAATTTGTCACAGCAGCAGCCCGCATGCTGCACGCAGATCAGGCCTACAGAGTCATTGAAACAGCTGCAACGATCGCTGCACATGCCGCAGCAGCAGCCAAGCCGGGCGCCAACAATCGGCGGCGCACGCACGCCGCACCTGGCGCTCCTTCTCGCTGCGGATGATCTGGGCGATCTCAGGGTCCACCTCATCCAGCGTGCCGTCCAGCTGGAACATCTTGGGCGCTGCAGAGGGCAGGCAGCTCACTCGGCGGTCAGCTGGCGGCGGGCATTGGCGGCGGCGACATGCATGGCCCCAGCGCCGCGACCGCACCCCACCAGCCAGGTCCGCTCACCAGCAGGAGGAGCGGCAGTGGCACCGGCCTGGCAGCGCACAGCGGGGCGGGCCTGGCGGGCCTGGCCCCGTGCGGCGGCGCGCACACGCTGCCCCTGCACGAAGCTGGACGCGCCCAGCTGCATGCTGCAGATGCTGGCCATATTGGGCAGGAGGCTGTGGCGCGCTTGTGGCGGCTGCAGGGTTTAGCAAAGTCGGGCCTCTGCTCGCAGCAAGCCAGCGGCAGCAGCAATCGCGACCACGTGCGGAAAGGCCGTGCGCCACTTGCACGTCGCTGGAGAGGGCGTGGCGTGCCGCGCCATGACGCCACGCCGGCTGTTTGGATGCGGCAGCGCCAGTTTGATGCACGTGCTCCCTCCCAAGCTACGAGCAGCCTTCCTTTCATCACAGCTTGCGTAACAACTTACAGGGCGCAGACAGTGGTCCGTCAGTCATATAATACAGGCTGCCCCATACGGGTTGCAACAATCAAGTATGGCTGTCCGTCGGTTGGTGGCGCGGTTGGCTGTCGTGCACGTGCCGCGCTGGCATGCTGCAGCCGTTTGCCACCGCACCTCCCTAGCCACCCAGTCAGGCGTCATAATCCTCCTCCTCGGCATCGGCTCCCGCAGCAGCCTGCGCCATCAAAAAGGCAGGCACAGCCACCGGCGCCTCCACCGCCTGTGCTGCTGCTGCCGCTGCGGCATCAGCCGCCGCCGCGCCATCGCCCTGCGGCGCCGCTGCTGGCTGCACGGCCCCCAACTGCTGCTGCTCGTCAGCTGCTGCAGGTGCCGAGCCAGCCTGCTGCTCCTGCTGCTGCGTGCTCGCACCAGCTGGAGCCGCTGCTGTGGCTGCCTCGCCAGCAGCTGCGTCCTCCGCCTCGCCAGACGCATCCACATCCATTGCCGCCGGCTCTGCTGTCGCCTGATCCTCATCAGCCGTGGTGGCCTCTGTGTCCTCGTCTGCAGCAGTGCGGTAGGAACTACGGGTTGCGAATGGTGCCTGGCGGGCAGCCCTCAGCAGGCAACTTTTGCCAAGAGCAACCAAGTGCAGGGAACCAGTGATATTCCAGCAACTTCAACAGTTTCAGCAATCAGTCCCTGCGCATTCGCACCTGTGGTGGCTGCCTGCTTGCCGCGGCCGCCCCTGCCGCCCCGCCCGCCGCGCCCGCCCCTGCTCCGGACCTTGGCCCCCGGCTCCCCATCGTCTGTGGACTTGCTGCTTCACCAGGCAAGACGGAGGGAGGAAACGATGAAATGAAGTGAATGTGGGCATGAGAGTGGCCAACACAGGGCAAAACGTGCAGCAACACTCGGCACATTTGCGGCCAGTGCTTCTCAGCTGAGCGTTGTCCACCAGTGGGACCCTCGCCACTCACCGCGGCCGCTTGGCTTTCTTGGTCTCCGCCCCCTCTGGTGGCAGCTCCGGCACTTCGGCCACAGCATCCTGTGGGCAGACAGCAGCGATGGAGCTAGTCTTGAACTGATCAGCGAGCACCCCGTGCTAGTTACGCATCATCCTGACGCAACAGGAACTGATGGCAAAGGAGCTACTGAGCACAATGCAGGCCCGGGCAGCACAGGCGGCGGCACCCACCTTTAAAAAGTCAAACACCTCGGTGCTCTCAACGTGGGCCTTGCTGCACGAGGGGCAGCAGGCGACAGCATAAGCGCCTGAATCAGTGGGGCGCAGGTGCGCATGGCTCACACACCGCACCTCCACAGGCCAGTTCCCAACAATCGCCATCCAACCAGCCTGCCCAACGCCCCTGCTGGTAACCCACATGTGGGAGGCAGTCAACATCTTGGCGCCTCGCCGCTGCGCAATGTCTGCCGCACCCTGCACCAGCTGCATGAGGAAGACGTCCAGCGCCTTGGCTGCAGAGGGGCAGGAGGTGCGGTGGGCAGAGGGAGCTAGGGTGATCACATGCAAGACGGTGGGCGGCAGCCGTGCGCAGTGCAAATGTGGGTGAACTGCAACCTGCAGCGCATACGCTGCAGCACAGGCGATTTCAGTGCAGAGCTCCGCATCAGCTTGCAGGCAGGCAATGCTCCCGGCCTGCAACCCGGTGCGCACCGATGATCACGGGCGCCGCCTTGGCCACCTTGCCCACGTCCTCGTCCGACTGCATCATCTTCTTGATGCGTGCCTGCAGGTTGGCGCTGCTCTTGATGCCCTTGCCCGCCATGGCTGCCGGCTGCTCGCTGCGCCACTGCTTGCACTTCCAACGGCCCTGCAGTGGTGGGCAGGCGGCAGCGGCGGCAGGAGATCCAGTTGACGCGCAGGGCGCCGGTCCGCCCACCATCCATCGAACGCATGGAGATGCTGCACAGCCGGGCGCCAGGGCCAACGGGCTCGCCTACGCACCGGCGGATGGTCGTCCCCAAAACACAAGACTTCCAGCGCTGTGTCCCTCACGCTATTGCTTGCATAGGCCGGCGTCGCTGTCTCAGGCTGCTCAACGGGCCGTTTCGAATCGTCAGGCGTGACTTTGGATGAGCGCGCATGGGGATGGAGGCTGTGACACAGAAACAGGGCGCTGGCCAGCTGCAAAATTTGTTCCAAATTACGATCACCGCTGCCTGCAAGTGCGGCTCGCGCCCGACAACCCTCACTGACAGCAACCTCGCCCCGTGGTTCACGGCAGGCGCCACCAGCCCGTGAACAGCTTGGGCACGCTGCAGCGGATTTCGCGTTCTGGCGACCAGGGCGCCAAGCTCGCCACTGCTGCCGCCGTCACCGCCGCCGACTGTCGCCGCCGTTCTGTTAGCCCGGACTTTGGCGGCAGACAGCGCCAGCCCTGCTATCCTACACCTCATACACAGCAGCAGCAGCAGCAGCCAGTCGCGATGGGGCAGCTGCCCAGCACACTGAACGCCACCCTCGCTGCTTGGAGCGAGTCGCTGAGCCAGCTGTGGCTGCAGTTCTTCCCGCGCTGGGGAGACCGCGAGTACAAGATCGTCATGGTGGGGCTGGACAATGCGGGCAAGACCACCATTCTGTACCGCCTGCACCTGGGGGAGGCTGTGCGGACCGTGCCCACCATCGGCAGTAATGTGGAGCAGGTCAAGGTGTCCAAGCACATCACGTGAGGCTGGGCCTGGGGCTGCTGCTGCTGCCGCTGCTGCTGGGGTGTCGTCGCAGCTGCTGCGGCTGAGTTGTAGCAGGGGTTGACTGTGCAGGGGATGGGTTTATGAAGGTTGTGCCCTGCTGCACCCAGTCTTATAAATGCTCAAGTGACCTGCCTTCTCCTGCACTCTGCAGGTTTGAGATCTGGGACTTGGCAGGGCAGGCCAAC
>VFQQ010002654.1_pt1 | contig 19447 bp, 19 predicted proteins | sample 3512341 | NCBI WGS metagenome assembly VFQQ01 (sample SAMN10412373, study PRJNA504923) | tailings metagenome | isolation source: Relicate 2 Philex TSF1 revegetated site | place: Philippines: Tuba, Benguet | collected 2017-08-29 | reverse complement strand
GCGCCTTGCCGCGCAGGCGCCGGCCCAGCATCCAGGTCGGCGACCAGCCCGGCCAGCTGCCTTCTCGCGGCAACACCTCGGCGCCTTCCACCAGCCGGCGCGGCAGCGCCAGCATCAGCATCATCGCCATGTCCGCCGTGTCTTCGGTCAGAACGCTCGGCGTATTGGTGACGGTGAGACCGCGCGCATAAGCCGCTTCGATGTCGATATTGTCGAAGCCGTTGCCGAACTGCGCGACGAGCCGGACGCTGTCCGGCAACCGCCGGATCAGGTCGCCGTCGAGCCGGTCGGTGATCGAAGATACCAGCACGTCCTGTCCGGCGAGCTGCGCGATCAGGTCATTGGCCGACAGCGGCGCGTCGTCCGGATTGAAGCGGGCGTCGAACAGCGTTGCCATGCGCGCTTCAACCTGCGCCGGCAGCCGTCGGGTCACGAGGATTTTCGGCTTTCCAACCGCCAAGCCGTTCGCCTTTCAGCGCCCATTAAGGTCTTGGCAGTAGTGATAGGAAAAATACCCCCGTTCTGCAAAGCCATGTTTGGACGAGCCCACCTTTTGTCGACTTTTGGACCTCTCCGCCGCGCCCTGTTCCTCTGCGTCGTCGCTGTCTTCGGCGGCTTCCTGGCGTTACCCGCGCCAGCCGCGGAAGGGTCGAGCACCGGCCTGCCGCTGCCGCGCTTTGCCACTACGCGCTCGACCCCCATCAATGTCCGCATCGGGCCGGGTACCAAATACGGTGTCGCCTGGGTCTACGTGAAAGCCGGCACGCCGGTCGAGATCGTCCAGGAATTCGATACCTGGCGCAAAGTCCGTGACGCCGACGGCTCGGAAGGCTGGATCCACCAGAACCTTCTGTCCGGCAAGCGCGCCGGCGTCGTCGCCCCGCCGACCGGCGCCGAACAGGCGGTGCTCTGGGCCAACCGCGCCACCGAAAGCGGCGTCCGCGCCTATCTCGGGCCCGGCTACCGCGTCGACATCGCCAAGTGCGACGGCGCCTGGTGCGAGGTTTCGGCCGGCTACGAACGCCCCAACAATGGCGGCCACGCCAACGTGCAGGGCTATCTGCCGCAGGGTGAGCTCTGGGGCGTGTATCAGAACGAAGAGTTCGACTGAGGCGTCAGGCCTCGGTCCATCGGTCGGCTGACGCAATGGTCAGCCTGGGCGGCTAGACCATCCGCTTGACCCGCACCACCACGTCCACATGTGTGATGTTCGTGCCCTTGGGGGGCTCGGGCAGGTTCTGGATCACGATTGACGATGACGGGATGTCGATCACCCGCTGCTCGTCTTCGAGATAGAAGTGGTGGTGATCCGACGTGTCGGTATCGAAATACGACCGCGACGCATCCACCGCCACTTCGCGCAGCAGGCCGGCTTCGCGGAACTGATGCAGGCTGTTGTAGATCGTCGCCAGCGACACATTGACCTTGGCGCCGAGTGCTTCGACATGCAGCTGCTCGGCGCTGACATGGCGATGCGGCCCGCCGAACAGCAGTTCGGCGAGGGCGACACGCTGGCGCGTCGGGCGAAGGCCCGCCATGCGCAAAACGGCCGTGAGGCACGGCTTGCGGGACGGGATTGGACGAGGGGCCAGGCTGCGGTCGGTCATAAGGTCCAGTAACAGGGCAATATGCGGCGAACTTATAGCTTTGCGGACCTTGTGACACAAGCATGTCAGCCCGAAGGGTGATGCAAGACCGCACAAGTGCGGCCAAAAGGAGCGGGGACGCCCAGCTTAAGCCATATTGACCCCTATACCGGCCCCCTCTACACACGAACCTAATCCGACCCCCCAAAACTGAGGCCTCGTATATGGTGGATCGCCAGAACTCATACGGTTATGACGATCTTATCCTCAGTGGGAAGGGCGAATTGTTCGGACCTGGCTATGCCCAGCTGCCGGCGCCGCCCATGCTGATGTTCAACCGCATCACCCGCATCGACCGCGACGGCGGCGCCTATGGCAAGGGCCAGGTGCGCGCCGAGCTCGACGTGAATCCGGACCTCTGGTTCTTCCAGTGCCATTTCATCGGCGATCCGGTGATGCCCGGCTGCCTCGGCGTCGACGCGGTCTGGCAGATGCTGGGCTTCTACCTCTGCTGGGACGGTTCGCCCGGCAAGGGCCGCGCTCTCGGCTGCGGCGAGGTGAAATTCTCCGGCCAGATCACCAATGACGTAAAATTGGTCGAGTACGGCATTGATCTGAAGCGCGTGATGAAGTCGAAACTCGTGCTCGGCATTGCCGACGGCTGGGTGAAAGCCGACGGGCAGATTATCTATGAGATGTCCGGCCTCCGTGTCGGCCTGTTTAGCTAACCGACCGGCAGAAGTCGGGTTCAGAGGAGTCGTGCAGTGAGGCGAGTCGTCGTCACCGGTATGGGCATCGTGTCGTCCATCGGCAACAACCTGGCCGAGGTGCTCGAAAGCCTGCGCACCGCCACGCCCGGCATCGTCTTCGCGCAGGAATATGCCGATCTCGGCTTCCGCTGCCAGGTGCATGGCGCGCCCAAGCTCGATCCGTTCGAAGTGCTCGACCGCCGTACCACCCGCTTCATGGGCAAGGGCGCGGCCTGGAACTACATCGCCATGCAGGAGGCGATCGCCAACGCGGGCCTCGAGGAAAAGGACATCCAGAACCCGCGCACCGGCATCATCATGGGTTCGGGCGGTCCGTCGACGCGTACCGTCGTCGAAGCCGCCGACATCACCCGTGAAAAGGGCCCCAAGCGCATCGGGCCATTGGCCGTGCCCAAGGCGATGAGCTCGACCGCGTCGGCGACGCTGGCCACTCCCTTCGGTATCAAGGGGCTGAACTATACGATCAGCTCGGCCTGCGCGACCTCCAAGCATTGCATCGGCTCGGGCTACGAGCAGATCCAGATGGGCAAGCAGGACATCGTCTTTGCCGGCGGCCACGAGGATCTCGACTGGACGCTGAGCAATCTGTTCGACGCCATGGGCGCCATGTCGTCGGACTTCAACGCCAATCCCGCTGTCGCCTCGCGCGCCTATGACGCCAACCGCGACGGCTTCGTCATCGCCGGGGGCGCCGGTGTGCTGGTGCTCGAAGAGCTGGAGCACGCCAAGGCGCGCGGTGCGACGATCCATGCCGAAATCGTCGGCTATGGCGCGACCTCGGACGGCTACGACATGGTCGCCCCCTCGGGCGAAGGCGCCGAGCGCTGCATGCGCATGGCGCTCGAAACCGTGAAGGGCAAGGTCGACTATCTCAACCCGCACGCCACCTCGACCCCGGTGGGCGACGCCAAGGAGATGGAAGCCATCCGCGCCGTCTTCGGTACCGGCGACAAGGCGCCGCCGATTTCCGCCACCAAGTCGCTGACCGGCCACTCGCTGGGCGCCACCGGCGTGCAGGAATCGATCTACTGCATCCTGATGATGCAGAACCGCTTCCTCTGCGAGAGCGCCAATATCGAGACCCTCGATCCGCTGTTCGCCGATATGCCGATCCTCCGCCAGCGCCGCGACAATGTCGATGTCGGCATCGCGCTGTCGAACTCGTTCGGCTTCGGTGGCACCAACGCCACTTTGGTCTTCCAGCACCCGGACGTTCAGTAGGCCAGCGGGCCCTAGTACTGGAGTTCGGTGAACCTCGCCGAACGTCCGTCGTAGAGCAGTAGGCGCCCGATCAGTGGTTCGCCCAGCCCGGTGACGATCTTGATCGCCTCCATGGCCATCAGCGTGCCGATGACGCCGGTGACGGCGCCGAGTACGCCGACCACTTCGCAGGCCGGCAGATCGACATCGTCCGGGTCCTGCGGATAGAGGTCGGCAAAGGCTGGACCGCCCGGCGCGAACACCGTCACCTGTCCGTCGAACATAGACACCGCGCCCGACACCAGCGTCTTGCCGGCGGCTGCGCAGGCATCGGCCGCGATCTTGCGGGTGGTGAAATTGTCGGTGCCGTCGAGCACGAGATCGTAGTCGGCGACCAGTCCGGCATTGTCGGCCGAGAGCCGCAGCACATGCGGCACGATGCTGACGAACGGGTTGATACCGGCGACGAACGCTCTCGCCGACTCCACCTTGGGCGTGCCGGTGCCGGCGCTGGTGTGGATGATCTGGCGCTGCAGGTTGGAGAGGCTGACACTGTCGTCGTCCACGACCCCGATAGTGCCCACACCCGCCGCAGCCAGATAGGCGATCACTGGTGACCCCAGTCCGCCGGCGCCGATGACCAGTACCTTCGCGGCCTTCAGCCGCTGTTGTCCTTCACCGCCGACGCCCTTGAGCACCAGGTGGCGGGCATAGCGGCGGGTTTCCTCGGGAGAGAGCGCCATCAGTTGCCCAGCGGCACGGCGATGAAGCGCCGGTCGGGTCCCTCGAAGCCGAAGGGGAAGACCGAGATGATGGCGACGCCGGCATGCACCGCATCGATGGCCGGCTGCGCCACGACGCCGTGGATGCGGTAGGCCATGGCGCAGCCGCGCGAGGCCGGGAGCCTGCCGGTATCGCGATGCAGTTCGCGGACCGTGCCGTTGTCGTCCAGCGTCAGCGCAAAGCCGAGGATCTCATCGACCAGGCCCGAGCAGTAGTCTTCGCCGGCCGGCGCCGTGAAAGTCTCGAGGGTGAGCCTGTAATCGCCCTGCGGGTCGTTGAAGAAATAGCCCGGGCTGCCGAAGGTCAGCGTCTTGCCGTCGCCCGGCTCGCCATCGCCGTTCATGGCGATCCACTCGGCGCTTTCGTGAATCTTCAGCTGGTCGAGCTTCGGCTTGGCCTCGGCCATGGCCTGATCGCGCGCCATCGCCTCGGTGGAATTGGCGCTGTCATCCTCGATACGGACACGGACCGGCGTGCCTTTCACCCAGCTGTCGGCGGGCAGGTCGAGGACATAGATGTTGGCATAGGGAAAGCCCGAGCCGTCCTGCGTCCCGAATTCCTCGAAGGCGAAATAGCGGTAGTCGGACGAGTAGCCGATGATGTGGATCATGGCGCGATCGCCGGCGAGTGCCGGGGCCGCGCATACAAGGCTAACGGCCAGTAGAGCCGTGGCCCTTGTCACCGCGTTCCGTGTCATCGAGCGTCTCCTGTTCAACGAACGATACAGCAGTCACTGGTGCAACGACCATCTGGGCGATGCGGTCGCCGCGGCGGATCTCGAAGGGCACATGCCCGTGGTTGATGAGCATGACCTTCACCTCGCCGCGATAGTCGGCGTCGACGGTGCCGGGAGCATTGAGCACGGTGACGGCGTGCTTGGCGGCAAGGCCGGAGCGGGGCCGGATCTGCGCCTCGAACCCCTCGGGCAGCGCAATGGCAAAGCCCGTCGGGATCATGGCGGTGCGGCCCGGTTCGATCGTCACCACGTCGGAAGGACCGAGCGCGGCCGGGAGGTCTACTCCCGCCGCGCCCGTCGTCTGTTGTCTGGGGACGGCAAGTCCCCGGCCGTGCTCGAACCAGCGCAGTGCGATATCGAGACGGCCCGCCATGACTTAGTTGACCTTCACGGTCGCGTAGAGTTCCGGCGGCAGCTCCACGGTGCCGTTGATCAGGTCCAGGAACGGGATCACGATCTCGGCCGAGTTGCCGTTCTTGGTCATGTTGGTGTCGACCACTTCCTTGCCCTTGATCCGGATGGTGATCGAGTGGCCCGTGAAGAACTGCTCCATCATGGCCTTGGTCTCGGCGTCCTGGCCTTCGGTGCCCAGTTCGCCCTTCATTTCTTCGGTAGTGAAGGAGACCTTCACGACGCCCGGCGAGACGACTTCGAACTTGGCGCCATCGTCACCGGAATCCTTGCCGTTGAGTTCGGCGAACGGGCCTTCGACCACGAGCACGCAGGTGGCGGAGCCGTCGGCGTTTTCGGTCAGCGTCGCGCCGGCTTCTTCACAGAAGCCCTCGGACGACGACGAGGAGTCGGACGATTCCGAGCCGGCGCCGGCCTTGACCATGGAATAGATGTCGGCGCCCATGACCGAGGTAGTGGTCATCTTGCCGTTGGTTTCGGACTGGACGTCGATCTCCATGGTGACGTCCATGCAGCCGGCGAGGCCGACGGTCAGCGCCAGGATACCGGCGACTTTGCCGAGGATATTGAGTGACATGAGGTTCTCCCTGAACAGGGCTGCCTCGCTATAGCCCGCTAGATGAACGACACCTGAATGCCTGTTCAGGTGAGGATTCGCCAGAGCACAAGCGCGCCGACCACAACAATCAGCCAGAGCCACCAGACCGGGCGCGGCTTCTTGCGTTCGGCGTGGAAATCGTCGAGCGCGGCTTCGGCTTTTTCGATGATCGCCGGCAGCCGGCCGATGGCATTGGCCCCGGTGCGTAGGTGCCCGGCGAGATCCTCCAGCCGGCCGAGCGGTCCGGCTTCGCGGCGGACGAAATCGCCCACTACCGGCTCGGACACCGCCCAGATGTCGAGATCGGGGTCGAGCGCGCGGGACACGCCCTCGACCAGCACCATCGACTTCTGCAGCAGCACCAGTTCGGGCCGCGCCTGCATGTCGAAGAGTTCGGTGGTGGCAAAGAGCTGGCCCAGGACCTTGGCCATCGAGATGTCGCGGGCGGTGCGGCCCTGCAGCGGCTCGCCGATGGAGCGCAGCGCCAGCGCGAAATCGTCGACCGACTGGTGCCGCGGCACATAGCCGATCTCGAAATGCCGCTCGGCGATCATCCGGTAGTTGCGGGTGATGAAGCCATAGAGGATGTCGGCGAGGAAACGCCGCTCGGCCCGGGTGATGCGGCCCATGATGCCGAAATCGACCGCGATGATATTGCCGGTCCTGGGGTCGGCGAAAAGATTGCCCGGATGCATGTCGGCGTGGAAGAAGCCGTCGCGGATGGCGTGGCGCAGGAAGCTCTGCAGCAGCTTGCGCGCCAGCTCCTTGCGGTCGAGCCCGGCGGCGTCGAGCGCTGCGAGATCGCGGATCGGGATGCCGTCGACCCAGCTGGTGGTCAGCACCGTCTCGGCCGTGTGGTCCCAGCTGATGTCGGGGACGACGAAGCCCTCATCCTTCTCGATGTTCTGCTTGAACTCCGAGATCGCGGCGGCTTCGAGCCGCAGGTCGAGTTCCAGCCGCGCCGAACGGTCGAGGGTTTTGACCACGTCGGTCGGTCGCAGCCGGCGCAGTTCCCGGGCAAAGCGCTCGGCGAGGCGGGCGCCGGCATAATAGCTTTCGAGATCGGCGCGGAACCGCTTCTTGACCCCCGGTCGGAGGATCTTGACTGCCACGGTGCGGCGGCCGTTCTCGTCGTCGAGTACGGCTTTGTGCACCTGCGCGATCGAGGCGGCCGCGATGGGGGCGGAAAGCTCCTTGAGATCGGCGGCGCGCTCATGCAGCGCGTCCTGCAGCAGGCCGGGGACGAGCGCCGGATCGAAGGGCTCCATCTTGTCCTGCAGGGCGGAGAGGTCGGCGGCGACCTCGATGCCGACGATGTCGGGGCGCGTGCCGAGCGTCTGGCCGAATTTCACATAGGTCGGCCCGAGCCGGTTCAGCGCCCGGGTCAGGCGCTCGACCCGGCCGGTCCGCTTGACCGAGCCGCGCTCGAACAGGCGCCCGACGGAAATGCCGAAGCGCAGCGACGGCGGCAGAGCCGCATTGTCCACGATCGAGAGCGCGCCTTCGCGCGCCAGCACGAAGCCGGCGCGAGCGAGGCGGAAATAGGCGGCCAGACCCATGGGCTCAGAGCTTCCAGGCCGTATGCAGCGCGGCGATATTGCCGGTGAAGGCGGTATGCGTCACCCGCTTGAACCCGGCTCCGGCGATCATCTGGATGAAGCGCTCGGGTGTGGGGAACTTGCGGATGGACTCGACCAGATACTGGTAGGGCTGCGCATCGCCGGTGACCCACTTGCCCATCGGCGGGATCAGCCTGTCCGAAAAGACCTTGTAGGCCTCGTCGAGCAGCGGCACGTCGACCTGGCTGAATTCGAGCACCAGCAGCTTGCCGCCGCGCCTGAGGACACGATGCGCTTCCCTCAGGGCCTTCTCGATGCGCGGCACGTTCCGGATGCCGAAGGCGATGGTATAGGCGTCGAAATAGTCGCTTTCGAACGGCAGCTCCTCGGCATTGGCCTCGACGAACTTCGCCTGGTCCGGGAAGCGCCAGCCCTTGGCGCGCTCGGCGCCGACCCGCAGCATGTCGGAATTGATGTCCGAGACGGTGACCTCGGCATAGCCCACCGAGGCATTGATGATGCGCTCGGCCACGTCGCCGGTGCCACCCGCCATGTCGAGCACCCGGTAGGGCAGCTTGCCGGTCTTGGGCGGCGCCAGCCGGGCGACCATGGCGTCCTTCCAGAGCCGGTGCACGCCACCGCTCATCAGGTCGTTCATCAGGTCGTAGCGATCGGCCACGGCGTGGAACACGTCGTTGACCATGCCCTGCTTGGCGTCCAGCGGCACGGTCTGCTCGCCGAAATGCGTGGTTTCGCTCATGCGCGGCTCCTGAGTTGGCCGCGTTATAGCGGAGCCGGACTCGGGTGGCTATCGGGCATGGGCGCGCATGGTTGCCATGCAGTGGTGCGCGGCGGTAAGCCTCTCGTCCCACTCCGGAGGTCACCATGCCCGAATTGCCCGAAGTCGAGACTGTGCGGCGGGGGCTGGCGCCGCTGGTGGAAGGCGCGCGGATCGAGAAGGTGACGCTCAACCGCAAGGACCTGCGGTTTCCCTTCCCGAAGAACTTCAGGAAAGAACTCGAAGGCGCCACCATCGAGTCGACCGGCCGGCGGGCAAAATACCTGCTGTTCCGCCTGTCGACTGGCAAGACCTGGCTCAGCCATCTGGGCATGACCGGCAGCTTCCGCTTCGCCGAACTCAAGTTCAAGGAACCGAGCCGCTATTACGAGCCGGCGGTCGACGAAAAGCACGACCATGTCGTGCTGGAGATTGAGACCAAGTCGGAAGGACGGCTGAAGCTTATCTATTCCGATGCCCGCCGCTTCGGCTTCATGGACCTGTTCGAAAAGGAAGAGGACTCCTCTTACCTCGAGGGCCTTGGTCCGGAACCGCTGGGCAACGCCTTCAACGCCGAGGAAATGGCTGAGCGCTTCGCCGGCAAGAAGGCGCCCATGAAGGCGGCTCTGCTCGACCAGCGTGTCGTCGCCGGGCTGGGCAATATCTACGTCAGCGAGGCGCTGCACCGGGCGCATATCCTGCCGACTTTGGCGGCCGGCAAGTTGGTGCTGAAGTCCGGGAAACCCTCGCAGCGGCTCGAACTCTTGGCCGACGGCGTCCGCACCGTGCTGATCGAAGCCATCGAGGCCGGCGGGTCCACGCTGCGCGACTTCCGGGCCACCGACGGCAGCTCCGGCTACTTCCAGCACCGCTTCGCCGTCTACGACCGCGAGGGCGAACCCTGCCCGACCCCGGGATGCCGCGGCGTGATCAAGCGCATCGTGCAGTCGGGACGGTCGAGCTTCTACTGTCCGGTGTGCCAGCATTAGTTTGTGTTTGGGGCGCCCTCTCACCCACCCACCGCCAGTCACCCCGGCGAAGGCCGGGGCCCAGTAAACGACAGCCATGCGGCTCGATCACTGCAGGAGCCTAGCGCTGGTGAGTACTGGGTCCCGGCCTTCGCCGGGATGACGACCGTGGTTGGGGCGAGCGTGGTGCAGGAGCTGCGGCAAGCACACCTAGTGCTGCGGCCATAGGCCCGGATACAGGTCATCCCAGTTTGGGTTGGTCTCCTGGATCAGGCGGATTTTCCAGGCCCGCTGCCATTCCTTGAGCTGCTTCTCGCGGCGGATGGCGTACTCGGCGGTGGCATGCTCCTCGTACCAGACGAGGCGATGAACGTGATAGCGCTTGGTGAAGCCTTCGACGACGCCCTCGCGATGCTCCCAGACGCGCTCAATGAGCCGGCTGGTGACGCCGATATAGAGCGTGCCGCCAATGCGGCTGGCGAGGATGTAGACCCAGAACTGCCTTTGCGTCATTGCCGTGCACTATCGCAGGCCCCGTGACGTATCCGTCATGTGCCCCCTGCTTGTCGCAGTGCGGAGCTGACCTACCCCAGCGCCTTGCTGAACCGTGTCCCCGTCGCTGCATAACCCAGGCGGGTATAGAGATGGTGGGCGTCGGTGCGGTGGGTGCTGGGGTTGACGGTGGCGTAACGGACGCCCCGGTCACGCAGCCAGCGTTCGCCGGCGTCGATCAGCAACCGGGCCACGCCGCGGCCGCGGAACGCGGAAGACACCACAAGTGCCGTGATCGCGCCGGGCGGGTCGGTGCGATAGAGCGAGGGGACGACGGTCACGCAGATCAGGCCGGCCACCTCGCCATCGGCTTCCGCCACCAGCGTGGCGAAATCCTCGCGCGGCAGAATGGCAGCCATGCGCCGGGCCAGGTCCTCGGCCGTGCTGGGATAGCCGAGTTCGCCCATGAGCGGCGCCAGCGCCGCGGCATCGGCGGAACGCGCCGGCCTCACTGCGATATCTGCCACCTCGGCATCCCCGCGATCAAGGCCTGGCGCGGTAGTCCGCGCTCATGTCATTGAGATGACAGGCACCGGGCGGGGAGGCCGGAATCCTGTTGACGCCCCGGCGGTCTCGCACTATACAGCGCCCAACTTTGGCGGCCCGGTTGCCGCCGATTTCATTTCATGCCCGATCGGTTGCGCCGCACAAGGCGGCGAGATCGGTCGAAGCAAAGAGGACGTAAATGGCCAATACCACCTCGGCAAAGAAGGCGACCCGCAAGATCGCCGCTCGCACCGAAGTCAACAAGTCGCGCCGTTCGCGCATGCGCACCTTCATCCGCAAGGTTGAAGAAGCGATTGCCTCGGGCGACCAGAAGGCTGCCAACGAGGCTCTCAAGGCCGCACAGCCCGAGATCGCCCGCGCCGCTCAGAAGGGCATCGTCCACGCCAATGTGGCGGCCCGCAAGGTGGCCCGTCTCAACCACCGTATCCACGGTCTGGCTGCGACCGCCTGATCCAGCCCACGGGCTGCGGCAAGTTTGCGAGGCTCCCGTTTTCGGGGGCCTTTTTCTTTCTCCGCCGTTCCCGCGGTGTGACAGCAAGATGTCGGCCGGTGTGACAGGTTTACGACAGCTTGGTGACGCCGCTACAATGGGCGCGCCCACTCTCCCTGCCTGCGACAATTTGTGAATATGCGCAAAGGCTTGGGAGATTTCGGTTGGGCTTTTCGTCCTGCCTTTGGGGCAAAGATTTCTCCCGGAACGGGTTTGGTTCATAGAGTCTTAAACTCTCTCCGCGGACCCCGAAAATGGCGATTCCGTCATGAGTCTCAGCGCCTTATTTTGACGTTAGGCTCGAGGGCCGCCGGAAAGGTTTTTGCCTTCTTCAGAGTCAATAGGGTTTGAGCAGATTCACCCGGTTGCGGCCAAAAAATCTCCCCCCTAAGATGCCTCCATCAGCTGAGGCGACGGGGCAAAAGAACCCTAATTCCCCCGCTGGTGGAACAGGTGGCAAGACCATCGGGATCAAATGAGCGGTGCGGTGCGGACGCAACCGGCTGACCCTGAGGGGAACGGGCTACAAGAGTATAATTTGCGGTCGAAGTAATCGTCTTGCCCGGGCATTAGGGGCAAGACTATCCGGATCTCATTAAAGCCGGATCCAATACCAGCAAAGGAGTGACCTCCGTAGCATCGTGCTGCGGAACGGGACCGGTTTGTCTGCGTTTTAGACAAACCCTAACAGAGTGGCGAATGGTCCGAGAACAGGGCCACGCCTTTGGCGGCAAACGGGGCTTTTATACGATGGCGAGCAACGCGGCGGCGGGTCGTGCTTGGGACAATGGCGCAAGCCAGTCCAACAATGAGGTCGGGGGCAATGATGGGGCGGTGACGATCATGGGCAAGGATGGAAAGCCCGTCATCAGCTCCGAAGTGTTTGCCCGTGTCCGGGCGCGTCTGAAGGCCGCAGTGGGCGAGGATGTCTACAGCTCCTGGTTCGCCCGGCTCGAGCTCGAGGAAATTGTCGACGATCTGGCGCATCTGAGCGTGCCGACGCGCTTCCTCTGCTCCTGGATCCAGTCCAATTACGCCGAGAAGATCCTCGAGAGCTTCAAGGCCGAGACGCCGGCGATCGCCCGGCTGCATTTCACCGTCCGTGTCAATGGACAGGCCCGGCCGCGTCTGGCGCCGGCCGCCGAGCCGGTTGCCGTCGAGGCTCCGGTCGAAACCACCACGACGGCGCCCGCCGCGCCGCGTCCGATGCGCGATGCCGTGCAGGCTCCGCGTGGCGATGCCCTGTCGGGCTCGGCCATCGACCCCAAGATGACGTTCGACACGTTCGTCGCCGGCGCGCCGAACGAGATGGCGCTGCAGGTGGCCAAACAGGTGGCGCATGCCGCCGCCAACAACACCGTGAGTTTCAACCCGGTCTATATCCACTCAACCGTGGGCCTGGGTAAGTCGCACCTGCTCAATGCCATCGCCTGGGCGGCGGGCGCGGCGGACTCGTCGCGTAACATCGTCTACCTGACGGCCGACCATTTCATGTACCACTTCATCACCGCGGTGCAGCGCCAGTCGGCACTCGCCTTCAAGGAGTGGCTGCGGCGGGTCGACCTGCTGCTGATCGACGACATGCAGTTCCTGCAGGGCAAGTCGGCCACCGAGTTCGGCCATACGCTGGGCACTCTGTTGACCGGTGCCAAGCAGGTGGTGGTGGCCGGCGACGCCCCGCCGCGCGATCTCGACATGCTCGACGAGCGCGTGCGCTCGCGGCTTTCCGGCGGCCTCGTGGTGCCGATCACCACCTTCGACGTCGACCTGCGCAAGGCCATCGTGCAGCGCCGGGCCGATCAGGCCCAGGCCCGCTTCGCCGGCGTGCATTTCGCTCCGGCGGTCATCGACTACATCGCCCGCGTGGTGGTGAGCCATGGCCGCGATCTCGATGGTGCGGTCAACCGCCTCGTCGCCGCCAACCAGCTCACCCACGAGCCGATCACGGTGGCCCTCGCCGAGCGCACGCTCGCCGATCTCGTGCGCAGCCGCGAGGCGCGCCGGGTCAGGATCGAGGACATCCTCCGCATCGTCTCGCGTCACTACAAGGTGCCGCGCAACGACCTGCTCTCCTCGCGCCGCTCGCGCGACGTAGTGCGGCCGCGCCAGATCGCCATGTATCTGGCCAAGGCGCTCACCAGCCGCTCGCTGCCCGAAATCGGTCGCCGCTTCGGCGGCAGGGATCACACCACCGTGCTGCACTCGGTGCGCAAGGTGGAGCAGATGATGAAGGACGACGGCGATCTCTGCCAGGAGATCGAACTGCTCAAGCGCATGCTCGAGGAGTAGACGGCAGGCCCGGAGTCCATTCGGCCGCATTGCAAGGGTTTGTTAACCGTGCAAGTCTGCCTGCGGCCATAGTCGAAGTGGTTCCTCCCCGGCGGGGGAGGGATGAGTTGCGTCAAAAGTAGCGGTGCGTCCAGTGAAGAGTCCGAAATTGCTCCTGCGCCTCAAGCGCGGGCTCAAGCGTCGTCTCGATGTCGCCCACCTGGAGGTGGAGCGGCAGCAGCCAGCCGATTCCGATTGGCACGCCATGCTGGAGCGTCTCGACGCCGAGGCGCGGGCCAAGGATCGCCTCCGGGCCGCCGAGGCGGCGCTCAACCGGTTGGCCCGGTCTGAACAGAACTAGCTGAAATCGGGGGATGGGCGGAGGCGCGACGCCTGCCGCACTTGCCTTTCGATCCCTCGTTTGCAAATGTCGCAGCCCCGGCGCGCCGGGGTTTTTGCTGTCCCGCAGGGGTATCGCGGGGAACACGAGGAAGAAGATGAAAGTCACGCTGGAGCGCAATCACCTGCTCAAGTCGCTGGGGCATGTGCACCGCGTGGTGGAGCGTCGGAACACCTATCCGATCCTCGCCAACGTTTTGATGAAGGTCGCCGACGGCCGGCTCGACCTGCGCGCCACCGATCTCGACATCGAAGTCACCGAGAATGTGCCCGCCATGGTCTCGACCCCGGGCACCACCACGGTGCCGGCGCATACGCTCTACGAAATCGTCCGCAAGCTCGCCGATGGCGCCGAAGTGCGGCTCGAAACCGAAGGTGGCGAGCAGATGCTGCTGACCTCCGGCCGCTCGCGCTTCCACCTGGCGTGCCTCTCGCCGGACTCGTTCCCGGACCTGAAGTCCGGCACGTTCACCCACGAATTCTCGATTGCCGCCGGCGCGCTGCGCGAGCTGATCGAGCGCACCCAGTTTGCCATTTCGAACGAAGAAACGCGCTACTACCTCAACGGCATCTATCTCCACACCATCCAGCAGGGCTCGACATCGATCCTCCGCGCCGTGGCGACCGACGGTCACCGCATGGCCCGCGCCGAAACCGACGCGCCGGCGGGCTCGGCCGGCATGCCGGGCATCATCGTGCCGAAAAAGACCGTCAGCGAAGTCCAGAAGCTGCTCGACGGCGCCGATGGCGACGTGAAGGTGGAAGTCTCGGACACCAAGATCCGCTTCACCCTGGGCGGCGTGGTGCTGCTGTCGAAGCTCATCGAGGGCACCTTCCCGGACTATGACCGGGTGACCCCCAAGAACAACGACAAGCAGATGAACGTCGACAAGTCGAGCTTCGCCGTCGCCGTCGACCGCGTCTCGACCATTGCGTCGGAGCGCGGCGGCAAGGCCGTGAAACTGTCGGTCAAGGAAGGCCAGCTGGAGCTCTCGGTCACCAACCCGGACCACGGCACGGCGAGCGAAGAACTGGCGGTCGAGTTCGAGCCCGAAAGCTTCGAGATCGGCTTCAACGCCCGCTACCTGCTCGACATCATCGGCCAGATCCGCTCGGACAACGCCGTGTTCCTCTTCAACGACGCCGGCTCGCCGACGCTGGTGAAGGAAGACGGCGACGCCAAGGCGCTCTACGTGCTGATGCCGATGCGCGTGTGAGCCAGCCGGACTGGCCGTCGCTGGCGACGGCGAACCTGCTGGATCTGCTCGACGATAAGGACGCCTTCATCCGGCGCGCCGCGCTGGGCGAACTCTGCCGGCGCGGTCCATCGCAGGACGCGCAGCAGGCGCTGCTCGCGGCGTTCACCGATAGCTCGGGCTATGTGAAGCGCACCGCCGCCGACATCGCCACCGGCTGGCAGTACGCGGCGGCGCATGACCGGCTCGTCGACCTGCTGACCGACCCCGAGGATCACACCCGGATCGAGGCGCTGCGCGCCATGTGCACGCTGGGCGTGGAGGCGGATATCCCGGTGCTGACGGCACTCTACGATCGCGATACCGCGCTAGAGGCGCGTCGCATGGCCGCCTGGGCGCTGCAGGTGGTGGCCGGGCCGACCACCTGGGCGCCGATATTCGAGCGCTTCACTCGCGACACCGAAACCGACCGCCACCGCGTCTGGGCTGCCGAAATCGCCGGCCGCTTCGGCGACGCGGCATGCCTGCCGGCGCTGGCGTTGTTGGCGGCCGATGCCGACGGTCATGTCCGTGGCGCCGCCGAACGGGCCGCCGAAACCATCCGGGCGCGCGTATGACCAATCGCCATATCTCCCGGCTGCGCCTCAGCCATTTCCGCAATTATCAGTCGGCCGCGCTTGATCTCGATGCACGGCATCTGGTGCTGGTGGGGCCGAACGGGGCGGGCAAGACCAACCTGCTCGAGGCGCTGTCGCTGCTGGGGCCGGATCGCGGGCTGCGGCGCGCGCCGTTCGAGGAACTGGCGGCGCTGGGCTCCGACGGCGCCTGGGCGGTGGCGGCCACCATCGAGACCGATGACGGCCCGACCGATATCGGCACCGGCGGCACGCCGGGCGAAGGCGGCCGCCGGGTGCGCATCAACGGCGCCAATGCCCGCACCGTCGAGGAGATGAGCGACTATCTCCGCCTGCTCTGGCTGACGCCCGCGATGGATGGGCTGTTCACCGGCCCGGCCAGCGACCGCCGCCGCTTCCTCGACCGGCTGGTGACGGTGCTGATCCCCGGCCACGCGACGTCGGTCAGCGATTTCGAGAAAGCCATGCGCCAGCGCAACCGGCTGCTGGAGGACGATGGCGATCCGCGCTGGCTGGCGGCCATCGAGGCGCAGATGGCCGAGCATGCCGCCGCCATGCACTTTGCCCGCGCCGACAGCCTGCTGCATCTGCAGGCACTGATCCTCGAAAGCCTCGATGACGGTAGTTTCCCGGCTGCCCGGCTGGCGTTGACGCCGCTGTTCGAGGACGCGCACGAACCGGCATCCTCGACCGCGCTCGAAACCGACCTCAAGGCCCGCTGGGCCGAGAGCCGCCGGCAGGACCGCGCCGCTGGTCGCACGCTGCTCGGCCCGCATCGCGTCGATTTCGAGGTCGTGCACGCCCAGAAAGGCATGCCGGCCGCTTTGGGCTCGACCGGCGAGCAGAAGGCGCTGCTGATCGGCTTGATCCTCGCGCACGCGCGCCTTGTCGGCCGCATGACCGGCATCGTGCCGTTCCTGCTGCTCGACGAGATCGCCGCCCATCTCGATCCCGGCCGCCGCGAAGCTTTGTTCGCCGCTCTCGATGGTCTCGGCACCCAGTGCTTCATGACCGGTACCGACCCGATGCTGTTCGAGGCGCTGGGGCAGCGGGCGCAGGTCTATACCGTCAAGGACGGCCGGCTAGGCTAGGCCAGCTCCGCCAGTGCCTTGAGCAGCCCGGCCCGTGCCTCCGGCGTCGAGGCCGTTTCGTTGCCGTTGAACACCTGCCCATGCTCGGCCATCAGGTCGAGGAGGAACAGGGCGACATAGAGCCGGAAGGTGTCGTCGGCGGCGTGACCGGCGGCGGTCATCCAGTGGCCGACATAGCTCTGCGGACCGCCATAGCCCTTCAGAACCGCGAGCGTCAGCGCCGGCGCCCAGCGTGGATCGCCCCAGCAGAGATCGTCGACATCGACGATGCCGGTGAAGCGGCCGGCCTCGATCAGCACGTTCTTGGTGGTGGTGTCGTGGAGGAACGGCGCTGCCGGCTGCTGCTCCAGCACCGGCCGGGCCGCCGCCAGTTGCCCGGCAACCGGACCGAGCACCACCAGATCGAACAGCCCGGCCTTGCTCATCCGCTGCCGCGAGCGGTCGAGATGCGCTTCCAGCACCCCGAACCACGTCGCGTACGGCGCCTCCGCCGAGACCGCCGCATAGCCGTAGCGGGTGCCCGGACCGAGCCGTGCCGTCGCCTGCTGCGCCCGCGCCACATGCCCGGCAATGGCAGCCATTTGCCCATCGTCGAGCGTCTCGATCACATAGCGCAGGTCGGTGCCCGGCAGCCGCTCCATCAACTGATACGGAAATCCCCCGCTGCTGCCTGTCGCATGCAGCCTTGGCAACGGTACGCCCAAGGCAGCCAGCCGCTCGATCAGCGCACTGCCCTGCGCCAGTGCCTCGGCATCATCCGGCATCCCGAGCCGCACCACCACGGCGCCGTTTTCGCCTGTCGCGTCGTAGACATAGTGCGCCGAACCGGTGGTGAAGCGGCGTATGGAGGCGGGGCGCCAGCCGAGGCGCTCGGCGACGATACGGCTGGCCAATTCGGGGCTGGGCTCGGAAAGCGTCAAAGCGGGCGTCCAAAACCGGGTGTAACCATTGAAAACCGGGCTAAAAATAGCCATTTGTCTTGGGTATGGGAGGCCTATCCGCTAGACCCACACAAGCGGATTTCTTCACTGATTCGGGATATCTTTTGAGCACCGACGAAACCCCGTCCGACCCCAGCAACGAATATGGCGCCGACTCGATCAAGGTCCTCAAGGGCCTCGACGCGGTGCGCAAGCGCCCCGGCATGTATATCGGCGACACCGATGACGGCTCGGGCCTGCATCATATGGTCTACGAAGTGGTCGACAATGCCATCGACGAGGCGCTGGCCGGCCATGCCGACCTGGTGACCGTCACGTTGAATTCCGATGGCTCCTGCACCGTGATCGACAATGGTCGCGGCATCCCCACTGCCATCCACAAGGAAGAGGGCGTGTCGGCGGCCGAGGTCATCATGACCCAGCTGCATGCCGGCGGTAAGTTCGACCAGAACTCCTACAAGGTGTCGGGCGGCCTGCATGGCGTGGGCGTCTCGGTGGTGAACGCGCTTTCGGTGTCGCTGAAGCTCAAGATTCGCCGCGACGGCGAAATCCACGAGATGAGCTTCACCCATGGCGACGCCGATGCGCCGCTCGCGCAGACCGGCAGCTATGTCGAGGATTTCCAGCCGGGCACCTATGAGGGCCGCAACGGCACCTCGGTGACCTTCACGCCCTCGGCCGAAACCTTCACCATGGTGGAGTTCGACTACAAGACGCTGGAACACCGGCTGCGCGAACTCGCCTTCCTCAATTCCGGCGTGCGCATCTTCCTGCGCGACAACCGTCATCCCGAGCCGCTCGAGACCGAACTCTACTACGAGGGCGGCCTCGAAGCTTTCGTGCGCTATCTCGACACCGCCAAGACGCCGCTGATCGGCGCCCCGATCCTGCTCCGTTCTGAAAAGGACGGCATGACGGTGGAAGTGGCCATGTGGTGGAACGACAGCTACCACGAGAACGTGCTCTGCTTCACCAACAACATTCCGCAGCGCGATGGCGGTACGCATCTGGCCGGCTTCCGTGCCGCGCTGACCCGCCAGGTGACGAGCTATGGTGAGACCAGCGGCATCACCAAGAAGGAAAAGATCGCACTGACCGGCGACGACACCCGCGAAGGCCTGACGGCCGTGCTGTCGGTGAAGGTGCCGGACCCGAAATTCTCCAGCCAGACCAAGGACAAGCTGGTCTCGTCCGAAGTTCGTCCCGTGGTGGAGAACGGCGTCAACGACAAGCTGCAGCAGTGGTTCGAAGAGCACCCGGCCGAGGCCAAGCAGGTGGTCAGCAAGGTGGTGGAAGCCGCCGCCGCCCGCGAAGCTGCCCGCAAGGCACGCGAACTGACCCGCCGCAAGTCGGCGCTCGACATCAACTTCCTCGCCGGCAAGCTCAAGGACTGTTCCGAGAAAGATCCGGCCAAGTCCGAAATCTTCATCGTCGAGGGTGACTCGGCCGGTGGTTCTGCCAGCCAGGGCCGCGATCGGCACACCCAGGCCGTGCTGCCGCTGCGCGGCAAGATCCTCAACGTCGAGCGCGCCCGTTTCGACCGCATGCTGGGTTCCGAGCAGATCGGCAACCTGGTGATGGCGCTGGGCACCGCCATCGGCCGCGAAGAGTTCAACGCCGACAAGCTGCGCTACCACAAGATCATCATCATGACGGACGCCGACGTCGACGGCGCCCACATCCGCACGCTGCTGCTGACCTTCTTCTACCGGCACATGCGCGAGCTGATCGACCGGGGCCACATCTACATCGCCCAGCCGCCGCTCTACAAAATCAAGCGCGGCTCGTCCGAGCAGTACATCAAGAACGAAACCGCGCTCGAGGATTACCTGCTCGAGTCGGGCACCGAGGAAGCCGTGTTCACCGCGGCGGCGGGTTCCAGCCATGCCGGCCAGGACCTGCTGCACATCGCCCGCCAGGCGCGCGAACTGGTGCACACCATCGACAACCTCAACACCCGCTACAACCGCCAGATCGTC
>VFQQ010002653.1_pt1 | contig 19449 bp, 32 predicted proteins | sample 3512341 | NCBI WGS metagenome assembly VFQQ01 (sample SAMN10412373, study PRJNA504923) | tailings metagenome | isolation source: Relicate 2 Philex TSF1 revegetated site | place: Philippines: Tuba, Benguet | collected 2017-08-29 | reverse complement strand
CGCCGTGCTGCCGCCGCCGCCGCCAGGCAGACAACTTGCTGGGCTGCTGCCTTTGGTGTCTTACAGCATTGTGCTCAGCTCTTGCAAAGTCGCAGCAGCCTCCCAGGGGCTGCTGGCGCTCAGGCAGAACGCTGGATTCAGCCAGGGCAGCAAAGGGGAACGTGGTGAGAGCTAGGAGCGTGGCAGCGGGTCTGGAGGCCGGCGACGACGACTCCCGGCCCGGCAGTGCAGGTGGCAGCGGCAGCAAGAAGTCCGCGCAGATGGGGCCCGCTCGAGGCTACGGCGGCAGGGACCGCATGGAGGCGTGGTACAGGTGAGGCGGCTGCGCTGCCCGCCGCCCTGATCGGCCGCCGCCGATCGCTGCCACCCCACCCGCCGCCAACCGAACCTTCTGAGCGGACGTACGCCGCCACCTGCCTTCCCTCTGCCCAGGTACCGCGGCGTGGCCGCCATTGTGGCCATCCCCGTGCTGCTGATCGCCACGGTGCTGTTGGTCATGCCGCGGTCGGCGCCGTACCCGGTGCACGACTTTTCGCGGGTGCAGCCGTTCTCGCGGTCGCAGTTTGAGGACGCGGGTGCTGGCGCCTCTGGCGGCGGCAGCGCCGGAACGGCACGCTGGGCCATTGTGATTGATGCCGGCTCAACCGGCTCGCGCGTGCACATCTTCAAATTCCTGGTCGGCAAGGGCGGCCGCCTGGAGCTGCAGGCAAGCAGGCCATATATGCCGTGATGTGCAGCAGCTTTTGCTGTGTTTGGCCAGCTGGGCGGGGCGGATGGTTGGCAGGAAGTTGGGTTGCAAGCGCGCCTGCCAGCCGCAATACTGCCTGTGGTGGCCATTTGCTGCCTCACTGTGTCTGGTTCTAGCCAGCTACGGCTGCGGCAGCAGCTGCCATTGCATTCGCTGCTCACGCGCCTGGCCGAGTTGTCCCATCGCCGCAGTTTGACAAGTTTGACCAGCTGAAGCCGGGCCTCAGCTCGTACGCAGACAACCCGCCGGCAGCAGCCGAGTCGCTGGCGCCGCTGCTGGAGCTTGCAGAGAAGACGATCCCCAAGGATGCCCAGAAGCAGACCAGCATCATGGTGGGTCGGCGAGTGGCACCTGCTGGGTGGTGCTGGGTGGTGGGTGGAACAAGGGCTGGCGGAGAAGACCATCCCTAAGGATGCGCAGAAGCAGACCAGCATCATGGTGCGCTTGCGGGTGGTACGTTCCTGCTGGGTCGTGCCTCAGCAACTGTGTTTCGTTGCCTCGTGCTTGCGGGTCAGCAAGAACGCCGCCGCCCAGCTGGGTTGTGGGCAGGCGCATGCTGCTGCGGCGGGGTGCGTACGGCAATGTACAGCATGTCGCTTGATCCTGCTTCATGTGCCACACTCTCCAACCGCGGCGCAGGTGGGCGCCACCGCCGGCCTGCGCCTGCTGCCCGACGGCAAGGCGGACGAGATTCTGGCGGAAGTGCGCACGTGGCTGCGCAAGCACCCCTTCAAGGTGCGCGCCAAGGCATGGGGTTGCACGGCTGTTCGGCTGGGCGGCTGACAGAGCTGCACGGCTTTGACGCAGCGCATACTGCAGCTGCTGCTGCTTTGTTGCGCAGTGATCTCCGTCGTATGTCGGCCATACAGTTGCACGGCTGGTGCTGTGTTGCCAATGCGCTGTACCCGGCCCGGTGCCCACTGCTGCACCTGCTGATATGCTCCTACTGCTTTCTACTGATCTTCCCTTGCTGTCCCCAGTTCTCGGACGAGGACGTGAAGATCCTGAGCGGCGTGGACGAGGGCGCCTTTGCCTGGCTCACCCTCAACTACCTGCTGGGCCGGCTGGGCGGCAGCGAGCAGGACACGGGTGCGTGGCAGGCGCGGCGGGGGTGGTTGGGAATGCTGCGGGGAGCGGCAGTGCACTCCAGTGGTGGGCTGGGCGGCAGCAGGCGCAGTGCAAGTGCACACCTTGCTAGCAGGCAGGTTGCAAAGCCAGCCCCAAGGCATGACAGTTGCCGCATGCCATGTGCTGGCCGGCAGCCGCTGCAACAGCTGCGCTGTCCTGGCCCACGCTCGTCTCAACTGTTCGGCTGCTCTGCTCCCTGCTGCCGCAGTCGCGTCCATCGATCTGGGCGGCGGGTCGGTGCAAGAGGCATACGCCATGACAGAGGCGGAGGCGGCGGCCGCACCCGACAAGCAGTACCTCACAGAGCTGCACAGCGGCGGCAAGACGTACCACGTTTACGTGTACAGGTGGGGAGAAACGAGCGCAGCGGCGTGGGGGTGGGGGGGGACCAAGCCCGCCGCAGCGCATCTATGTCCGCGGCAGAAACGAAGCTGCAGTAAGCCCTTATGAAGAGCGTGCCATCCCTGCCCTGCTTTACCCCACACTTTCGTCCTGCCTTCCCAATGCAGCTACCTGGGCTACGGCCTGATGGCTGGCCGCGCTGCCGTGCTCAGTGAGGAGGAGACTGAAACAAACGCGCAGGGGCACCCCTGCGTGCCGGTGGGCCACCAGGGCACATACGAGTATGCCGGCAAGACGATGCAGATGCGGCCGCACGCGGTGAGAACATTGGGGGCCTAGGGGTATAGATGCATCAGGGGATTGGTGTGGCGACAGCAATGCAGATGGGGAACGCTGTGCGGAGGAAGGCAGCATGGATGGGGCACAGAATGCAGGTGCGGCTTGCCGTGGCTGGAGCGATTACTGCGCCTGCGCGGGCGGCCTCTCGGGTGCCGCAAACTGCCTCGCCACAGGAGGGCGCGTCACATGACCGTTGCGACCGCGTGGTGCTGTCGGCGCCTATGTCGATGGCTTCTTACCTGTCGGCCGCATGACTCTGCTGCAGGAGGGCGCGTCACACGAGCGCTGCGAGCGCGTGGTGCTGTCGGCGCTGAAGCACCAGGCGGAGTGCGGCGCGCCGCAGCTGCAGTGCACCTTCAACGGGGCGTGGGGCGGCCCGCGCGTGCCAAAGGTGCGTGCCTGGTGGTGAAGACAGGGGGCTGGCTGGGTGGATAGCAAATCACCACTTGCTGGCTGGCTGAGGGTGGCGTTGGGGTTGGCCGCTCGTCCTCCTGGTAGCCTTCTCTTGGTAGCCACCTCCTGGTTGCTGAATCATTTTGCAATGCCTGGCGCCCACCCGCAGGTGTTCTACATTTCCTCTTACTTCTGGGACCGCGCCACCGATGCGGGTGAGGCGGCAGCCCGGTGGTGTGTAGCGAGGCAGCCATGCTCGCTCAGTGCTACGCAGCGAGGCAGCCATGCTCACCTGATGCCTTGCATTGGAGCGGCCATGCTTGTCTGCTGTGTCTCTTGCTGGGCCCTTTGCGCTGTTCCTTACATGGATCTCTATGCTGCGCTGGATCCTCGTCTGTGGTCCTGAAATGCCGCCCACCTTGAACCATCCTCCCGCCCGCCCCCGGCGTAGGCCTGATCGAGGGCGCCGATGTGCAGCAGCTGCAGCTGGCGCCCTCCCACTTTGGCAAGCTGGCTGCCAAGGCCTGCTCCACCGGCCTTGAGGAGCTGGGCGCCGCCTTCCCCAAGGCAAGCTGCTGCCGCCTGCTGCACGCCATGCCTTTGCGGCCGAGAGGCCGTGAGCCGGATGTTGCTGCCCGCGCTGCTTGCCCCACAGTGACCTTCGCACCCCAATTTGAGTCACCAACACTACCCCCTCTGTCATTCCTTCTCCTGCACAGATGGCGGACGAGCTGCGCCCCTTCTTCTGCCTCGACCTTCCTGAGATGCCGCTCTTGCTGAATTTGGTTGTTGCCGTTTCCTGCCTGCCCCTTGCCGCAGATGGCGGATGAGCTGCGCCCCTTCTTCTGCCTCGACCTTTCGTACGCGCACACCCTGCTCACCAAGGGTTTCAAGATCCCGGACGACGCGCAAATCACGCTGGTGCGCACCTTGCTTGCTATTTGTTTTGGTTTGGTTGCTGGCGCTGTACTGCGCTGTGTCGGTGTTGCACTTGCATTGCTCACCAAGGGCTTTTAGATATAGGACGACGCGCAAATCGCGCTGGTGTGTGCCATTGCCTGAGCTGCCGCTGCTGCTGCTGATAATGGGACGGCAGCGGCTGTGGCTGCTGCCCTGCTCCTACCCACCGGCCTCATGTGTCGCATGCGCAACCCCACCACTCCAAAGTTTTAACGAGCCAGTGCTCACTCCTACCAAACATCAACACCCATTGTTCAGGTCAAGCGGGTGGAGTACAATGGCGAGCTGGTGGAGGCGGCCTGGCCGCTGGGAGCAGCCCTCAACGCGCTGGGCTGAGCGTGCGGATAGAGCATTCTGGGTGGCTGCGCGCGATCCCAGACAGGCACCTGAACGCCCTGCTGCGCGATTCATCGATGTCTTGTGTGCTGCTCGCAAGTCTGCACTCTCCTGCCAAGGATTGCCTCGTTTTCTGTGCTGATTGGTTTTTCCCGCGCTTCCTCCTGCTATTATGTTGCTGCTCCTCGTGCGCTTGCGCTCTCTTTGCTCGCTGCTACCTCCAAACTGCTAAACACTGACGTGAGCTTGCCAGCCACAAGCAAAGCAGGCTTTACACATGCCACCTGCCAAAGTGAGAGCAACCATGGGGCATCCAACAGCAGCCAGGGCCTCAGGCCTGCGAGCGCCGCCGTTGCTGCCCCGCCGCTGCTCAGCTCTGCGGCTTGCTGCTGCTGCCGCTGTCCTGGGAGCCTCGGAGCGCCAGCACGCTGCAGGGAGGGGGTTAAGCGCAGGCGATTGAGGTGAGGCACAGCAAGCCGGCGAGCTTGATTTGGCATGTCTGGACGCACCAGTGCAAAGGTACAGGCTGGGCGGCACTCGAAGTGGGGCAGCACTGCAGCAACGCCCACCTGCGCAGCTCATCCGCGACGCGCGTCAGCTCCTGCCGCCGCGCCTCGCGCCGCCGCTGCGCATCCTCCTGCTTCAGCACCCGCCTGCTTGGTTCGAGTGGGTGGGTATGGGATTTGGCGAGGCGACGTGAAGTTGTGCAAGGTGCGCGAGCATCATGCGGGCTAAGTAGCTAGGCAGGAGCTGCTCTCCTGGGTGCCGGCCAAGCCAAACGGAAACGCAGCCGCCCTGCGTGCGCTGCCTCACGCCCTACCCAGACAGCCAGCCAGCACAAGGGGCCAGCCGCTCACCTGGGGTTGAAGAAGCTGCTCGGGCTGCGCTGCTTGCCGTCCGGCGTGCCAAAGTGCAGGTTGGGGTCGGCCAGCACCAGCGACGGCCGCGAGCGGTTGACCTGCACCGGACATAGTGTCATTGAGATGCAAATTCAGAACTTCCAATGCAGGTTGGGGTCGGCCAGCACCAGCGACGGCCGCGAGCGGTTGACCTGCAGGGGAAAGTGGGCGGGCGGGTGGCTGTGTGCAGGCGTAGGCATGCCAGCCGGCTGGCGCACAGGCAGGTATGCTGGTGCCACCGCCACAGTACCATTGTACCAGAGGACCAGTACCACCCACCTCCACGATGCGGAACTTCTGCACTTGCCCAAGTGGTATCAAGCACGTACAGCTAGCAAGCAGCAAAACAATGAACATGAGCATCCATGGCCCACCTCCAGGATGCGGAACTTCTGCAGCTGGCCGATGCGGCGGGCCGTGGGGCGCGCGCACTGCTTGGCGGGGACGAAGCCCACTAGCCCCGCCACGCCAACTGCGTACCCGCCCCACACCGCGTTCAGGATGCGGCCTGTGTGTAAATGGGGGAGAAGCAGGTGAGTAATGGTGAGGCAGGCAGGCCGACTGGTAGCTGGTAATGCCCCGGTAGGAGATCGGCAGAGGAGCCGTGCAAATATGATACAGCTACTCTGAGCGCATTTTGCGCAAGTGTGCAGCACACAAGCGGCTAGCTAGCCAGCCAATCAATGGGCGCACCTTTGACCAGCTCGCCCCGCCCCTGCTTCTCTTCAAGCTCGTTCCACACCGCCGCCATGCGCCGCTGCACCGCTGCCTGCAGAGCCGGTGTCCAGGGGGCAATCAAGATGCGGCGCACTGCTGAGTGGCCAAGCTGCTTATCAAGATACCAAGAAACAGCCAGCCGCTGAACGACTTGAAGCAGCCGCACATGGCCAATACCTGCAGGGGTGTTTTTTCAGCAAGCCCATGAATCTGCAGCACATTGCCCTAGCCACGGATAAAATCCTGTGATAATTGCTGCGCACCTGCTGACGAGGAAGTCGCCCTCGGGCGTTGCCCACACATCGCCCCTACCGCAGATGCAACTAGTTCAGGGGAGACCCAGTAACCCATTCCCAGCCGCGCACCTGCACGCCGCTGACGAGGAAGTCGCCCTCAGGCGTGCCCGCGCTCTCCAGGAACACCTGCACCACATCGCCCTCCCGCAGCTCGCCTGCACAGAGGGAGGAGTGGGCAGCAGGGACGTTACAGTGCATCCGAGCACGCCATATCTATTCACCAGGAGCGCCTGCCCCCTGCTGCACTGCTGCTGCCGCCGCAGCAGCCACAGCCGTCGCCGCCGCCGCCGTCGCCGCCGCCGCTGCTGCCGGCACATTAGTGCTGCTGTTGCTGCTGCTGTTGCTGCTGCCGCTGCTGCTGCCAAATCTCGCAGCTGGCCGCCCTTACCCGGCCGGCGTGGGGTGGTGTCGGGCCGCGTGGATCCAATGATGCAGTCTGCTGTGATCTCGGAGCGAGCCAGGCGTGCAGGGCGCAGGCCCGTGTCCAACGTCACCGTGCGCCGCCCGATCTACAGCAGCGATGCGACGACAACAAACAACTCAGGTTTTGGGACGAGCATGCAGCATGTGCAGGCTGGCGGCGGCGGGAGCAGGCTGCTTGGCAGGGCAGCAACTACGGCCAGCTCATGCCTGCGACATGAAAGTGCCACGCCAAGCGGCAGCAGGGGCAGTTCTTCCCTTGCCCACCTCCGCCACTGGGATGTGGCCATGAATTTGCAGCAGCAAGGTTGCCCACACCACACCAAACCAGACCAACCCAAGCACTGCAACAGGCCGCACCTCCAGCACTGTGGCCTTGATCATGTGCCCCTCGTACACCAAAACAAACCGGACCAAAAAATTGAACAGTTCGTCCGCACCTCCAGCACTGTTGCCTTGATCATGTGCCCCTCGTACACGTGACGCGGCAGGCTCATGTTGTGCATGCGCAGCATCGCCAGCTCGCTCTGCAGATGAGGGACGCTTGCAGGCATCCGTCAGCAGGCAGGGCATGTGGAGTGCCATGGCAGGGCAATGCTCTGCTTGCCTGCACCAAGCGCCTCGGCACAGCAGGCGGGCAGGCACGCCCAACCGCTGCCAGGGCGCTGCGTAGCAGCCAACAATGATGATGATATGTGTAGAAAGCTCGGCATGCTGCTTGGAAACAGATGAACAGCTGCGGCAGCAGCGACTCCAAGTGCCAGCACCAAGCAAAGCAACGGCGGCAACGGCGGCAGCGGCAGCTCACCGCGCGCTCCGACTCGGAGGACTCCCGCGGGCTGGCTGCTGGGTACACCTCCATCTCCGCTATCTGCTGGTAGTACGGCTGCATGATCGGGTCGCTAGAGGGCAGGTATTCGCTCACGGCCGCAAGCTTGCTGCTGGCCGCTGCCGCTGCCGCTGGCGCTGCAATGGTGGACTCGGCGCGCACGCCCAGCATCCGGGCTGCATGCCCCAGGGCGCGGCGCAGCGCCACGGCGCTCATGGTGGGCAGTGCCGGGCTGCAGGCGAAAAGCTGGGGCTTTTCGCGTGTCCAAACCAATGTGCAATGTGCTCCTGTTCGGGTTTCGCTGATGGGGTTCGCGATGGCCACTTCCCGGTGCACGTCTGCTCATGCAGCGCTGCCTGCTGCGAGGTGCCTGCCCTGTGCGATCAGCGGCATTGCGACACCGCCTTGAATCCGTTTCGCGGCCCCCCTTAGCGAAAGACTGCCCACCTTGAGACCGGCGGCACAGCGCCGTTTGGGAGGCTCTGCAGCGGCCACTGGGACTCACAGAGACATTAACCCGAGGTGGGCGTTATAGGCAGAGCGTCTGGGCCGTGTTTGTCGTCACTGTGGCACTGCCGCCACCTGCCGCCGCCGTCGCCGCCGCCGCCTGCTGCCTGCCAACTCTCGGCACTCCCACACGCCTCACGCTGCAGCTTTGCATACCACCAACAGCAAAAAAGAGGCCCCGCTGGTTTGGAGCTGCATACTCTGTTAGTACAGTCCACAGCCGGCCCGGGCCGCCCGCTGGAGCCGAGCATTCGCGCGCTGCTGCGGCGGCAGCCATGGCGGTCAACTTGGCGCACGAGGCGAGGGATGTTGAGGAGCAATACATCCTGCGTGTGAAGGACCCGACGCTAGCAGACGAGCTGCGGTGAGAGCTGAGGGTGTGGGGCAAGGGGAGGAGAGATGGCTGGAGTGCAGAGAGCCTACCGTCAGCAGGCGCAGCATGCGTTGCAGGTTGGGATCTGCGTTGGACGTTGTTGTAGGCTTGCGCTGCACGTGTCGCACCTTGCAAGGCCCAGCTGCTGCCAGAGCGGTTCTAGCAACACGATCAAATCTGCTGCCGCCGGAACCTGCGCTCAACCACACCAAGTGTGCATGTTTGCACCCTCCCTTCCCTGCCACAGGGCGGCCCTGCAGGCTGATGGCGCACAAGCAGCAGCAGCCGGCGGCGTGCAGCTGGTGTTTCAGGACAGCGACCGGCAGGGCACATTTGTGTTCAAGGGGCGGCAGGTGGGTGTCCCACAACTCTGCTGATGCAATGGCGGTGGGTGGGTGCATCAGAGCCCTGCAGCTGGGGAGGCGCAAAGAGGCGGCGCTGCTACCACCTGACCTTGGCCGTGCTGCGCTAGCGAGCGGCTGCGTGCCGTGCAGCTGCTGCCTGCCACGCTGGCCCAACACCCAGTCGCAGTGCTCGCCCGGCCTCGACACCTTTGCCCTGCCCACTTCGCCGCGTCCCATCAACCCCTTGCTACTACTACCTTCCGCACCTGTCCATTCACACCTCCCCATGCGTCGTCCCGTGCTGCTGCAGTACCCCGTCACCGTGCTCAACCTGCTGGTTCGCTGTGTGCTGCAATCTGCCTTGCCGGCCTGCCCATCCATCTCTTGCTGCAGTACCCCGTCACCGTGCTCAACCTGCCCTCGGTGGTGGAGAGCTACAAGACGCTGGACGATGTGAACCTGGTCAAAACCACCGACATTGGGCAGGTGCGCAGGGGCTGGTGGAAAGGAGATGTTGTTGGGCTGGGCATGGGAGGGGCGTGGGTCTGCCACAAGCTGCCCATCGCCCGCAGTTGCTCGTGGTGGGCACTGTGCCGACGAGCCTCGCTCTTCCTTTCAAACTTAGTCACAACCCATGCCCTGCCTCGGCACTGTTTCCACCTGCAGGTGCTGGTGGTGGGCAGTGCAGCCGACCCAGGGGTAGCGCCCGATGAAGCGGCGGGCGGGGAGGCGAGGGACGGCGTCACGCCGCCCATGCGCAACGCGCGCGGCCGCATCTTCCGCAACCCCATCGATGTGGCGCCGCACGTGGTGCAGAAAGTGGAGTTTGACCTGCTGACGATCCTGGCGGTGAGGTTTTAAGTTGTTGCCTGAGGGGTGGCGTGCTGGGCGTGCTGTGGTTAGCGCTGTGTCGGTGTTCAGAGCTTGGATCCAGTTGGACGTGCATGCTGGTGCAGCGACGCGCTGGTTGGCTGGCTGGCGGGTTTATCAGTGCAGCTGACTGACCTGCTGCATAAATGTTGAGCAGCTGGGCAGCAGCATCCCCTGCTCGTTTCTGCTGTGCTGTGTCGATCAGTTGGCTGCCGTCCGCGCTGTTGCCTGCCTGCAGGGCGGCGCCCCGGAAGGCCTAAAGTTTGTGGACACAGAAGAGGAGTGGGTGGTGGATGCGGCAACGGGCAGGGGAGCCTGGCTGCCGGTGCGGCGAGACAAGGGCCGATGAGCCGATGACTGAGCCCCTTTGGCACGAGCTTGCCCTCTGCTTTTCTGGGCGCTGCGCCGCGTCGCAACAAACGCCCCTGGACTTTTGCCGCCTGCCGCCGGCTTGCCCTGTACCTGCTTCGCCCTACAGCACGGCTTTGCGACGCTGATGTGTGTACCATAGCTTGACTGCTGCCCTTGACCGTCACTATCCCATCACTATGCCATGCTCTCTGCTGCTCTACATGTGTAGCCGCACACGCGTGCTTGCCAGACCTGTAACACATGGTGTCCTGGCATCTTCATGCAAGCGGTCCATGCACACCCACAACACAACTGAAAGCTTGACTGCGGACTAACCGCATTGTCGTGGGTTCACACGCAGTATGTTTTGCACACCCATCTTGCAATAGCATGCCACCACAAGGTGCAGGACCGCCTTCGCTTGAGCACTGGAGGGTGTGCTTGCTAGAACATGGCTTGAGGAGGCAGGTTGTGGACATGTGGATGGTATGGTAAGCAATGTGACAACTTGACTGCAGCTGGGAGGCAAGTACATAGCTGGCCGTGGGCTCAGCGGCGTCCTGCGAGCCGGCCCTTTGGGGGCGGGGGCGGTCGGCGGGGTGGGGGACGAGGAGACGGCAGTTTTGGCCGGGGCGGGGGCGGTCGCCGGGGCGGGGGCGGACGTGGGGAGGGTGGGCGAGGGCTAGGTGGCCGAGGGGGACTGGGCGGCTTGGGCGAAGGTGGCCGAGGGGGGCTGGGTGGCTTGGGCGAGGGTGGCAAGGGAGGTTTGGGGCTTGGAGGACGTGGGGGAGGCGGCGGCCTGCAGCAAACAGTTGGCGGCAGCAATTTGGGGATGGGAGCAGGCATTGCCAGGTGGGCAGCAGGTACCGACAGCTGGCGATACGCGCAATGCACGGCCAAGCCTGGCGCACCCCCTCTGCACACACCGTGGAGATGGCGGCGATGGGGGCGGGGGTGGTGGCGGCGGCAGGGGATCGCAGCTGCACAGGGGGGATAAACAAGTGAGGGGTTGGGCAGCAAAAGAGCAGCATGCGGTGCTGGATTTCTCTGCAAGCGCAGGTGATGAGTGTGCCGGTGTGGCGTTCCCTTGCCTGAAGCGAGCCTCCAGCCGCTTGTACTGGCTGGGGCATGGGTCGCCAATGCCCAGCGCATCCGCTGCGGCGGTGACGTTGCATGAGCGCATGCCTGTGCACATGTCACTGACGACTCTGAACAGGGCAGGAGGTTGAAGCAACATCAGCGCAAGGCGACATGGTAGGCTAGTGGACAAAACTTAGGCTGCCCCTGACAGTGAGTGCCAGCCCTGATCTGCAAGCACAGCAGTGCAAGCACAGCAATGCATGCATGTCCGCCGTTCAGCAGCCCACCTGCTGACGTCAGCCCGGTTGATGCAGGCGGATGAAGCGAATGATGCACTGACCACCCGGCCGAGGGTGCTGCGGTTGCCACAGTCCAGTTTCAGGACGGTGCTTTCAGGGGCGATCGTGTCCAGCACAAAGGAGACAATGGGCTGCAGTGGTGCTGCGGCAGGGTGGCAAGGGGAGAAAGCGCAACAGGCGCTTTCAAGGCATTGAGGCATAACGCAGGCGGGCGTGGCACCTACCATCATGCAGCGTTCAAGTGGTGCTGCATCCAAGCCAGGCAGCCAGTCACGAAGGGGCGGCTCACCAGCGTCGGGCATCAGTTTGGCATCTGCACAGGTGCTGGAGAGGACGACCCTGCCGGAGGCCTGCACCGCCCAGCACAGGCCAGAGGCAGTGTGCACTATGGCGCCATTTGCCGCCGAAGGTTGCAGGTGGTGGCGGGTCCAGGCTGGCGGCTGGGTGCTGCAGCCAGTGTCAAACACGAGGGCTGTGCCGCTGGCCACCTGGGCAGGCGTGGGAGTGCCACTGAACGGGTAGGCTGGCTGTAGGCACAGGCCAGACGCCACGTGCCGCAGAGCGCCAGTTGCAAGCAACACAAACTTGTGGCTGCAGCCCGTGGCAGACGCCACAGCAGGCGCGCCTGGCACAGCTGAGCCCTGCAAAGGGGCCAGGCACGTGCCGTTGCCAATCCGAATGGCTGCGTAGGTGGGGGCGGGAGGAGATGTGTAGGCAGGCCGGTGTCACGCAGCAGGCGACGGCCATACAGCAGGCAGGCTGTCATGTCTTGCCTGTCACAGTGTGCACTGCACAAATGCAAAAAATGCCACACAAACAGGCGTGTACAGCGGGGCGTGCCCACGCGGGCAGGTGCATAGCCAACCGCCACCATGCACGTTGCAAGAGAAGCCATGCAGCGCACAGTGGCAGTCATGCAAGTGGCTGCTGCACAGCTGGCTCACCCATTGCTGCAGGGCTGGCCGCCATCAGCGAGGAGACCACGCCTGGCGCTGGGGGTGGCTGGACGTCCCAATCGGCCGGGCCCATGAGCGCGCACGTGCCAGCTGCGCTCGTCTCGCCACTGCCTTGATTGGGGTAGTACGTCCATGCGGCACAGCCCTCTGTCATGGTGCAGGCTGCACAGCAGTCACCTGAGGAGCCTGCCTCGGTTTGGGGCCCCAGCTCGCCACCCAGCAGCTCCAGCGGGAAGGCTGTGCTGCAGGCCAGTGCTGCAGCAGGGGGATGTGCCACAGTCAGTGAGAGAGGGGGACGTCAGCCATCCTCCCCCCCGCCCACCGTACCCAACGCCGCGCTAAACCCCCTCCCTACAATCCCCTCCGCCAACCTCGACCCCCCGGCCGCGCAAGTGATGCCCCCACCATCAAAGTGGCAGGCATGGTGAGCTGGATAGGCCTAGAATAATGCACATATGGCCGCATGCATGCAGATCGCCGGCGGCTGGCTCGTCAGGACATGCCATTCAAATGTGCGCCTGCTGTTCAACAGCTGGGCAACAGCTGGGCCTGCCCGCGCCCCTCTGCCAGCTGCCAGGCAGCCCCCCTCACCGGTCGTGTTGGGGGCAACAAATCCGGATGCTGGCTGCACTATGTATCCACTGTCATCGTCAGGGTAGTTCGGTGTAAACCCGCTGCTCAGGTGGTTGCAGCGAGGGCTGGAGCCAGTGCTGCTGCTGCAAGGCAGGCAGGCAGGCAGGTGTAAATTTGAGCGAACCAGCTCCATATTCAACTAGAGGTGGGGGCAGCACAGACTCAGCAGAACGGCTGCGAGCAGCGGTCGGGCAGCACACAACTCGCTGTCGCACGCTGCTGCAAATGGCAGGGATCCACACTCACCCGGGCACCCAGCTGTAGGCGGCACAGCCCGTAGCCATCCGGCACGTGGCAAAGCACTCGGCCGCGCTGCCACGCCCGGCAATTTGCTCATCAAACTCTGTGCCGGTCAGCACTATGCCATCAGCCGTGACCAAGCCTGTTGTGTGTGAATGCGGGCCAGTGGTTGCAAGCAAGAAGGCTGCGCACTGTGATGCAGCATGTTTGAAACTGCCAGTGCGTGCACAGCCGCGTTGTCTGTATGGATTAAACCGGCGACTGCAGCTGCTCACCTGTGGCCACATGCGCTGCCAGACCCAGCAGCAGCGCGAGCAGGAGCGGGAGCGGGAGCGGGCCGCCGGCAGGCGGGCGGGCAACCCTGCAGGCGGCTGCCTTGGCCGCTGTTTCCAGTTCCATGGCCCCTGCCTGCTTCCCGCGCCTGGAGAAGTGGCTTCGAACGGCTGTGCGCAGGCGCTACAGGCACATTTGTGCTCGAGGGTGCCCGGCTTGCCTGTGCTGCTAAGCAAGGCAGTGCCCAGAGGGCAATTGCTGCGGCCGCTTGTGGGCGCAATTCAGGCGCAATTCAGGAGATGGCGGCAAGCGCATTCTACTACAGACCAAGCACCGGCCGGTGCAGACCATGGACGGAAGGGGCTCGAGGGCACGATCAATCTTGCTCAGGCTGATCATCCAGGCTGGTCATCTGCAGGTCCGCGGTGCATTGCAGGTAAGCAGGGCTTGCACAGGGCTGGCAGGGGCCGGGCCAGGGGGCAGAACTGCGCCGACTTTTCCAGCCGCGCAGAGATCACATTTGCCCTCAATTGGCGATGCAGGATTGGCCACAATGACGGCGCGTCCGCCGGCTGTCATTGTGGTGGCTGCCCTATTGGCCTGCTGGCTGGCCGCCGCCGCGGCGCAGACCGATGGCTGCTCGGCCGTGCTGTCTCAAGGCACGTGACTACCTGATGCTTGCAGGGTGGCCTTTTAGGGTGTAACCCCCTTTGCACCCAACGACCTTGCTAGCTGCGAGCTCCTCCTGTCTGGATGATTGATTGCAGCCGTAGGCAGCGTTTCCCGCCGCACTCGGCCAGCAGTGCCCCAGCAGAATCGTGTGCCCCCCTTTGCCCTCCTGATGCTGGCTGCAGGCATCTACAACACCGTCAGGACTTCAAGCAGCAGCACCAGCTATTCACAATTTCACACCTCAGGCAAGGCTGTCCTGGTGTGCCGGCTGTGGGGCCTCCACTTGCCCCGTGCGCTTGTGCGGGACAGCCGCCTTGCAAGCTGCCAGCCAGCTGCTGCTTGTGCCATGCCGCCGCAATCTCGCAGCTCGTCTGCCCCTCTAGAGATCTCCCGCTCCCATGTGCAGCCTGCAACGTCGACAACAACTACTCGTACGATCAGTATGTGCGAGACTCAGCAACCGAGAGGCAGTCGGGGATGGATGTCAACGTGGACGTGGGTACGCCGATGCAATGAATTGGGAACCTCAGGCTGGCCCAGGGCCATAGCCGGGGGTGCGGCAGCTGAAACCTCAGTGACCGGGCACCTGAGCCTCTGTCAAACATCAGTTTTGAGGCACCCATGCGCTGGCCAGCAGCCCTCATCATGCAACCCCCAAGTCTCCCCCTGCTGCAGCCGCGTCCTACATGGGGTTCTCGGGTTCTGCTCAAGTCGGTGTGAAAAAGAACGCGCTCAGCAAAGATCAGTTCTCCGATGCTCAAACAAGGATTGCGTCGTACCAAAAGGCAGGCAGCTGCGTACGGCATCCTGGCATGGCATTTGGCCTCTTCGGCAGCTCATGGTCCCCCTGCTGCAAGACCGCCGCCGCTGTTGTAACTGTTCGTGTCCTTCTGGCCTTGCACAGCCCAGGTCCAATGCAACCTGCGGTTGCCCCGCTGCTTCAACTCTCGCTAACTCCTCCTGCTGCATCTCGTCTGCCTGCCGCAGAACCAGTGCTCCTCTTCCAGTGGCACAGCCGCCTCTCAGTCCGACATCAGCAACATGCAGAAGTGGTGAGACACTCGTGTGTTCAAGGAACCGCTGTGTGTGGTCTGCAACCCACGCTATGCAGCCCGCGCCCTGGCCGCTCAACTCATGAATGATCATGGTGCAAAATACAAGTTGCACCTTCCTGACCAGCTTCGAACTCGCCGCACCCGCACCCTCCCCCCCTTCCACTCACTTCCTTGCAGGGTGGACCCGGGGGTGATCCAGGCCTGGAACGACTGCATGAAGCTGAGTGGCGGCGGCATGAAGAGCACGATCAAGAGCGGCGTGGACTCCTCCTCCTTCTCTGCCGACTTCACATTTCAACAGAGTAAGGCTGAACTGTAGCGCAGCCCAGCATCCATATGCTGTGCATCCTACGCTGCGCATCCTACACTGCGCATCCTACGCTGCGCATCCTACGCTGCTGGGGCAGTGCTGCCTGTTCTTCTGCGCCCTCACGTACACCTGTGCTTTATTCACTAGCGCATTAATGCCTGAGACGCAGCCACAGTGCACCCAACCTCCGCGCCCCACCACTGCCCTTGTTGCAGCCCAGTACAACGCACAAGCCATGCTGTCGGGCCTCACCATGCGCCCAGCACGCTCAGCGGCATGCAATGTGTTCATGCCTGGGGGCCTGTCGAGGGCGGTCTTCACCTCTGCCCCACTCAACATTACCATGTCGCCAAACGCTGTCTACTCGGTTCACTGCACAGCTGCTGGCACCTTCACCCAGCCCACCGACATCTACATTGGTGCGTGGCCTGCGTGGCAGCCCCGCACGATACTAGACTGCGCATGTTGGCTTGATGCATATGCCGGGCTGGTGCAGTTCCCGAGGCAGTCCGGACTAAAGTGCGCAGCTTGAGTGATGATGCTCTGACTCATTGAATTTTCTGCCACGACGGCATTGCCAGTGCCCCATGCATGCCCCATATAGCTGGCTGGCTGCCGCATGCATGCAAGCCATGCCGCGGCAGGCCGATCCAGCATTGTCCGCTGCATCCTACTCCCCCTGCCACTTGAAGCCACAACACTGGGGACATACCAGGCACGCATTTACCGTGCCGCGGGAACCACAACGGTCACCGAGCTGAAGGTGTGCTGGCCACTCATTCCGCAAGGCACTCGCCTCACGGTTAAGGGTCTTGGCAAAGGGAACCAACTTGCTGGCATTCACGTCATTGCGCTCCTATGCGTGCCGCTGCAGAACACGCTGGACCGGCAGCAAGTCAGCACTGACCAGGTCATCAACCAGCTGCGGAGCACCATTGCCCAGCAACAAGCCACCATCAATGACTTGGTGACGCGACTGACCACCCTTGAAAACTGGTCCAAGACCGCAATGACGTGCACCTCAACGGTGTGCCAGGTGCGATCAAACCGCCGTTGGCTGTGGGGGTGCCTCCAGCACTGATTGTGGTTGTGCCCATCAGCATCAAAGCATGTGCCATGGCCATTTCTTGGTACCTGTGCACTGCACTGGCAGGCGCCGTCGGGAAGGAGCATCCAGATCGGCAACTGGGTCATCGGGCCAGATGGCAATGGAGCGCTGGCCTTCACGCAAGGCGGCCAGTGGCGTGCCTCCCTGGGCAACAGCGGCGAGCTGTGGCTGCCGGCGCAAGCGGGCATCAACCTGGGACAGTTCAACATTAGGCTTGACAACGGCAACAACTTCGTTGGCGTCTGGCATTCGGTGCGACTTTGACTTATAGCACCTGAGTGCACTTGCGGCACAGGTGCCTCATTCACTCACCCTGCTGCCTGCTGGCGCGACACGACGGCATCCGGCTGCCTCGTGCAATGCGTTTTCCTGCTGACCCCAACCGCCGACCACTTGGAACTGCAGAGCTCAGGCGACTACCGCGCTGCCATCACTAGGGATGGAGGTACGTGTGAGAAGGGTGGAAACTGTTGCTTTGAAGCTCATATGGAGTTGTTGCCAGGGGGGTTGCATTGCTCGAGAGAGCACCCTACCAAGCCATGCAGCCTGCTGCCACATCTGCCCTGTGCACTGCATGATGCCCGCTCGAAAGAGCGCCCTACCAAGCCATGCGGTCTGCTGCCGCGTCTGCCCTGTGGACTGCGTGATGCAGGTCTGTACGCTGGGCCGGACGGGCTGTTCACCTTCAACGGCGGCTGGAGGTTCTCTGGCGCTGATGGCAACCTCGGCATTTCACGCAGCACGCCTGGAGGGTGGCAGCGGCTGGCGACTATCACGACCGACAGGTGGCTTGAAGTCGTTCTGCTCCGGTCGGAGGGCGGCATGAGGATGGGCTCCACATCAATCTATGCCGAGTGAGTGAGCAGGGAAGGAGGGGCGGGGCGACGCCTCTAGCTTACAGCGGCTTGGGTCTAGTGTTCACTGAAAAGAATTGTTCAATATTGCTCAAGTGCTTTGTTGGCCTGCTGTGCGCACTGTTGATGCAGATCCACCGGCAACCTGATTTTCAGAAATGACAATGGAAGGGGGAATGCGTTCATTTTGTGAGTGAGGGGGTGGTGTGAGTTAATGGCGCCTGCCTGGCAGGTCTGGCACGCAGGTGGTACTGGTGCCGGGCAGCGTCAACCGGGCTGGCAGGCACTGCATTGCATGCCCGTGGCAGGGAGTGGGAGGCACGAGGTCTGAATGTCAGCATCTCACGCACGGTAGAATCATGTTGCAATAGCGTATCCTCCCGCCCAGGTTTCAGCTTTCATTATGCTGTCTGGTCCCTTGCAGCAACCACGACCGAGACGCGATCCACATGTGGAACCGCAACGGGCCTGGATACCGGGCCATCTGCTCGGCCAACGGCAACCACCTGTGCTGAGCCGGTGGGCATGCAGCGCGCGGCTGCTTGGTGCTTATGCACTGCCATGCATGCATTCGCGCAGTAGGCGGAATGTGTGCTAGCGGGCAGGCTGCTGGGCAGTCGCAAGCCATCAGGAGAAAATGGTGCTCCCAACCCATTCACGCAGAGCAGATGCGCTCAGTCAGCTGTGCCCGGCTTGCCAGCAACAGAGGTCAACGGCACTAGAATAATGGCTTGTGATGCCGACACAAGCAACAGCTGGGTCAAACCCCAGCCTAGTCAGTCTGTAGTCTGTCGGTCATTGCTAAACTGTGAATGAACCTTTTGATATCTGTTTCTAAATCCTGTCTGGAGTCTGCATGTGCAGCGCCGCACAAGAGATGCGCTGGAAGCAGCCAGTCCCTCAGATACATCTAAAAGGCTGTGGAAGGACATGCCACAATGCATGAACCTCTCTGTTAGCATGCTGATGGCCCCTGCACTCACTCCTGCTTGCGACAGGCACCCTTGCTTACACGAGCCAAGACGCAGGGCAATAACTAAGCACGCGGCTGGTTCAGCAACACAGCAATCGAGGACCAATCACAATGCATCAGGTGGCAGGCATATCAAGGCACATAACGAGGGCAGTGGCTGAGGGTGGCATGGCGCGCCTGCTGCAAGGAAAGCGCAGGGCACGGTAGGCATGGAGGCAAGGCAGGTGAAGGGCTGACAACATGTGGCGGGTTCTTGTCTTGGGTTTGGATGTTTAGTTAGCTTGCAGCGAATGGCGGCGCCTGCCGCCATCCTGGCTGCTGGCTGGCTCAACCTCGCTTAAGCAATTGATGCCAGCCGGCGCTCGTCAGTGCTCACTTGCCGCCGGCCTGTGCCTTGGCGTGGGCAGCAGCCTCGGCTGCTGCATTCATGCCAGATGCCATGGCAGAAGCGGAGGCTTCGGCGGAGGCAAAGGCGGCCGGCTTCACGATTGGGACGGGCTTAATGATCGGCACCTGCGTGGGGCGGGGGGAGAAGGATGCATTCAGCAGTCAGCTCACAAGCCTCTCATCATGCCCACTGTGTGGTGCTGCACGCTTTGCGGCAACGTCCGGGGCCTGGCAGCTGAGCTGTGCGCAGCCAGCGGCCAGCAGTGCAGTGCTGGATGAACAACCAGCACCCCGTCTCAGCACTTGCTTCACCACGCACGTACCTTGACGATGGGAATGACGGGCTTGACAATGGGAACCACCACCACCTGCAGGCGAGCACGCAGTCGTGAGGGCAGGCAGGCAGGTTTAGAGTCGCTACAGGTGGATGCACCCGCAAGAGCAGCGCTGGCATGGGCGCAAAACCAAGGGAGCCACACAGCAGACGTCCATTGAGCTGGTATGCGCAAGCACATGCCCCAAACTGTCGGATGCACCAGCAAACGTGGCAGCTGCTTTAGAATTGTAGCAAACAGCTTCTCTGCTGCCAGCGGCACAGGCCAGATGCTTCTCTCAGTGAAGCTGCTCACCTTGGGCTTTGGCTTGGGACAGACGCAGTGGAAGGTCTGCCGGCAGGAGAAGCAAGGCTCAGAGGTTGGATGGGTACCAAGTGCAGCCACGCGGGACAGGCGCTGCAGCCGCCGCAGTGGGCGGTGCA
>VFQQ010002652.1_pt1 | contig 19451 bp, 18 predicted proteins | sample 3512341 | NCBI WGS metagenome assembly VFQQ01 (sample SAMN10412373, study PRJNA504923) | tailings metagenome | isolation source: Relicate 2 Philex TSF1 revegetated site | place: Philippines: Tuba, Benguet | collected 2017-08-29 | reverse complement strand
GCTCCTTGATGATCTCGATCGTGAGGCGCAGCTGCTCTTTGATCTGGTTGTGCGGCACCGAATAAAGGTCTGACACGCGCGTGTGGATATCGAGCACCGTGTTGACCGCGGAGAGCATGTATTCGCGCGGGTTGTCGACATAGTCGACGTACGTGTTCGGCAGCGCGCGCTCATCGCGGAGCGAGCAGGCGACTTCGACGCTGTCCTCATCCTTCACGCGGTTCACGCGGTAGATGCCCGCTTCGACCGGCACCCAGTTCAGGAAATGCACGAGCCACCGCGGGGTGATGCTCGACATCTGGGGCACGGTTTTCGTGGCGTTGGCTAATTGCCTTGCGGCGACATCGCCAAGAGCTGTTTGTTCTTCGTCTGCCATGATTTCCTCAATGTCTGTTATATTAGAGAATATTATACCCAAGAATAAGGATATATCGAATTACGCAAAGCGAAGTCCGCGTCAATAGGGGATTTAGATTCCGGCGCCGCCATCGAATGTGTCGCTGCGCGCGTGCGCTTGCACGATATTGCTGTTGGCTGAGACGCTTCGCGTGAGCCAGACGTTGCCGCCGATCACCGAGCCGCGTCCGATGGTCACGCGGCCGAGAATGGTGGCGCCCGCATAGATGACGACGTCGTCTTCCACGATCGGGTGACGCGGCAGGCCTTTGACGAGCGCGCCGGTCTCGTCGACCGAGAAGCGCTTCGCACCGAGCGTGACCGCCTGATAGAGCCGCACGCGCTCGCCGATCACGGCCGTCTCGCCGATGACGACGCCCGTGCCGTGGTCGATGAAGAAGCTGCCGCCGATCTCCGCGCCTGGATGGATGTCGATGCCGGTCGCCGAATGCGAATGTTCGGCGATGATGCGCGCGATGATCGGGACATCGAGTTTGTAGAGCGCGTGCGCAAGGCGGTGATGGATGACGGCTTTCACGCCTGGAAAGCTGAGCAGAACCTCGTCCTGGCTCTTAGCCGAAGGATCGCCGTCATAAGCAGCACGGATGTCGCTGTAGAGAACGTCGAGAATACCGGGGAGACTGTCGGCAAATTCCTGCACGATGACCTGCGCGGTCTGCGTCGCGTCGACGAGGCCCTCCGAGGAAAGCGAAGCCGTAAATGCCAGTTCCCGAACCACCTGCGCATGCAGGGTTTCGAGGGATCTTGCCAGCGTATGCCCGACGAAATAGTCGAGCGAGCCGTTGCTTGCGCCGCGTGCACCGCCGTAGCGCCGCGGAAAAAGCACCGACGTCAACCCGGAGACCGCGTCCGCCAAATCGCGCGGTGATGGGAGATCCAGAACGCGGCCGTCCGAACCGACTTTGCGCGCGACGGTGCCTCGCGCGCTTCTCAGCGCGCCGACAATGCCTTCGATGTTGAATGTCACGGGTGGGCTGCCTCTGTCCTTGCCGAGAAAGACCAGCCACGATGTTAGAAATCGCCTGCGCGCGGACGAACCAAGAAGAACAGCTAAGCAAATTCCAAAACCGAAAAGGGCCGGCTTCGCCTATTGGCAAAGCCGGCCCTTGAACGAGCGCAGAACGCTGCGTCAGTTGCTCTTGGTCGACGTGATCTGATCGTAGATGCCGCCGTCCGCAAAGTGCTTCTTTTGCGCATCCGCCCAGGTGCCGATCAGGTTCTCGACCTTGAAGGTCTTGATCGCCGGCAACTTTGCCTCGGCGAGTGCCGCGGCGTCATGCGGACGGAAGCCGTGCTTGGCGATGATCTTCTGGCCCTCGGGCGAGTAGAGGAAGTCGAGATAGGCCTTGGCGAGCTCTGCCGATCCGCGCTTCGCCGTGATGGTTTCGACGACAGCAACCGGCGGTGCCGCTTCGATGGAAAGCGAAGGATAGACCACGTCGAACTTGTCGCCAAACTCGGCCTTGAGAAGCGCAATTTCGTTCTCGAACGTGACCAGCACGTCGCCAACGTCACGCTGCGTGAACGTCGTCGTGGCACCGCGCCCGCCGCCGTCGAACACCGGCACGTTGGCGAACAGCTTCGCGACGAAATCCTTGGCCTTGTCGTCACCCTTTTCCGTCTCGAGCGCATAGCCCCACGCGGCGAGATAGGTATAGCGACCATTGCCCGACGTCTTGGGGTTGGGAATCACGACCGAGATCCCCGGCTTCACGAGGTCATTCCAGTCCTTGATACCCTTGGGATTGCCTTTGCGCACGATGAAGACGCTGGTCGTCGTGTAGGGTGCGGCCTCGTTCGGAAACTTCGTCTTCCAGTCCTTTGCGACGACGCCCTTCTCCGCAAGGAAATCGAGATCCGTGGCCTGGTTGAAGGTCACCACGTCCGCCTCGAGACCGTTGGCAACGGCTTGCGCCTGTTTGGTCGAGCCACCGTGCGACTGGTTCACAGTGACGTCCGCGCCCTTTTCCTTCTTCCAGTGCGCAACGAACGCCGGGTTGATCTCTTTGTAGAGCTCGCGCGAGATGTCATAGGACGCATTGAGAAGGGAATCGGCAGCGTGCGCCGCGAAAGGCGCGAGCGCGGCGAGCCCTGCCCCGAGAATGAAACTGCGGAAGGTCGTCATTGAGAAAGCCTCTTAGGTGGACGTCGGGAAGGTTTGAGCAGGATTTGAAAAGGGGCCGGCTCGCGGGAGCGAACCGGCCCGAGGAGAACCGCGGGCAGAAGCCAGGAGGAGACCGCCGTGGTCCAGGGAGTCGTGAAAACGGTATGCTCTAGCAGGCTAGAGCGCTAGGCGGCCCTCGCTTTCTGCTTGGTATTCCGCGCGAACTGGGCCAGTGCGGCCCGCTCTGCATCCCGAGGGGCAGCGAAGATCTTCCCATCCAGGGGAAAATAGCGGGGCAGCGAAGCGTGGAAGCGATAGGTCTTTTCACGGTCTTGACGAACGACGATACCGGCCGTCTCGTCGGCGACCTCAATAATGAATGCGTCTGACATGTAGTGTCCTTTCCCGTGCGTCGGCGGGCTTAACTCGCAAATGGTGCTAATGGTTGCGTCGGGCCTCGTGGCCAATCTTCGATCAGCAACACCGACACGCAGAGCGGGACGCGGGAACGGATGAATGATGCCCTGCAGCATGGCTGCCAGAGGCGGGACGAAAGGACGTCATGGCTGCTCCTTAGCGTTTGATGACGCGGCGCAAGTGAACCTCGAAATCACCGCGGCGACGCAGGATCGCGTCACATCTCCATCAAAGCTTAGAACAGCCGGGAGGGTCAAATAACAAGAAGTGAGAAGCATTGATGTCCGGCGATATATTGGATGCGCTGTAGGCGGCGCAGTCCATTTTCGATTTCGGTATAAGCTAAGAAGAATTTGGTTATTCGCCGTCTTCCAAAGCGCGGTTACCGTCGAGCGGATCGCGCAAGTTTGCGCCGTCGAGAGGGACCCTGCGGGCCGCCATGAACTTTCAGCAGCTTCGCATCATCCGCGAGACCGTTCGGCGCAACTTCAATCTCACCGACGCCGCGCAGGCGCTCCTGACGTCCCAATCCGGAGTGTCGAAGCACATCCGTGATCTCGAAGAGGAACTCGGCCTCGAAATTTTCGTTCGCCGCGGCAAGCGCCTCTTGGGTTTGACCGAGCCGGGCCGCGAGGTCGTGGCCGTCGCGGAGCGGATCCTGCTCGAATCCGAAAACTTGGCGCTTCTGTCGCAGCAGTTCTCGCGCAAGGATACCGGCACGCTTCATATCGCCACCACCCATACGCAGGCGCGCTACATGCTGCCGCCTGTGATCGCGCAATTCAAATCCGCCTATCCGGATGTCCGTCTCGTGCTGCACCAGGCGAGCCCGAAGGAAATCGCGGCTATTCTCCTGGAAGGACGCACCGATCTCGGCATTGCAACAGATACGCTCGACGACCATCCCGGCATCGTGGCGTTTCCCTATACGACGTGGTCGCATGCGGTCGTTGTGCCGAAAAACCATCCACTGCTCGCGGCCGGGCCGCTGACGCTCGAAGCCATCGCCGACTATCCGATTATTACCTACGACGAAGGACTGACGGGCCGTTCTCGCATCGATCAGGCTTTCGAAGGCGCCGGGCTCGTGCCGGACATCGCCATGTCCGCGCTCGATGCGGACGTCATCAAGGCCTATGTCGAGCTGGGGCTGGGCGTCGGGATCATCGCTGCAATGGCATTCGACGCGAAGCGCGATCATGCCCTTTCTCTATTGAGCTGCAGCCATCTTTTCGAACCGAGTACATCGAGCTTGGCCGTGCGGCGCGGACGCTTTCTTCGCTCCTACGTTTATCGCTTTATCGAGCTCTGCGCGCCTGAGCTCTCCGAGCAGGTCGTGCGCCACGCCGAGATCTCCTGAGTCTTCGCTGCGCCGCGGAATCGAATCCTGCGGAACGGGCCGGTCGCGAGTTTGTTCATAAGCTCAGCACTTCTTCTTGGTTCGTCCACGCCAGACCCGCGCCTACCCTTGGTTCAGTTAACGCACCAAAGAGGAATGACTCCTATGTCCATTACCCGGATTTCCCGCCGCACGGCCCTTGCGATCGGCGTTTCGATCGGCTTCGCCGGCTTCGCCGGCCTCGCTGCGGCGTCGAACGCCGCCGAGCTGCTGAACGTCTCTTACGACCCGACACGCGAGCTCTATCAGGACTTCAACGCCGCCTTCATCAAGCACTGGAAGGCCGAAGGCGGTGAGGATCTCACCATCAAGCAGTCGCACGGCGGCTCGGGCAAGCAGGCCCGCGCAGTCATCGACGGCCTCGAGGCTGACGTCGTCACGCTGGCGCTCGCCGGCGACGTTGATCAGCTCGCCTCCAAGGGCAATTTGATTCCGGCCGATTGGCAGAAGCGTCTGCCGCAGAACTCCGCACCGTACACCTCCACGATCGTGTTCCTCGTCCGCAAGGGCAACCCGAAGGGCATCAAGGACTGGTCCGATCTCGCCAAGGACGGCATCGAGGTCGTGACGCCGAACCCGAAGACGTCGGGTGGCGCGCGCTGGAACTATCTCGCGGCCTGGGGCTATGCGCTGAAGCAGGACGGCGGCAACGAGGAGAAGGCGAAGGATCTCGTTACCAAGATCTACAAGAACACCAAGGTGCTCGACTCGGGCGCCCGCGGCTCGACCACGACCTTCGTCGAGCGCGGCATCGGCGACGTGCTGATCGCCTGGGAGAACGAGGCCTATCTTTCAGTCAAGGAAATCGGTCCCGACAAGTTCGACATCGTGACGCCGTCGGTCTCGATCCTTGCAGAGCCGTCCGTCTCCATCGTCGACAAGAACGTCGACAAGAAGGGCACGCGTAAACTGGCCGAGGCTTACCTCAACTACCTCTACTCGCCCGAAGGCCAGGACATCGCCGGCAAGCACTACTATCGCCCGCGCGATGAGAAGGCGGCCGAGAAGTACAAGGCGCAGTTCACGCCGGTGAAGCTCTTCACCATCGACGAGGTGTTCGGCGGCTGGACCAAGGCTACCGAGATCCACTTCAAGGACGGCGGCGTCTTCGATCAGATCTACGCGTCGAAGAGCTAATAACAGTCAGGTCTGCCGCCTCCGGTCCCCGCAGTCTCGAAAGAGATGCACGGAGGCGGCAGATCCCCACCAAACAGAGTCCGTTCGAGCGGACAGCACTTCGGAGCAATCGCCATGGCCTTGGTCGTCGCACTCTCTCTGATGAGCGCCACGCTGGCCGTTTCGGTGGCGGTGGCCGCAATGAACGCGAAAGTCCTTGAAGCCCGGAAAGCCTGTCGGATCACCACGCGCGGCTGTTGAGGCCCGCGCTGCTGAAATCAATCCGGCCCAGTTTCCATTCGAGCTTTGAAGGACGATCCCACATGACGACGACTCTTATCATCCCCGGTCTCAATTCGAGCGGCTCCGCTCATTGGCAGACCTGGTTCGAATCTCAACTTCCCGACGCGGTTCGCGTCATCCAGGGTGACTGGCAGCGCCCCGATCTCCCCGAATGGTCGAGCCGTGTCCGCCGCGAGATCTCGCGGCGCTCGGGCCCGATCCTGATCGCAGCTCACAGCTTCGGCGTCCTTGCGGCGGTGCAGGCAGCCGAGGATTACAGTCACCGCATCGCGGGCGCGCTGCTCGTCGCGCCGGCGGATCCCGATAAGTTCGGCGTGACCGACTTGCTGCCCGCTGCGCGTCTTTCGTTTCCGTCTGTGGTCGTGGCGTCGACCAACGATCGCTGGCTCAGCATCGAGCGCGCGCAGAGCCTGTCGGCGCGTTGGGGCGCCATGCTTGTGCACCTCGGTGACGCCGGCCACATCAATGCCGAGTCCGGCTTTGGACCCTGGCCCGGCGGGCTCGCGCTGCTGCACCAGCTCGAAGCTGAGGCTGCGCGAACGAATCGTCTTTTCACGGACAGTGATGCCGAGACGCGCATTGATGGTGCTTCGCGTGAGGGCGCTATCCGTGAATCTACCTCAGTACATAAACGCGCACGACGCACTTTCGCGGAAACTGTGCGCGCTTGAGCGGACGTCCGTGAGGCGTCGCGGTCACAATGTCAATGAATTGTGACAAAGCCATTCTCTTCCCACTTGAGAGCAACCGCTAATTTGAGAAAATACATGCAATATCAATTAGTTATAACGGAATTACGTCCAATATAGCGGAGACTGGGAAATGGTTGGGGGAGTTTTTGGACGACGCGGGAAAAAGGCTGCACTCGCAGCCGTCCTGCTCGTCTCTGTTGGAGCATCGCAATCGTACGCGGCTGATCTCGGCGGCAATTGCTGCGCGGATCTCGAAGAGCGCATCGCGGAGCTGGAAGCGACGACGGCGCGCAAAGGCAATCGCAAAGTTTCGCTCGAAATCTACGGTCAGGTGAACCAGGAAGTGCTGTGGTGGGATGACGGCGGCGAGAGCAACGCCGGCGTCTACACGAACGATAACTCGCGTACGCGCATCGGCTTCCGCGGCAAGGCCAAGATCAACGCGGACTGGGAAGCGGGCTATCGCCTTGAGCTCGGCATTCGCACGGCGAACTCCAAGCGTTTCACGCAGAACGATCCCACCGGCAGCGGCACTGATATCGGCCTCGATCTTCGCGACTCCTATTGGTACGTGAAGAACAAGAGCCTCGGCACCGTCGCAGTCGGCCGCCAGGGAACCTCCACCGATCAGATCACCGAAATCAACCTCACGCAGACGAAGGACTTCTCGAAGTACTCCGACGTCGAGGACACGGGCCTCGGCCTGCTATTGCGCTCGTCGGTCACGGGCGAGCTGACGTCGAGCGGTCTCTCATTCCGCCGCTTGATCGGCGATGGCGGCGACCAGCCGGGCGAAGGCGAGCGCCGCTTCGATGCCGTGAAGTACACGACCCCGGAATTCGCGGGCTTCACCGCATCGGCGACCTGGGGCCAGGATGACTACTGGGATATGGCCTTGAACTACGCGGGCGAGTTCGCCGGCCTCAAGGTCGCGGCGGGCATCGGCTACGGCGAGATCACCGACGGCACGCAGACGAACACGGTTTGCGCCATCACGATCGCGGGCGCTGGCCGCGACACGGACTGCAATCAGTTCGGCGGCTCGGTGAGCGTGATCCACGAATCCACGGGTCTGTTCGTCAACGTGGGCGCTGGCATCAAAACCGACGACCTCATCGCGGAAGCGCCGCGTTTCGCCGGAACCGGCGTGGACGACGAGCAGACCTTCTGGTCGATCCAGAGCGGTATCGAGAAGAAGTTCAACTCGTTCGGCAAGACCACGATCTACGGCGAGTACTACAGCTACGAAGGCGGCGCGAACGGAAACCGTACGGTCGGTCCGACCGATGCGCTCAATCCGACGGGTGCCGGCAGCTGGGCCGTCTGGAGCACCGGCCTCGATGTCTGGGGCGCCGGTATCGCGCAGGGCTTCGACTCTGCGGCACTCGTGCTGTACCTCACCTACCGCCACGTCGAAGGCGATCTGACGCTGCGCCAGATCAACGGCGGCGTAGCCAACGGCGCCATCGCCGGTGCTCCGATCGAGGGTCTCGATCTCGTCACCGCCGGCGGCATAATCAAGTTCTAATCCTGACCTTCTCCCGATTGCTCAGGCTTCGAAAAGGGCTGCCTCTCCGGGCAGCCCTTTTTGCTGCGGCTAATTCCAGCCTGCGCATAAGAACATCATTTCTTCTTCGTTCGTTCGCAAAGCCGATGCCGCTACATTGGCGGTCATGGGAACGATCACAGCCACTCCAATCAAAATGTCCAGACTTGAGCCCGACGATGCCGACGCCGGTCGCAACGCCGTAGCAGATGCGAACTTGCGCGACGTCGCGACGATCGTCGGCACGAACTTGCGGCGCTTGCGCAAGGCTCAAGGCTTTTCGCTCGAGCGCTTGGCGGAGCTGTCCGGCGTAAGCCGCGCCATGCTTGGCCAGATCGAGACTGCAAAAAGTGTCCCGACTGTCAGCCTCCTATGGCGTGTCGCTGATGCGCTCGGCGTCCCTGTAGCGACGCTCGTCGCAACGGAGCACGAGCCGATCGCGGTCGTTTCGAGCCGGGCCCGCGCCGGCGTTCTCGTAACGAGCGAAGGCCGCTATTCGAGCCGCAATCTCCTGCCCGGCAACAGCCCGCGGGCCGCGGGATTCTTCGAGCTTCAGATTGCAGGCGGGCATCGCGAAGAATTCGCGCCAAGCCCTGCCGGGACGCGCCACAACCTCGTGGTTGCCGTCGGTACGTTAACCGTCGTGATCGGCACCGAGGCCCCCATTGGCCTAGCCGAGGGCGATGCCATCACCTTCGAGGCATCGCGCGACTACATCATTGAAAACTCAGGATCAATTGACGCGATCGGCTACCTGGTCGTGCTCAATCCCACCGCCTGAGTAAGCGGCCTATTCCACGAATTGGAATAAGGATTGAAGTTCTTCTTCGTTCTGCTTCTAAGGGCCGAACCCTAGGATCAGAGAAATCGGGTTCGGGGAATTGTGTCTTGCCGTCGAAACAAACCTATCTGGAAAAGCTTATCTCCTGGACGGCACTGCTGTGTTCGGTCTCGGTGGTTGTCGCGCTGACAATATCCCACTGAAATAGGACGGCAGTCGATGGCACACGCGCGCTCTCATAGAGTGCTACCGGGATTCGGGCTCTCGCTCGGGTTCACGCTGGCATACTTGTCCCTCATCGTTCTCATCCCGCTCTCCGCCGTCTTCATCAAGTCGGCTGGCATGGGCTGGGAGAACTTCGTCCACGCGGTGACCTCCCCGCGCGTGATCGCATCCTACAAGCTGAGCTTCGGCGCCTCGCTGATCGCGGCCGCGATCAACGTCGTGTTCGGCCTGCTGCTGGCCTGGGGCCTCGTCCGCTACACATTCCCCGGCAAGAAGCTTGTCGACGCGCTGATCGACTTGCCGTTCGCGCTGCCGACCGCTGTCGCCGGCATTGCGCTCACTGCCATCTACGCAAAGAACGGCTGGATCGGCCAGTGGCTCGAGCCGCTCGGAATCAAGGTCGCCTTCACGCCGCTCGGCGTCCTGGTGGCGCTCGTCTTCATCGGCCTGCCGTTCATCGTGCGCACGGTGCAGCCGATCCTCGAAGATCTCGATGCAGAGTTTGAGGAGGCATCCGCGAGCCTTGGCGCATCGCGCTGGCAGACGTTCCGCCGTGTCGTTTTCCCGACGTTGCTGCCGGCGCTGCTGACGGGCTTCGCGCTCGCCTTCGCGCGCGCGGTTGGCGAGTACGGATCGGTCATTTTTATCGCCGGCAACATCCCGCTCGTGTCCGAAATCACGCCGCTGATGATCATCACGAAGCTCGAGCAATATGACTATGCGGGCGCGACCGCCGTGGCGTCGGTGATGCTGATCTTCTCCTTCTTACTCCTTCTTCTGATCAACGGCCTCCAGGCCTGGACCTCGCGACGCATGGGGAGGCAGAACTGATGGCCGGAGCAACTGCAGCACGTCTCGCGCCCAACTCCGGTTCGGCGACCCGTTTCGAGGCCAATCTCGCCACGCGCGATAAGCCGTGGGTCAAGTATCTCGTCCTCGGCATCGGCCTGTCGTACTTCCTGATCTTCCTCCTGCTGCCGCTGATCGCAGTGTTTGTGGAGGCGTTCCGCAAAGGCTGGGAAGCCTATATCGCTGCGCTCGTAGAGCCCGATGCGCTCTCGGCGATCAAGCTCACGCTGATCGCGGCGGCCATATCGGTTCCGCTCAATCTCGTGTTCGGCGTTGCGGCAGCCTGGGCGATTGCCAAGTTCGATTTCCCGGGCAAGCACTTCCTGATCACCTTCATCGACCTGCCGTTCTCGGTCTCGCCGGTCGTCGCGGGCTTGATCTACGTCTTGATCTTCGGCGCCCAGGGGTGGTTCGGTCCGTGGCTGTCGGATCATGACATTCGCATCATCTTCGCGGTCCCGGGCATCGTGCTGGCGACGATTTTCGTCACCTTCCCCTTCATCGCGCGCGAGTTGATCCCGCTCATGCAATCACAGGGACGCGACGAGGAGGAGGCCGCCATTACGCTCGGCGCCTCGGGATGGCAGACGTTCTGGCGCGTGACGCTCCCCAACATCAAGTGGGCGCTGCTCTACGGCGTCATCTTGTGCAACGCACGCGCGATGGGCGAGTTCGGCGCAGTTTCAGTGGTCTCAGGCCACATCCGCGGCGAGACCAACACCATGCCGCTGCACGTCGAGATCCTCTATAATGAGTATCAATTCGCGGCCGCATTCGCCGTCGCGTCGCTGCTCGCGCTGCTGGCGCTCGTGACGCTCGCGATCAAAACTTACATCGAATGGCGTGCTGGCCGCACGATCGTCGAGGAGACGGCACCATGAGCATCGACGTCAAAAATATTTCGAAGTCGTTCGGCGCGTTCAAAGCGCTGAACAACGTCAACCTCGAACTGCCGCGCGGCGAACTGATCGCGCTTCTGGGCCCGTCGGGCTGCGGAAAGACGACGTTGCTGCGCATCATCGCCGGCCTGGAGCAGGCCGACGAAGGCTCGATCATCCTTTCGGGCGAGGACGCATCGAACAAGAACGTGCGCGAGCGCCATGTCGGCTTCGTGTTTCAGCACTACGCGCTGTTCCGGCATATGTCGGTGTTCGAGAACGTGGCCTTCGGTCTGCGCGTCAAGAAGAAAGCGGAGCGCCCGTCCGAGAAGGAGATCCGCGCCAAGGTTCACCGCTTGCTTGAGCTGGTGCAACTCGACTGGCTGGCCGACCGCTTCCCGTCACAGCTCTCCGGTGGCCAGCGTCAGCGCATCGCGTTGGCCCGCGCGCTCGCCGTCGAGCCCCAGGTGCTGCTGCTCGACGAGCCGTTCGGCGCGCTCGACGCCAAGGTGCGCAAGGAGCTGCGCCGCTGGTTGCGCCGGCTCCACGACGAGCTCCACATTTCGTCGGTCTTCGTGACCCACGACCAGGAGGAAGCGCTTGAAGTGGCTGACCGCATCGTGCTCATGAACAAGGGCCGCATCGAGCAGATTGGATCGCCGCGCCAAATCTATAACGAGCCGGCCACGTCGTTCGCCTATGGCTTCATCGGCACCGTCAATGAATTCCGCGGCCGCGTCGAAGGCGACTACGTGCGCGTCGGCAACGATCTCCTCCGCCACGGACGCACCGATCTTCACGACGGCGCTTCGGTCATCGCGTTTGCGCGCCCGCACGATACGGAGATCCTGAAGGGCTCCGAAGGCGAGGGCATTGCCGCCAAGGTAAATAGAATCCTCTCGAACGGAGCCATCACCCGTGTCGAGCTGATTGCGAACGGGGATGCGCGCGACGGCAGGAAGGACTACTTTGAGGTCGAGGTGACCCCGTCCAGCCTCGCCGAGCTAGGCCTGTCGACGGGCGAGCGCGTCCGCATTAAATCCAACCGCCTCAGCTTGTTCGGGGAAGGCGAGAAGAGCCGATGAACTTCCAGCAGCTGCGCATCATCCGCGAGACGGTTCGGCGCAATTTCAATCTGACCGACGTCGCCAATGCGCTCTACACGTCGCAGTCCGGCGTATCGAAACACATCAAGGACCTCGAGGACGAGCTCGGCGTCGAGCTGTTCGTGCGTCGCGGCAAAAGGCTTCTCGGTTTGACAGAGCCCGGCCGCGAGCTGGTCGGCATCGTCGAGCGCATCCTGCTCGACACGCAGAACATCAAGAAGCTCGGTGAGCAGTTCGCGAACAAGGATCGCGGCCAGTTGGATGTTGCGACCACCCACACGCAAGCGCGCTACGCGCTACCGCAGGTGGTGGCGAAGTTCCGCAACGAGTTCCCTAATGTGCACCTTGTCCTGCATCAGGGGAGCCCCGCTGAGATCGCGCGCATGCTCGCTGAGGGGACAGCCGACATCGGCATTGCGACGGAATCGCTGCAAAGCTCGCCGGAGCTCGTGTCGTTCCCGTACTACAGCTGGCACCACGGTGTGATCGTGAAAGCTGGTCACGCGCTGGAAGGAGAGCAGAACCTCACCCTCGATGCGCTCGCCGAATGGCCTTTGATCACCTACAGCGAGGGCTTCACCGGCCGTCCGAAGATCGACAAGTCCTTCGCCGACGCGGGGATCGCTCCCGATATCGTGCTTTCGGCTTTGGACGCCGACGTGATCAAGGCCTACGTCGAGCTGGGCCTCGGCGTCGGCATCGTGGCCTCCATGGCCTTCGACCCCGTGCGCGATCCCGAGCTTCGCCTGATCGACGCCAATCACCTCTTCGAGGTCAACGTCTCCCGCATCGCCGTCCGCCGTGGAACCTACTTGAGGGGTTACGCGTATCGCTTCATCGAATACTGCTCATCAGCGCTGACGGAGCAGGTCGTGCGTGCGGGGGCCGAGTCGGCTGTCGAGCCCGGTCGCGTTTAGCGGCACGCATTTTCCGTAGAAAAAGCCGGAACTTTGAGTACCTTAGGCGGCCATTCACCATGATGGCCGCCGTTGCCGTGTTTTGACAGATGAACGACACCCGCGCCGGGTTATTGTAAGACAACACACCTAAGGCCCCACCTGATCGAGTGGCACTTCCAGGAATGAAACTTCCCTCCTTTCTACGCCCCCCGTGGCCCGTTTCATTCCTCCTCGCTCTGTCCATCATTGCGCTTGCTGTCCCGTTGCTGGCCCTTCTCGGGATGGAAGCCACGAGATTGACCTCTTCCGAGCGCGCGCGGCTTTTCGGAGAGGCCCGGCGGTCGGCTGAGCGGATTGCCGCCGATCTCGATCAGACCTTGAACGGCTACATTGCTGTCTTGGAGTCGCTGGCCACGACACCGGCTCTGGGGGAGGACGACTTCGCAACCGTCTACCGCCAAGCCCAGGCCGCGTTGGGCTCACGTGGACTATATGCCTTTCTTCGCGACCCGAGCGGGCAACAGCTCTTCAACACGCGCGTACCCTACGGCACGTCCCTGCCGCGAAGCCAGGGTTTCGACGACCAGGTCGCGAAAACGAACCGCCCTTACATTTCGGACGTCGTGATTGGAGACGTGGCGAAGCGCCCCGTGATGGCGGTCAGCGTCCCCGTCCTTCGCAACGGCAAGCTCCGCTATATCCTGTCGTTGTCTCTCGAGCCGGCTTTGATGAAGGAGCTTCTCGATCGCCAGAAGATGCCGCCCGAATGGCGCGCCACCATTACAGATCGTAAGGGCGTGGTCATCGCCAGAACGCGTCTCCACAATGAATTTGTCGGCAAGCCGTTGAGCGAGGCGAGCCGCAGCGACCGGGCGGAAGAGCAGTCGGAAGGAACCGATCTCGAGGGCCGTTCCGTCAAATGGGGTACGGCTCCCTCAGCGGTTTCCGATTGGAAGGTTTACGTCTCGGTCCCTGCGGCGCTTGTGGACGCAGCAGCTCGGGATGCCCTGCTAAGCTACGTCCTGATCGTCGCCGCATTCACCTGCGTGGGGATCGCCGGGGCAGTCGGCGTCGCACGGATCATCACAAAACCCCTCGACATGGCGGAAGACGCGGCAAAGGCGTTGGGCGAGGGGCGGGCGGTGCAGTTCAAGCCGACGCTGGTGACCGAGGCCAATGCCATCGGCCAGGCGCTCGTCGAAGCGGCGCAACTGCGCGAGCAGGCCGAGCAGCAGATCATGCTGCTCATGCGCGAGGTGAATCATCGCTCGAAGAACATGTTGGCCGTCGTGCAGGCCATCGCGCGTCAGATGTCGACTTCCGACCCCAAGCTCTTTGTCCGGCAGTTCTCGGACCGCATCGTCGGTCTGGCCGCGAGCCAAGACCTTCTGATCGAGAGCAATTGGCAAGGGGTGCGCGTGGCCGATCTGGTGCGCTCGCAGCTGTCTCTATTCCGGGAGCTCATCGGAACGCGCATCGAGATCACCGGGCCGCCCGTGCGGCTCCAACCGCATGCCGCCCAGGCTATCGGTATGGCGCTCCACGAGCTTGCGACGAACGCCAGCAAGTACGGCGCGCTGTCGGACAGCGAAGGCAAGGTGCATGTCTCCTGGCGCCTCGAAGGGAAGGATGACACGCGCGAGTTCTGCCTCGAATGGGCCGAAAGCGGCGGACCGGCGGTGAAGCCGCCAGATCGGCGCGGGTTCGGCTACACCATCATGGTCGCGATGGTCGAAAAATCGCTCGATGCAACGGTCGAGATCAGCTACGCGCCCGAAGGTGTCGTTTGGAAGGTGCGGGCTCCGGCCCGCTGCACCTATGAAGGGCCCACGACGATGGGCGGTCCGGCGAAACGCGAAGGTGCCTGAGCCGGACGCGGCGCGTCTCCGGGAGCGTCACTTGCAGATGCGTTTAAGCCCCGCCAGCCCATGTCGCGCGAGGTCGACATGGAAATGGTCGGCGTGATTTTGGTCGTAGTCCGGGCTGAGGACGGTCATGAAGTTATCGCAGGCACCGCGATGAGCGGCGCGTAGGAACGCCTGCTCCTGCACGTCCCCCTTCCAGTCGCGCTTGATGGAAATCGTGCGGCCGTCAGCGAGCGTGAAACCCGAGACGTCGAGCGCGTTGGCGTAGCCATGCTCGGACAGCCGTGCGCCGGACACATGGTTCATGGGACGGCAGGAGTAGGAGCCGGCGACCGAGACCTCGACCAGCTCGGAGCCGAAGTAGTAGCGGGCCGCGGGGCTGACGCTCTCGCGGATCCACCGTTCGACCTGCGGGATCATGGGACAGCGCAACAGCGCGGCTGGCTTGAGGCGCACGCGGCCATTGTCCACGGCGGTGAGTTCGAAGGGACGCTCGGTTCCGCAGACGCTCGGGCCGCCGAGGGCAGACCGGCTCGCAGCGAACGTGGTCCGGGCAAGAACGCCCGACGAGATGCACGCATCCTCTTCCGTCGCCCGCCAAGGCTCGACCTTGGCGACGAAATCCGGCCCGGAGCTGCATCCGGAAAGCAGGGCCGACGCGAGGGCCGGCAGCAAGAGAACGCGAAGACTGAGACGCATGACGCTGGGACACTACGCTCGTTAAGGCTAACGAACCGTGAAGTCCCATCCTCCCCATACGTCCTATCGCAAGATTTTTCGGCTGTTTCCGGTCGGACGTGCGGCGGCGGTTAGGCTGTCGCACGGCTGATTCCAGGCGGTGCGGCCCGCATTTATCCACAGATAACGTACGAAACAGTGGAGAATCCGTGGTCCAATGAATTGAGTGTTTGCTACAATCCGAGTGCTCGAATGAAAGACGCCATGGGTTCTGGCGAGATCATCCCTCCCTCTCAGAGGATGCGTTGGAACCCTAACGGGCACTGTATGCGTAAAGGCGTCAGACGCCTTTCGTGCGTCGAGGCCCCGGCCAGACGACAGAGTTGCTCGCTCGGCATCCCCCACGATGTTCCCTCGACGAGCAACATCTGTCCTCCCCGGGGCCTTGTGATTCTTCCGAACGCCGGTTGACCCCCGCATCACATCGGATGACGCGCCAGGAATGCGCGCACCTCCGCCTTGAAGGTGCGGTCGCCGACAGCTTTCATATGTTCCCGTCCCGCGATCACGAACGCCTGCGCTCCGGGGATGAGTGCGGCCAGATCCGCGGCCGGGCCGCCGACGACATCGTTCTCGCCGACTGCGACCAGAACCGGTGCCGAAAGCGTTGCCACCGCCTCCGCGGTAATCGGCGCCCGCGCGGACCGGATGCACGCGGCCAGCGCCTTGAGGTCGCTCTTGGTCTGCTCAGCGAAGACGCGAAAGGTGCGCGCCGCCTGGCTTTTCACGTCATCGACGCTCGGCGCTTCGAGGGCGTGGGCAATCGGCCCCGTCCCGGCCATGCCGCGCACCATGTTGATTCCAAGCCCGCCGAACACCAGGCTTGCCACACGCTCGGGATGGGCGAGCGCCAGGAACGCCGCCATCCGCGCACCCATGGAGTAGCCGATCACGTGGGCCTTTCGAATGCCGAGATGGTCGAGCAGCCGCCGTGCGTCTTCGGCCATGAGAGGCGCGCCGTAATCCTCGAGGCCGTAAAGCTTCTCGCTCTGCCCGTGGCCGCGGTTGTCGAACGCGATCACCCGGTAGCCTGCGGACCGAAGCTCGGACACCCATCCGGTGTCCCCCCAGTTGGTGGCCGTGTTGGAAGCGAACCCGTGAATGAGCAAGACCGGCTCGGCATTTGGCCCCGAGCCGGGTTCGTCCATGTAGGCCAGCGTCACGCCGTCGGAATCGAAGGTCTTCATGGTCGGGCGTGGATGCATTCTGAGTTCCATGCGAGGTTGCGCCAAATCATTGCCGGTTGCCGGCCTGGCCGGCAGGGTGGCAGCAAACCGGCAAGATGTGCAATGCCTTGCCGACCGCTGGCGTCCGCGCTACCCATGCACCCGAAGCGACGAACCGCGGCAACCTGAAGTGAACCCATGGCCAAGAGCGCGACGCCCCATTTTGCAAACGACCTCGGCGCAGAGAAAATCTTCGTCGGCGTCAAGGAGCTGCAATGCATGGGGGCTCGCCCGCCCTTCGATCACCCGCATGTCTTCCTGGATATGGGGGCCGACAGCCAGATCCTGTGCCCTTATTGCTCGACGCTTTATGTCCACGACCCGCGCCTGACCGAAAACGAGAGCGATCCCCGCGATTGCCTGGTCTCGCTTGCCAATGACGCGGCGGCGTAAGCCTCAATCGGCAGCGGACCATGATGTCACGTCCGCCCTCACGCAGCGCAACGCTTGAAAAGGTGCTGATTGCCGGTGGTGGTATCGGCGGCTTGGCGACGGCGCTGGCCCTCGCGAAGCGGGGCATCGCGTCGTCGGTCCTCGAGAGGCGGCTGCTGTTCGGCGAGGATGGGGCGGGCATCCAGATTGGTCCGAACGGGACGCGCATCCTTGAGGAGCTGGGCGCGGCAGAGTTCCTGAGAGCACGAGTCTCCGTTCCGGACGCACTTCGGATTCGCGATGCCGCTAACGGGCGCCAGCTCGGGAATTTCCCTTTGGGACGCTGGATCGCACTTCGTCATGGTGCCCCCTATTGGGTGGCCCATCGCCGCGATCTTCACAACGCACTGCTGAGCGCCGCCGAGCGCGAGCCTTTGATCACGATCCGAATGGGATTTGACGTCAGCGGCGTGCGCGATCAGGTCAACCAGGTGACGGCCATGTCCGTCAACGAGGACGAAGCGCGCGGCGACGTGCTGATCGCAGCGGATGGCGCGTGGTCGGCGCTTCGCGCGCGCGCCTTTGCCGGACCGGCGACCGTGTATACGGGAAAGTGCGCCGTGCGTACCGTGGTGCCGATCGAAGAGGTGCCGCAAACGCTCAATCGCACAGAGGTTCATCTGTGGCTCGGACGTGACGTGCATGTGGTGCACTATCCCGTCAACGCAGGCCGCGCCGTCGCGATAGTCGCAATATTCGACGATCGCAGCATCGCCATCGATTGGTCCACCCCCTGTGACAGGGACTGGGTCACGGCACGCACCAAAGGCCTTGATCCGCTGCTGCGCGAGCTTCTCGCAGCGCCGGAGAACTGGCGCCGCTGGTCGCTTCTCGCGCTACGCCACCATCCGCGTTTCGTCGCGGGACGCATGGCACTCCTCGGCGATGCGGCACATCCCGTGCTCCCCTTCTTGGCGCAGGGCGGAGTGATGGCGCTCGAGGATGCCGTCGTCATTGCGGACGCTCTGGGCGCTGATCCTGCCGATCCCGCTGCTGCGCTCGAGGCGTACGAGCGCGCGCGGAGAGCTCGCGTGCGCCGGGTCGCAGGGGCCTCGGCCATGAATGGACGCATATTTCATCTGCATGGCGCGATGGCTGCGGCGCGCAACTTCGCGCTGGCCAGGATCCCACCCGAGCGCTTCATGCGTCGATACGACTGGCTTTACGGCTGGAAATGGCGATAGGGCGTTCAGAGCGAGTTGACGAACTTCACCAGGGCCTCACGCTCTTCGCGGCTGAGGGCCGCATAGGCATCGCGCGCATGTTGGGCTTCGCCGCCATGCCAGAGGATGGCCTCCTCGACGTTCCCGGCCCGCCCGTCGTGTAAGAGGAAGGTGTGGCCACTCACGGTCTCGGTGAGCCCCACGCCCCACAACGGAGGCGTCCGCCATTCGCGGCCGTCCGCCAGCCCCTCGGGACGTCCGTCTGCGAGCCCCTCGCCCATGTCGTGCAATAGGAAATCGCTGTAAGGCCAGATGAGTTGCTTGCTGAGGTGCGGTTGTCCTTCGACAATTCCGGTTGTGAAGGACGGGTGATGGCAGGCGGCGCATCCGGATTTGTAGAACAGCACCTTTCCATTCAACACGTCATCGTCACCCGCGCCGCGGCGCGCCGGGACGGCGAGGTTTTGCGAATAGAACGCCACGAGATCGAGAAGCTCCTTGCTGAGCTCGAAGCCGCCGTGCTTTTCGGAGTTGCCGTTCGGTGCATTGAGGCAGGTCGGTTGTTTGGCCGTGCAGTCGCCCGCTGCAAGGGGCACGAGCGGATTTGAAAGGCCGATATCGCCCGCTGCCGCCGTCGCGCTTTGATCGAGGAGCGTTGCCTCTCCCGCTTTCCACCCGAAGCGGCCGAGCCGAACACCATTCTGCGATATCGACCAAACCTCGTTGGGTCGTCCGGAGATGCCGTCCGCATTGGCGTCCTCGGGATCGGCGTTCGCGCGAATGTCGGCCTCGGGGATCGCTTCGATCAGTCCCAGTCCGATCATCGGCGGTGCGACGCGTGGCGACAGCATCACGTTGGGATGCATCGGACCGTAAGCCAATTCTTTCACCGAATAAGTAGGCTTCCGCAGCGTGACGACTTGGCCGCCGGCCAATGTCACATGCACATCGGCGTACGCGATGTGCATGTGCCCTTCGCCGTCGTGGCCCTGGATGGCAATGTTCTGCAGTTGATTGCCGTAGACCGGATCCGGGATCGACAGCACGCGTTTCTCGGCCAGGAGCTTCTTCTGCTCCTCGGTCTCTGGCGGGATCGAGAGACGAAGGAACATGGAAACGGCCGTCTCGTCGGGCCAGTTGGCAAGCGGCGGCCGTCCGCGCCCGTCTTTCAAATGGCAGTTCTGACATCCGCGCGCATTGTAGAGCGGCCCAAGACCGTCGGAGGCTTGCGTGGATGAGGGTGCCGCGACCCAAAGCTTTCGGAAGATCGCATTGCCGACATTGAAGCGGGCTTC
>VFQQ010002651.1_pt1 | contig 19451 bp, 34 predicted proteins | sample 3512341 | NCBI WGS metagenome assembly VFQQ01 (sample SAMN10412373, study PRJNA504923) | tailings metagenome | isolation source: Relicate 2 Philex TSF1 revegetated site | place: Philippines: Tuba, Benguet | collected 2017-08-29 | reverse complement strand
CAGCAGCAGCAGCAGCAGCAGCAGCAGCAGCAGCAGCAGCAGCAGCAGCAGCAGCCAGGTGTGGTCGGCATCTGCATGTGGCTGCTTGGTAGTCTTTGACCCCTCTGTTTCAGGTGCTGCCAGGCGATGCGCACAGTTTGAAGTGATGCCTCGACTCTCTGCTCCGGCTAACTCTGCGCCCAGTGTGCACCTCCCCTCCTGCTCAGCCTCCCTGTCGAGCGGCGTCCGGATGCTGCACGCTGCTGCTGCGCTGGGCCATGCGTGCACCATCCAGCTGCTGCTGCTGCTGCTACCGGCAGGAGCAGCCAACTTGCAGGTGGCTGACCAGCACGGCAGGGCCGCACTGCACCACGCGGCGGCAGCGGCCAGCGGCACGCCAGGCATGCAGAACACTGTGCAGCTGCTGCTCTGTCTGGCACCAGAGGTGGCGCAGCAGCCTGCCGACTTGGGCAGGCTCCCGCTGCACCTGGCAGCTGCCTCTGGCAAACTGCAGGTGTTGAAGAGCCTGCTGCAGGCCGACCCTGGCACTGCTCTGGTGCAGGCGGCAGACGGCGCGCTGCCGCTTCACGCCGCGCTGTCCGCTGCTCAGGTGCAAGCTGCACAGCTGCTGGTCCGGGCTGCTCCAGCCGCCTGCAGCATGCCTGATGGCAGCGGGCAATTCCCGCTGCATGCCGCAGCCGAGAGTGGCGTGCATGAGCTGCTGCCGGAGCTTGTGGCGGCCTTTCCAGCGGCAGCTGGTACAGGCGACAGCTTTGGCAGCACGCCTCTGCACCTTGCTGCAGCGGCTGCCCAGTGCCAGGCCGTCAGCATGCTGCTCGTGGCAGCACCGCAGGCAGCTGAGGCGGAGGATGATGAGGGGCGGTGCCCCCTCCACCTGGCCGCTGCAGCAGGCTGTGCTGACACAGTAGCGCTGCTGCTGGAAGCCAGCCCTGATGCGGTTGCCGCTACCGATGGCGCCGGCGCGCTGCCGGTGCACGGTGCGGCGGCCGAGGGCCATGCTGCTGTAGTGCTGCAGCTGCTGGATGCAGCGCCTGGAGCTGCCTTGGCAGCCGATGACAGCGGCAGGTGAGCCGCAGTTCTGCGCTTGGGCTGTTGCCAAGCAACCGGAGCGGCAGTATGGCACTGGCGAATGTCGCCCGCCACCTAAGCTGCGTCTGCCCGCTAGCCCGATCTGACTGCTCCGCATGTACGGTTCTCATGCAGCTGCCCCATAGCCGTGCTCCGCCCAACGGCCCATTGCTGCAGGCTGCCCATCCATGCAGCTGCCACTGCCGGTCACGCAGCGGTGGTAGAGGCGCTGCTGCATTCACCATACGGCTGCGAATCAGCGCTGGTTCAAGACAAGGCAGGCCGCGCCCAGCTCAGTACCGCTGCAGCAGAGGGACACACTGATATTGTGGCGATGCTGCTGGCCGCTGCCCCTGAGACCATTACTGTGTGCTGCACCGAGGGCCGCTCGGCGTTGCACTTTGCCGCCGCTGGCCGCCACCTGGCGACCGTGCAGGCGCTGCTGGCAGGGCCGGGGGCGGGCACCATTCAGGATACCAGCTGCAGTAGCGAGGGGAGCTCAACAGCGCTGCACTGGGCAGTCAGCCACGGCTGCAGCGAGGCGGATGTGTGCACCATCCTAGAAGCAGACCCCTCTGCTGCGCGGAAGCGGGGTGGCGATGATTTGCAGACCCCGCTGCAGGTGCGGCCGCCGCCCCATGCTGGCCCCTGCATGCTGAGCTTGTTCCAAAGCCCTTGTGCCACCCTGGTTGAGGAGATGCATTCAGTGCCATTTGCTTAAGCTTGCAATGCGACCAGTATTGGTCACATTAGTCACAACACATCACCGCCTCCCGCTCCTCCCACCTTGCCGCAGCTGGCCATTCGGGCGGAGCGGCTGGACCTGGTTCAGCTGCTGATCCCCGCCAGTGACCTGGAAACGGCTCCGAGCGGTGGCAGCACGCCGTTGCACACTGCGGTGCAGTGCCAGTGTGAGGCAGCTGTCCAGCTGCTGTTGCAGGCGGCGCCTGGGCTTGCGTCTGTCCCTAGCCGTGAGGGATTCGAGCTCACACCGTTGTGCGAGGCGTCTGCTAATGGCTGCACAGCCATCGTGCGGCTGATGCTGGAAGCGGCACCCCAGGCTGCCACAGCCTGCAGCTACGACGACGCCATTTTCCTGCCGATCCATGCCGCAGCCAATGCAGGCCATGCAGCGGTTGTGCAGCTGTTGCTGGCAGCCGCTCCTCAGACCGCCACAGCAGTGACAGGTGAAGCAGGCCCATGGGATGCCCCGCCTGAATCCACACCGCTGCACCTGGCTGCTGCACACGGCGACATCAGCACCCTGCAGCTGCTGCTGGCCAGTACTGCACCCACAGCTGCGCTGGCTATGGACGGCTATCAGCGATTGCCAGCATACTGCGCTATTGCCTCCCGGAATGTGGCGGCCCTGGTGGCGCTGCTGCAAGCCGCCCCTGCCGCTGCTTCGACATGGGACGGTGATGGACAGGTGACAGTGCGGCTGTCCCACGGCAGGGATGCCTGTTATGCCCGGACGTCCTTCAGTGCTTGCTTGCCGAGTTGCTGCAACCAGACACCCAGGCAACCGCCGTGATACTTGATGCAGCTGCTGCCCACACGCTGCCTGCCCACTGCTCGCAGCTCCTCATACACATCGCCCTCAAGCTGGGGCGTGCAGACTGCATCCCTGCCATCCTGGCCGCCGCTCCTGACACGATTTCCGAGGAAGACGATGAGGGCAGGCTGCCGCTGAATGCCGCCATCGATGACGGGCAGCTGGAGGCTGTGCAGGCCATACTGGCTTCCGTGCCAGCCGCTGCATCGCTGGTGAGTTCCGCTGGGTTTGCCCAGGGTGTCTACACGTCTGCTCGCGTGCCCTTGCACTTATGCCCGCCCCAGGTGCACGCCCTTCCTGCCTGCCTGCGCTGGTTGCATCGTAGCCTCGGTCAGAACCATGAACGGCCTGGTGTGCCTGCTGCAGCGCCTGCTGCCGGGCCTGCGCTACGTGTGGCAGCACGTGCATCCCCTGTTGCTGCTGCCCCACTCTGGTTTATCTGTCGCCCTGCTTGCAGACGGACAACGGAGGCTGGACACCCTTGCACTACGCTGCTCGTCATGATGACACCGCTGCCGTACAGGCGCTGCTGGCAGTCGGTCCCTTGCTGCCGCGGCTAGCTGATGAGGGCGGCTGGCTGCCCTGCCACATGGCTGCTCATCATGGCCATGTGGCTGTGCTGCGCCTGCTGCTGCAGCTGGCGCCTGAAGCCGCCACTGCGGGAAACCTGGCGCCTCTGCGCGCCGCTCTACTCTACGGGCATCACATTGCCGCACTGTGCCTGCTAGGCTGCGGCAGCTCGCACGCCGTGCTGGAGTGCCTGGCATCTGTTGCGGGAAATGTGCATGCGCCACGTTCTGTGCAAGCTCTATTTTCCGTGGTCGTCGCTGAAGGCTTGCCGCTGCTCCCCGGCGAGTGGCAGCTGGTGCCGGTTCCTTGCCCAGGCCTGGGGCCGCTGCTGCCGCAGGCGCTGGCCATATCATTTGAGCAGGCTCGCCAGCTGGTGCGCCACCTGCCGCCTGCGGACGTGCAGCGGCTGCGCGCAGGCGCGCTGGCCCTGGCGCATGCCCAGCGTACCCGGCGCGTCTACCTGCCGCCGCCCCTGACTCACCGCATCCTCACCCTCTGCCTCACTTGACTGCCCACCAGGGCTTCATGAACCTGCTCCCCCAGCCCTGCTATTCATGCCTGCCTTCCTGCTATGCTGTGCTGCAGCTGCGCACACATGCATGTGCCTGTTCACCTGTAAAGATAGAATCTTGAGCAACAGACCGGCTGCATTAAACATCACCAGCAGTGCTGCACCTTGAAACCTACCAGTGCTGCGGCAAGCCAGCCAGGCACCTGCAAGGCGCAAGGCGGCGGTGGCGGCGGGCGGGCAACCTGCGTCAGACAGGGCATCGCCGTGCCTGGATGAACTTTTGCAGCGATCGCAACATGTGACAACAGTTGTTGGGCCGCTAGCTTGCAACCTGCAACTGGACAAATCCGCATGCAGTGCTGCGTGGGCAAGGGATAGGCCGGCAGCGAGAGCGCTCCTGCACACACCGCAAACGCACCGACGCTATCTGGACACCCAGCCGACTCGACAGGAGCGCGGAGGACGAGCAGCGAGCACAGCAGCGAGCAAGGCACTCTTGTGCAGCCCAGCCCCAGCTCGTCGCGGCGTTCACGCGCGACTGTTGCAGTGGCAGGAGGCCCGACAAGCGGCCCGGCAGCGCGCAGCCCCCTAGGAAGAGCGAGAGGCGCTGATACAGGCCATGGCGGCGCTCGCGAGCAGCAAAGTGGTGGTCGCGCCCAGCAGGTGAGAGTGCAAGGCAGTGGGATCGGGCAGCAGGGGCCATGCGGCTCGCATGGGCAGTCTGCGCGCCCTGCTGCCACTGCCCTCCCACCCACCTCCCTGCGTGCCCTGCCCGCTCGCAGGGCCATCCCCAGCAGCAGGCGCAGCAGCAGGCGGCCATGCAGCAGCTCGCGGGTGCAGCAGGTGGGCTGCAGTTGGGCGGCGACTGAGCAGGCGGCGCCGGCGGAGCGCCGGCCGCTGCCTGCTGCTGCGGCTGCTCTTGCAGGCACCAGTGCTGCTTGCCTTGTCTGCTGCTCATGAAACTCTCTCCCTGCTTCCTGACGCTTGGTCCTGCACCCGCCTCTCCCCGTCGCCCGTCTGCAGCGGCCGGCGTGCGTTGCCGAGGTGTCTGTGCGCGACGCGGCGGCTGTGACCAAGAAGCCCACCTTTGACTTCAAGATGTACATGGCGGAGCGTGCGCAGGTCATCGACGCCGCGCTGGACCGCAGCGTGCCGCTGCAGTACCCCGAGATCATCAACGAGGCCATGCGGTACTCCCTCCTAGCGGGTGGGTGCTGGCCAGGCAGTGCGGCAGACAGCGCGGCATTGGGCGCAGATCTGCAACTGCCATGCCCATGGCTTGTGCTGCTGTGCACTGTGCAGGTGGCAAGCAGGTGCTGGCTGTGCTTCTCACTTCCCACCGCAATCCTGGTGATGCAACCAACGCTTGCCGCTCTGCAACCGCACCATGCAGGCGGCAAGCGCGTGCGGCCAGCGCTGTGCCTGGCGGCGTGCGAGCTGGTGGGCGGCACCATCGAGCAGGTGCGGACTTGGGAATAGCAGCCAAATAGCAACCAGCAACATGGGTTCTGGTCTTGTCTGTGCATTGCCTTGCAAGCATGCTGCAATGGTACTGGGAGCGATGCTCCATGCAACGACGGCTGCCGAGCATGTTTGCCCAGGCATTGCTGTAATGCGCAACACCATGCTGAGCGCACTGCTTTGCTGCGTCTGCTCCCCTGCTTCCTGTGCAGGCCATGCCTACCGCGTGCAGCCTGGAGATGATCCACACCATGTCGCTCATCCACGACGACCTGCCCTCCATGGACAACGATGACTTCCGGTGAGCCTTTCTTTGGCTGCAAGTGAATCACGGTTGATGTGCATGGTGCAGGCCGCCGTGTGCCGCTTAGATGGTATGCACAGACCCCTGTAGCAGCAACTGCACGGCGGTGTTGCGGCTCCAAGCATGTTGCCCACTACCGGCCTGCAAGCTCATCCCCCGCCCCTCCCACCCCGCCCCTCCCGCCAGCCGCGGCAAGCCCACCTGCCACAAGGTGTACGGCGAGGAGATTGCGATCCTTGCGGGCGACGCGCTGCTGTCGCTCAGCTTTGAGTACATTGCGCGGGAGACCAAGGGGGTGGACCCCGCCCGCGTGCTGCAGGTCATTGTCGAGGTGAGCAACCACCATGACTTTCTGGCTTTGCTGTTGCTTACAAGCTGCTGTTGGGAGCGTGCCGCAAGTCATCGCGGAGGCAAGCGAGCACCAGGGGATGCTGGAGTGTGATTGAGGCTGCCGGCTGAGGAATGCAGCAGTCCACACTCACATGCTGCCGTGTGCTTGACGCTCACTTCTGTCCCGCAGGTCGGCAAGGCTGTGGGCAGCGAGGGCCTGGTGGCTGGCCAGGTGGTGGACATCAAGAGCGAGGGGGCGGGCACCTCTGTGGGCATCGAGACGCTGCAGGTGAGGGCGAGGGGCAATGGTCAGGGGGGCACGTCAAGGTGTTTGTGGTGCACGGCACCTGGTTGGGCATTGAGGCGCTGCAGGTGAGCACATGGTTGAGCTGCTCTGTGCATGCAAGCATGTGTCGCCATCGGCCAGTGCTGTGGAGAGATGTGGAGCAGAGCAGGCGCAGCCGAGCTCACACAATGCGCGCACTGCCAGGTGTCATGCCCTCACCCTGCCTACTCCCTCTCCCCCTCCCGCTCCCACCCCCAGTACATCCACGAGCACAAGACTGCGGCGCTGCTGGAGGCGGCAGTGGTCAGCGGAGCCATCCTGGGCGGCGCCAGCCAGGTGCGCCACATAACTATTTGAAGTGTGATCAGAGTAGGCTAATTCGGCAGTGCAATGGGTGGCGGCAGCCAGGCCGGTCTGCTCGCTGGCATGCACTGTGGTCACGGGTCGATTCAGTGCGCCGACCTCTCTTCATGATCACATGTGCCCAACCTTTGCGCTGCTGTCATTACTGCAGGTGGACATTGACCGCCTGCGCAAGTACAGCCGCTCCATCGGCCTCGCCTTCCAGGTGCGCAGCCGGTTGCGCTTTGAGCTGCACAGCTGGTAATCTAGCCCATGAGCTGAGCGACGCAGCTGATCAGCTGAATCGTCCAGCTGGTGTGCTGTACGCAACACACAAGGTGGGGCAGGTTGTGGCCGCTTGCCCTGTTCACACATAGCGTGCTGAACGAGCTCGTTGGTTCACCTCCTTTGGTGCCATTGTTTGCTGCAGGTGGTGGACGACATCCTGGACATCACCGCCACCACCGAGGAGCTGGGCAAGACGGCGGGCAAGGACCTGGCCTCCGCCAAGACCACCTACCCCTCGCTCGTCGGCCTGGAGCGCTCCCGCGAGGTGCGATCATGGTTTCAACAACTGCTTTGAGCTTGGTTGCTGTATGGGCGGTGTGGGCCGGGAGTGCTTGGGTAAGGTGCGCTCCGTGCTGCCTCAGGGCTTGGCTGCTGTTGACTGTGTCTGCATGCTGGCAAGGTGGGCACTGGAATTTGGGTCGGGCAAGACCACCTGCCCCCCTGGAGCATGCTGGCACCCTGCCAATCTTCGTTGCTGCATCGCTCCTCTAACGCCGCCATGCCCTACCGTCGCCCTCTGCACAGATTGCGGACGAGCTGATTGAGGAGGCCAAGTCGATGCTGGCCACGTACGACCCCGCCAAGGCCGCCCCGCTCTACGCCCTGGCCGAGTACATCCGCTCCCGCAAGAACTGAGCGCTGCTGAGCTGGCAAGCTGGCTGGCAGCCAGCACCACGCAGCACGGCACAGCATGGCGTGGCACTGCGCCACGCCACAGCTGGCGATTTGCGGCACCCGGCGCCAGAGGGCCTGGCTGGGCCCCTGCACTGCGCCGCACGTGGGCCCAGCAGCCGACCCGGTGAGGCGCTGACCGCCCCCATTCTACCGCCTCCATTGAGGCCGTCCTTCCAAATCGTATTACGGCAACAGCAACCCACAGCGGAACTCCTCGCACCCTACATGTACCACCAACCACCCGCTGCAGCCCTCCCCCGCCGCCTGCACAGCCAGCAAAAACTTGCCTGTGCAGACGGCAGGGTCGGCCGCGGCCCTCTTCCCTCCTCTTTGCTGTTCTTTGCCCTGAGCTATTCGCGCTGCTGTCCACCCTTCCCGCCCCCAATGCAATGCGGCCGCTCCCTTGGGCCGCACCCCTTGCCCCATCCTGAGAAATCCCCTCTGCCGCATTTTATGCCGTAGCGCACCCAACACGTGAGACTGCCGTCGCCCCCATTTTACCTGCCCTGCCGCCCGCTGCCCCATGTGCTGTGTCCCGGCGCCTGCACCAGTTTTGCGGGCATTTTCCCGTTTCGTTTGCTATTTACAGCTGTCTTGTTCTGCGGCCACCGGCACTGCAATGTAAGCTGGAGGGTAGAGACTTTTGGTAGTGCTGTGTGCCAGGAACAAAGAGCGGCAAGCATGGTGGTGGGGGAAAGACGGCAGCAAAAGAGTGGCAGTGTTGAGAAACGGCATTGATTGACAGTGAAATGCAGTGTGAGCAAATCGCTCAGCTAGCCCCCAGTGAGGTGGCGATGGTGCGTATGCTGGCGTCAAAGCGCGGCGAGGCAAGCGGCGCGCCTTGCTGGTAGAATGGATTGGACGCCGCGTCAACAAATGCCGCGTGCATGCGCCGGAAGATCTGCTTTTCAGGGTGGCGGAGAGTGTGATGGTCGTGGCATACATCAGAATCAGTTGTGCTGCGGCAGGGTGTGGGTACGCAGCAGCCTGGTGCAGTGCAGAGCATGGCGCAGCAGGCTCAGCACGCACCGCACGCATTTCATCGTCCTTCACGATCGGGTCGTCCACCACAGCAACCAGCTTGACCCTGCACATGCAGGCAGCAATTTCAGGCAGGTTGATCGATGCGACCGCACACGTGCAGCGTTCATTCTCAACCAACACAAGCGTGCAGTGCGGCAGTACTCAGCAGAGTGCTTTCGCCCATGCACTGCCTACGCACCGTGTGTTGGTGACGTAGCCGAACACCTTGAGCTCATCCTCTGATGACAACAGTCCCAGATAGGCATCAGGCACGTCCCCTGGTGCGGTACCCCGCAGCCCCGCCGCCACTGCAGCAGGGGGCATTGTGCGATGGTGTTTGTGCAAGGTAGGGGGCACTGCGCGATGCTGTGGTAATCGCAGGAGCCATCACATAATGCCCTTTCAAAGAAGATGCACGCTGTACATCACACTAACGGGCGCACCCTTCTCCTCAACCGCGTCCAGCGAGCAGTGCACCATGGTGGACAGCCGCGCTGACTCGTCGTCCCCGCCAAACGTGGAGAGGTACAGCGGCGAGTTCTGCACCGGCAGAGGAGAATGCAAGGAAGCAAGCCCAAATCGACTGCCACAGCATAGCACGGTGGGCCAGGCAGGCAGGCGCAGCAAGCCAGCCGTAACTGCTGCACGGCAGGTAAGCCTTCAAGCAGCTCACGTTTGGTGCGATGACGGCTGCTGCGACAATCATGGCGCCCGATGCGAGAGGGCTTGCTGCTAATAGATGGCAGCAGCGGCAGCGACGGCGGCGGCGGGTGGTGAACGGTGGCTGCGCAGATAGACTCCTGCCCTGCTCAACAGCGATCAGCAGGCGCCTGGAATGTCGTGTGTGCACCCAGATGGGCCACGAGGAAAAGGAGAGAGCAAGCTAGCGGGGCTTTTGGTGGCAAAGAGGTTGTGACCCTTGCAGCTGCTCTGGATCAAATCTGCATCACTCCATCACGGGGTTTCAATGCAGCAAACGCGTCAAGGCCGCAACTTGTGCGGCATGGGGCGCCCATCTGCCTGCGGGCGAGAATTGTGGCTGCCTGGCGGCCCCCTCGTTCGTGCTTTGCGACGCCTAAACCGATCTGGGGGCGGCCATCGACCTAGTCTGCACCAGCCGCCACCCGTTTTCGAGTCTTGAGGCAGCCAGGGCCTGGTGCCCTTCCGGTTGTGCTCAGCGTTTCTGCAGCGGCTCCAGAGGCAGTGAGCACCGCTTGCAAGGCCCCTGGAGCGATGAGCAGCCGAAGTGATTCGGCCCCGTCCACCAGTGGGCGTGGGCCGGCCCTTCCGGCCATGTTTCAGCCCGTGCACGCACCCAGCACCAAGACGCTGGCGTTGACCATCGCGGGGGCGGCCGTGGCGGGCGCAGTGGTGTGGCACTTCACCCGGGAGTTCTATTACGCCTATGTGCCGCCCAAGGTGGGACTGGGGAGGGGCGGGGAGGCCCCACAAATCGGGGCCAGGTCGGGTGCGCTGCCGCCGCAGCCGCCGCCGCTGCCGCCGCCAACCCCACTGTGCCTCCCCGCTTGCCTGCATCCGCCAGCCCACTGCTCGTATTGCTGCGCAACCTGGCTCCCATCACTGCCAAATCCCCTCTGCCATCACGCTGCAGTACCAGTACCGGCCAGGCACGATGACAGGGTGGATGGCCAATGCGCTGGCGCGGCACGCCAAGCGGCGGCGCTCGCGCCGCCCAGTGCGCGTGTACCTCGACGGTGGGCCGGTGTTGCGGCTACTGCAAGCAGCTGGGCTATGGTTGTGTGAAAGAGATTGCACATGCATGTTTCAAGCCTGATTGAACCGCGCATGCACCCTGCTTCTGCACCTGCCGCCGCCTTTGCTGCTGGTTGCTTTGCTTGAAATGTACCGCAGCTCTGGGCGTCCAACCGACTGCAGGCTGCTTTGACTGATTAAATCATACTGCACTGTTCGCCCCCGCCTACCGCGGCATTTGCATTTCTGCTGCTGCTGCTGCTGCTGCTGCTGCTGCTGCTGGCTGCCCGTTGCCAATGTGGCGCTATTGCCCATGTGCCTGCAGGCTGCTTTGATCTGATGCACTACGGCCACGCCAATGCGCTGCGGCAGGCCAAGGCACTGGGTGACGAGCTAGTGGTGAGAGGACTTGAGCCTGCAGGTTGGGCTCAGCTGGCTGCTACCACCACTGCTGCTGGAACTGCTGCTGCTGCTGCTGCTGCTGCTGCTGCTGCCGTTGGTGTTTTGCGCAGTGCATTCTCACATGGCATGGCCATGGAAGGTGCCACGTTGTGTACCTGCCCTCCTGCATAAAATTTGCGCAGGTGGGGCTGGTGCCTGACAGCGAGATTCTGCGCTGCAAGGGGCCGCCCATCCTGAACGACGCGGAGCGGCTCAAGCTGGTGGAGAGCGTGAAGTGGGTGGACGAGGTGCTGACGGGTGAGCAACAGCAAGCAGCGGCGACGCTGCTGCTGCTGCTGCACTGCTGCTACTGCTGCGCATGTCCACCCCTGCAACCGGCACCATACACCTTGTGCAGACGTGCTGTACGATGCCGCATACTACCTGTCTTGTGCTAGCTGAGTTGGTTCTCACAGTTGTGCCACTGTGCTCCCTGCAGACGTGCCGTACGACCTCACACCCGAGTTCCTGCACGAGCTGTTCACCAAGCACAGGTGCGCAGTTGGTTTGCACATGCCAAGCTGCAGGGCTGCTTGCTGCCGTCCGTCTGGCTGGCCGACTCCGAATGCGTTGCAGATGGTGCTTCGGCCTAGGGTCTTGAGCAACTGGGCCTGTTCATTCAGCAGAGGCAGAACAGCGAGGCGGCAACCCAGCCTGTTGGCTGCACGTGCCTGCCTGCAGGATCGACTACGTGCTGCACGGCGACGACCCCTGCCTGCTGCCCGACGGCACGGACGCATACGCGCACGCCAAGAAGCTGGGGCGGTTCAAGATGGTGGGTGGGTGTGGTAGCTGCTGTGGAGCTGTGACGCTGCTGCCTGTGCACCTGCAGGTTTGCTGTGCGAGGCTGTTGCCATGGGCGGCAAGGTGCTTGCATGTGCTCGTCGATTGGGCCGCTTCCAAATTGTGGACACTCACATTCACTCCTGCTGTCCACCACTCCACCGCCCTGCAGATCAAGCGGACAGAGGGCGTGAGCACAACAGACATCGTGGGCCGCATGCTCATGTGCAGGTGCCATTTTGTTTTAATTATTAGGGTTTAAAAAACCGGGTTTTTTAAACCCTAAAAAACCGCATGCTCATGTGCAGGTGCGATGCCACACCTGCAGTGCACACGGCACTGGGCTGTTGCACGCCCTGCCAGGCTCTGTTGCAGGGCCGCTCACCTGCAGTGGGCCTGAGCCGACGTGCCTGCTTTCCCGTGTGCTGTGTTGGCCGGCCTTTCAAACCCGCTGCACATGAGGACGCACGCACCCACCCAGCACCCTCGTCCTGCCTGTGCAGCCGCGACAACGCTCGCTTCTCAGCGGAAGACAAGGAGCGGCTCACGCTGGAGTTCAGCCTGGGCAATGGCGACACAGGTGCACGCTGGGCACGATGTGCACGCTGGGCATGCTGCGGGGGCTGGGCACTCCACAGACATGCGGCGCAGAGCATGTCGCCCTGCTTGCAGCTGCACCGCAACACGCTCCTGCCCCGCCCTCAATTGCTGCTGCAGACAGCACCATGGGGCCGTGCGCGTCTTCCCCGCTTGGCAGCATGTTTGCCTGCATTCACAATACGCACCTGCCCCGCCCTTCAATGCTGCTGCAGACAGCGACACGGAGCCGGGCACGCCCGCCACGTCGCGGCACACCACTGTGTCGCGCTTCATGCCCACCTCCCGCCGCATCGTGCAGGCAAGAGCTTTTTAAGCTTGGTAAATGTAGGCTTGTAATGTGTGTCTGACTGCGCGCTACATCATGCGGAACGCCTGCAGCAGCTGGCCGGCTTTGTTTATGGCCATTCGCCTGAGTCGCATGCTGCACCATAGCTACGCTGCTTGTTCTGGGCCAACTCCAGCGGCAACTGCTGCAGGTTAGAGCACCCTCCCACTGATGGCTCTTCACCCTTCTGCACATGTACTGCTGCAGTTCAGCAGCGGCAAGAGCGCGCCGGCGGGGGCGCGCATCGTGTACATTGACGGCGCCTTTGACCTGTTCCACGTGGGGCACGTGGAGATTCTGAAGGCAAGCTGTGGCTGCTGGAGCGACCTGACATGTGCTCCATGTGGAGCAGCAGTGCTTTTGTTCATTCTTTCAGGCTTGGGATGCGTGATGCGGGCAGATCCATAACGTCCCTTACGCACATGCCCGGCAATTTTCCTCGTACAAATCTGGATGCAAATCCTGCTCAATGTGCTGTTCCTCCTGCCCTGCCGCAGAGGGCGAAGCAGGCGGGCGACTTTCTGCTGGTGGGCATCCACACGGACGAGGATGTGACGGAGCGGCGGGGCCCGCACCTGCCCATCATGGGCCTGCATGAGCGCGCGCTGAGCGTGCTGAGCTGCCGCTACGTGGACGAAGTGGTCATCGGTGCATGGGGGGCAGGGGCGGCTGGGGCTGCGCTGTGATGCCATGGCTGGCTGCGAACCTCTTGCTGTCTGCGGGCTACCCTCGGCTGTGGTGTGCTGCTCTCAGCTGCCTTGCGCACTGCAGCCCTGCTGCAACACTTGCCGGCGTCCGTGGCAACTTGCATCACATCACACCAGCAGTGTGCTCTTTTTGCTGCCCTTTGCAGGCGCTCCCATGGTCATCACTGAGGACCTGCTGACCACCTTCAACATCTCGCTCGTGGTGCGTGTGGGTGCCATATGATGTGTCTGGCTGGTGGATCAGCCGTGTCGTTCTCACAAGGAGGCTGCCCATTGCGCCAGCCACCATACACCACTGGCTCGCAGCGATGCCGTTCCAGAGGCCAGTTGTGATGGCGCTTGAGCCGTCCCTTTGGGTCCCTCTTAACCAATGACATACGCTTTCCTGCCCTGCTTGCAGGTGACGGGCACGGTGCACGAGACGTCTCGGGGCCAGGAGAGCGAGGCGCAGCGGTATGGCGTGCCGAAGGACAAGGGCATCTTCAAGTGAGCGCTGCGCATGTATCAAAGAGTGGTCGGTCGCAATCAAGCAGCTCTATCAATGTTGTGGTTGGATGTACGGTGTGCCCACGGCTAGGTGGAAATCTTCAAGTGAGCGGTGCTTGCTTGCTTCTGGCCTGCATGCACTGTGCAATGTTTATCCTGTTTATGCACGTGCGTCACTGCACGCTTCTCATGCCGCTCATGGCAAATTGTGGTTTCTACTTGCCTGCAGGGTGCTGGACTCGCCCGACACCATGACCTCCGCCAAGCTGATCGAGCGCATTGTGGCCAACCGCGCCCAGTTTGAGCAGCGGCAGGTGCGGCTGGGTGAACGTGTGGCGAAATCGGCTTGCTTTGGTACTGCCTCCCGGCCTGCCTGCTGCTGCTGCTGCTGCTGCTGCTACTACCACTTCCTGCGCTGCCGCCGCTGCCGGTTGACCACGCCTGCTGCTGCTGGTGCCTGCAATTGCATGTGTGCGAATCGCATTACTGCTTGAGGTTCTTCACCTTGGCTCATGCAAGAACCTTTGCCGCCTGCAGGCCAAGAAGGTGAAGAGCGAAGCGGCCTATTACACCACCTCCAAGACCTACCTGCAAGAAGTCTGAGCCTGTGTTCCAGCGGAGGCCTGGCCAGCGCTCGCTGCTTTCCCTGTCGAGCCGCCCTGAACACCCAACTGCTGCTTGCTGGAGCTGCGCTGGCCACGCCCGACCCGGCCCTCCCCTTGGTTTGGCACCCGCACTGCTGTTGCTGACGCCGCGTATCCATTGACCACCCACTCCTGTCTGTGTCCCGCATCCTGACTCGGCCCTGCTACTCGACTCAATCATCCTTGCTTGTCCCCTTAGGTAGCCAGCTCGCTCTTTTTGCACTCCCGTCTCAGATTGGACGCCTCCTGCACACTCGCTGCTGTCCGCCCGCCGCGGCGGCTGTTGAACCCAACCCGCACCTGCCCTTAGAGACTAGTGACGCATTTCAGACGGCGTTTTTGCCAGCTCCCACGACCGCTGCTGCCCCAACGAACCTTGGTGTAAAACTGCAGCCCGGGCACCTTGCGTCAGCGACAGGGCGGCGAACGGGCAGGAGGGGTGCGCTCGCAGCGCTGAAGAAGCATGTACTGCGCGCTACACCTGACAGCAGACTTTAAGGGCATGGTGAAACAAGGCTTGCTCAGCTGCCATTGAATCTTGTGCGGGAGCCGGGCGGCAGCAGCGGCGGCAGGCGGCGGCTTGTGGGAGGCCGGGCCGGCGACCCATTTGGTTGACCGCCAGCGTTGGCTGATCGGCACAGGCATCCAAGGCGCGTTTGCAGCTCGGGAACCCGCAGGGTTTTGCGCCACCGCTCATGCAGCTGCTGATCGAGCAGCGGCCACCGACCCAAAGGCGGTCCCGGCGCCCTGCAGGCGCTGCTTCCGCTTCATCACCCGCTGCCGGTTGAATTGCACGCGGCTGGAGGCCCCGCAGCGCCCTTGAGCAGCACCCCCATGGCGCAGCTGTGTCTCGGCGCGGCTGCAGCGGCCCTGGCGCAGCCCGTCAGCCTCGGAGAGCAGCAGCGACGCCTGTCCGCCCGCAATGGACGTGCCCTGCGCCCGGCAGCCCTGCGCCCCGCCCGGCTGAGCGTGGTGGCGCAGGCCGGCAAGGGCAAGGCGGGCGCAGATCCGCCCGATGTCCCCAAGCCGCGCGAGGGGGGCGTGCGGCAGGGCGGCCGCGAGTGGCTGCAGTCCATTCTGTCGCGGTTCGGCCCGGTCAAGGAGAAGGCGTCCAACACCACTGTGCTGGACTTTGAGAAGCCCCTCGTGGAGCTGGATAACCGCATCAAGGAGGTGCGCGGGCGCACTACCACAGGGTGGGGCCCCCGCCGAGTGGCGGCGGCGGCGCGGCGCCGGGGTGCCGCTGCACGCCCGCGCTGATCCCACTCACCCCCGCCCGTGCAGGTGCGCCAAGTGGCGGAGGAGAACGGCGTCGATGTGAGCAGCCAGATCAAGGAGCTGGAGGAGCGGGCCAAACAGGTGGGTGCTACAGAGCCCGGCGGCATTCATGCGTTCGTGCATTTTGCTCGAGCGGAGGCAAGCAGCCAGCGGCCAACCCAAGTGCCAATTGGCATGCATGCGGCTGCCCGCTGGCCCACAGTGCAGGGCACGACACGCTGTAGCAGCCATTGCAGCTCAATTGGCGGCTGCATTGCAATCAGGCCTGGTCAACAGCAGCCTCCCCTTGCCCGTTGTATTTGCTGGCAATCGCTGTGCGTGCCCTCGACTGCAGCCCTCATGCGCACCCTCGTTCGCACCCGTCTCCCCTCTGTCCGCAGCTGCGCAAGGACACGTACAGCCGGCTGACGCCCATCCAGCGGCTGCAGGTGGCGCGCCACCCCAACCGCCCCACCTTCCTGGACATTGCACTCAACATCAGCGACAAGGTAGGGGCAGGGAGGAGGAGCGGGGAGGGCCTCTGGTTTGGTGGGTGTTTCAGGGGGTTGTAGCAGTTCCATCCCATTTCATAGGGGCCTGCAGCATTCATGACAGCCTTCGCTGCCTGCCCCTCCGCACATGCAACCAATCAACTGCTGCTGTTGCACCAACGCAATTTGTGGAGCTGCACGGCGACCGTGAGCGACGTGGCTGCCCTAACCTAACCTGCACCCACCTGACCTGCTGCCCCCTGCTCCGCAGTTTGTGGAGCTGCACGGCGACCGCGGCGGCCTGGACGACCCGGCCATGGTGTGCGGCATTGGCAGCATTGAGGGCACCTCCTTCATGTTCATCGGCCACCAGAAGGGCCGCAACACCAAGGTGGGTAAAGAGGCTGTGCTGCGTCTAGCTTGAAAAAGGTGAAGCTGCATTGCTCAAGTTGTCAGCCAACAAAGGGCTGCAGCATGTGCAGCGTGCATCTCAGGGTAGCGCCATTTGACGGCAGCTCGGAGCAGCACTGGGCGGCGCATTGCATGGCCTTGCCTTAACATCTCGACTACCCACTTCCATTGCCCGCCCGCAGGAGAACATCTACCGCAACTTTGGCATGCCGCAGCCCAACGGCTACCGCAAGGCGCTGCGCTTCATGCGCCACGCCGACAAGTTTGGTGCGTGCGCCTCACAGTCGGGATGCGCATTTCGCTCCTCTGCTGGCGGCTGGGGCGGGCGTTCTGGCACAGTGCTCCATCGCCTGTGCTGCATCCTACTGCAGGAGCTTCTGCAAGTCATCTGCTTACCCTGCCACCCTGTGCATTACCCCCTGTCCTCAGGCCTGCCCATCATCACCTTTGTGGACACCCCGGGCGCCTACGCCGGCAAGGCGGCTGAGGAGCTGGGCCAGGTGCGCTTCGCTTGGGGAAGCAGAAACGGGAAACGTCGACTGGCAAAGGACTGCGGGCTCTTCAAGGTGCAAGGCGGCCGAGAGCTCGGCCATGGTGCTTGCACATGGGCGTGCTTGCAGCTGCAGCTGACCATTCCCCCCTGCCACGCGTGCACAACTGCAGGGCGAGGCGATTGCGGTGAACCTGCGGGAGATGTTTGGCCTGCGGGTGCCCATCATCTCCGTGGTGATCGGCGAGGGCGGCTCTGGTGGCGCGCTGGCCATTGGTGCGATACGGGGAGAGGAATCTGGTTTCTGGATGGGCTGTCCTGTGTCGCTTGCTGGGCATTGGCGATTGGCACCTTGGCCTGCATGGCTGTGCTTGCAGTGCCTGCACTTGAGCTGCCGACAAATGCGTCGCTGCTGCCGTCGCATGTCTTGCTTGGGGCTGCATAGGCGCTTGCTTGACTGCACATGCTTGCTGCCTATTATTCCCTTGCCAGGCTGCGCCAACCGCAACCTGATCATGGAGAACAGCGTGTACTATGTGGCCTCCCCCGAGGCATGCGCCGCCATCCTGTGGAAGAGCCGCGACAAGGCGGGCACGGTGAGCAGCGGGCGCCCGAACCAACTTGCGTGTTGCTGAGATTGGCCGTTGCAACCGGATGCTGGCTGTCATGCAGGTACGAAATGCATCAAACTTCGTGGCAGCACAAGTTGTGCTACCGCGCTCGTGAGGGGCTTCGTTTGCTCTGCTTGCGCTTAACATTTATCTCCCGTCCTTGCCCTGCCCCCTGTGCAGGCCACCGAGGCGCTGCGCATCACGCCCGACGACCTGCTGCGATTTGGCGTGGTGAGTCCCCCAGCTGCACAGCACTCTCTAGCTGGCATCTGTTCGGTGATGCCCTGCCGCGGCCGCTGCACAGCAGCTTGCTGCATTGCTGGCGAGCACAGCAGCCACCTGCATGTCTGGCGCTGGCATGCCTGCACCCCTGCCGTGCGGTATGCTGTCCTGCATGGTGCATGCACTGACGTCCCAGCCTGTCGCCCACCAGCTGCTTCTAGCGTACAACTGCATCTGTCCCCTTATTTCCCTCTCCTGCAGATGGACGAGAATATCCCGAGTCGCTGGGCGCTAAATACCACTCCCAACCTGACGCCATCACAATGCTTGCTGAAAAGCACACAACTGTTGATCCAATTGCCCGCAGATGGACGAGAAGATCCCTGAGCCTCTGGGCGCGGCGCACACCGACCCCATGGGCGCCTTCCCCGCCATCCGCAAGGCCATCCTGGACAACTTCCGCAGGTGGGAGCTGGGTGAATTTTTGGGGCTGGCTGAATTGTGCTTGCCCGGTGTAGGGGGACATGCACTTGCATTGTGGAACTCTGGATTTGAGTTCCATCTCGTATGCTGTTATTGAGTTGCCAAACCCCCACCTGCTGCCCCGGTTTCCGACCACCCCTCCTGCCCCTGGTCCTTTGTCCCGCCCGCAGGTACCAGGGCATGACTGCTGAGGAGATCCAGCTGGACCGCTACAAGAAGTTCCGCACCCTGGTGAGCATTTTAAGAGGAAGCAAAGACTGAGGGTTTGAGGCTGCTGGGTCTGGTGAGCTGCCCCGTGTGCCGCCAAGCGGCTTGCAACGGGTCTGATTATCACCACCGGCGCATCCCTCTGCATCCCTGCAGGGCATGTGGGAGGAGTTCCTGGTGGCGGGCGGCAAGAACGTGGACGCGCGCGCGGCGCTGGAGCAGGGTGAGCGAATAGACTGGCATGCAGCTCAATCATGCATTGCTGTTGAGTGATCTTCGTGGTTGTCTGTTGCAGATGCCATACCTGCCAGGCTCTCACTCACACACTCACCCCGCCCAACTCCGTCCCTGTCGCAGCTGCGGGCGCCACCACCAAGGCGGGCACGTGGGCGCCCACCGAGGATGACGCCAAGTTCATCGAGATGATGGCCGACATGGAGGACAAGTGGCAGCAGGTGGGGACGGCTTGCCTTGCGGCTAGTGTCGGCCTCATTTTGTGCTGAGCAAGTTTAGCGGGCAACTGCTGCCACCATGAGATGATGGCCGACATGGAGGACAAGTGGCAGCAGGTGGACGTTGATTGTGTGGTGGTGCTGTGATGGGGCGCCTGTTACGCTCGAAAGGCATTCATGAAGGAGAAGCGACAGGCAGGTGTTGGCAGCTGCATGTTTGCATGCATCCGCCTTGGCAGTCGGGACGTTGATGGCTGTTCTCAGCGCTCCTTGCGCTCTGCTGCTCCCAGTTTCTCGCCCCGCTGACCCACCCCTCCCCGCCTGCCTGCCCCTCGCTCCCTTCCTCGCCCGCAGACCCTGCAGGCCAAGCAGGAGTGGGTGAACAAGCCGCAGATGCCCGCGGGCGTGCCCCAGCCCGGCCTGCTGGAGCTGGCTGCCTCCGCGGTGGAGTCGCGCCGGCGGCTGGCCAGCGGCAGCGGCGCGGCGGTGGACGCCAGCAGCGCGGCGGCCGCCGACAAGAGCAGCCCCAACGGCAGCACCACGCTCGTCAACGCCGAGACCTCGTAAAGTGCCCCTGTGACAGCCTGCTGAGCAGCCCGCTGAGCTGGCTGCTCAGCGGCACAGTCCTCGTCTCCCCAGGTTTACTGAGTTGCGCGGCGGTGGCGGCAACGGGCGGCCGCCCTGCGGGTTGAATGCATCGCAGGTGCGCCGCCTG
>VFQQ010002650.1_pt1 | contig 19451 bp, 34 predicted proteins | sample 3512341 | NCBI WGS metagenome assembly VFQQ01 (sample SAMN10412373, study PRJNA504923) | tailings metagenome | isolation source: Relicate 2 Philex TSF1 revegetated site | place: Philippines: Tuba, Benguet | collected 2017-08-29 | reverse complement strand
CGCAGACGCGGCCGGTGGCATCGGCACCACCAGCCTGTTCGGCCTGCTCCAGGCGCCTGCCTGCACTTGTGCAACGGACCTTTTGCAGTTACTGCATCGCTCCACTGGCAGCGGCAGTGCCCATGTCGACGCACTGATCATGCATTTCTGCCACACCTCACACAGCAGCACATGCAATGGCAGTTGAGGGCTCACTCGAGACGCTGGAGGAGATGGAGGTGGACCTGGTGGAGTTGCTGTCCGGAGTAATGCCCAGCGCCTGCAGCTCCGCCGAGCCAACGCCCTGCGCCTTGGCCATATCTACTCCCGCCAGAATTGCCTGGTCACACTCCTCAAGGGTGGTGAACACGGCTCCAGGCGCGGGGCAGGGAACATCCCAGGCGGGCGACTCGGCGGGTGCGGGCGCGGGGGCCAGGGGCTCCGCTGCCGGCGCCTCCGCCACCAGGTCCGCCTGCAAGGAGTGGGTGGGGGCAGGTAGCGACACAACTGAGTGGCTTCAGCATTGGCTGGGGCCTGGTATCTGCCGCGTGGCTTGGCGGCGGCAGCAGGATGGCGGCAACTGCCAACAGCCAGATCTGCGCCCGCCTGAGCGCTCGCGGCCCGCTTGCGCGATTCACATCAACGCATCAGCTTGAATTGAGGCAGCGGGCTGCAGCAGGCGAGCCCGATTCAAACCGCGTTGCCCCACCTGGGCCTGGGCGGCCAGCAGGAGCACGATGGCGAGCAGCGCGGCCTTCATGGTGTGCAGATGCTTGCGAATGGAGCGGACGGAGCGGCCGCAGAGCCAGTGATATGCATCCAGCGACAGGGCAAAGCACAGCGTGCCAGCTGGCCGAGCTGCATGCGCCAAGAGATATCGATTGAATCGACCGCGTCCCTTCAGTTCTCGTGCCAGAAGGTTGTCATTTCACATTCGGTCAGCAGTGTTCATGGAAACTAGACAGCATAGAGCAAGAGCAAACTGCAGTGAGCAAGTAATCTGCCGCACGCGTGAGCAGGCAACACAAAGTCGAATCGGCGGCTGGCCGCCACTATCCAGTCGCCAGCTGGAGATACAGCTAATGGCAATGCTGGAGTGACTGGTGGAAAGCTGCACTGGCCAGGTCATCTGTCGCACACGAATGAGCAGGCAAACAAGCATGTATCAGCGGCTCGCTGCCCACCGCCTTCCCGCTAATCGCAACACTGTCTGCTGCTACAAGTGGCGCGCTTTCGAACTAGAGCGCCGTCAGCAGCGCGGCACCAGCTGCCACTGCGAGCGCGGCGGCCTGCAGCAGCGAAAGCGGGGAAGCAGCATTCAAAGGCTGCACTGTCGCAGAGCACAATCGACGCCGAGAACGCCGCGGCACACTGCATTCGGAACGAGACAACCTTTACGCACTGCATGCACAGACACACTGCCACCTCCATGCACACACACTGCCGCCTCACCCAGAAGTTGCGGGTGGCGGGTGCAGCGGCAGAGGTGGTGCCGGTGACCGGCACGGCGGGGGGCACAGCGTCGCCGTTCACCTTGACCTGCAGGCCGCAGCAGAAGCTGCCGCCCTGCTAGCAGAAGGAGGGCAAAAGGAAGTGCGTGAGGGTTAGGCCTTTCCATTGTCAAGCTGAAAGTCCGGAAATACTGGTGTGTGGCACGACAGTCTTGGCACAGTAGTAAACACGGCAGCCATGCAAACCCAGCCTCTGGGCCATTGGCACCTCGCAGCGCTGTGTACAGCAGTGCTGGCAGCAGCTGCTACGCACCGTCTGCATCTTATAGTTGTAGACCACGACAGTCTTGCCATCGACTGCAGGGCGGACGGGGAGAAGCGCCACACAGTGAAGACGGGATGTGGTGCAGCATGCAGTGTCACACTCGGGGTAACTGCAGGCGGGCATTGGCACAAAACGCGCCCAGGAACCCGCTGCTCACTGGTCAGCATAGCGCTCTCGCTGGTGCTGTTCTTGCCGGCGTTGATGCCGTGCTTGGCCAGCTCAATGCCCAGCGCCTCTGCCGCCTGCACGCCTGAAAGGATGGCCGCATCGCACTCTGCCGCAGTGGTGTATGTGGCTGCGTACGGCGGGCAGTAGGTCTGTCCCTGCGAAAAGGAGGTGGTTACAAGGCGAAAACGGCAGTGGGATGGTGCAAAGTGCAGGGTCTAGCCAGGAGACGAGTGGCAGGGTGCGGGGCGGCAGCAGCGGCGGCAGCTGCCGCCGGCGGCGCCAGCCTCCCGCCGCCAACCGCCGCCCTCGCGCGCGCTTGCAACTGCCACGGCTCTGCACGCTCCGCTCTTCCAGGCACGTGGGGCTGCGCAGGCGGCGACCGGCAACACCAGCTCGTTGTCAACGCGCCTGGGCAGGGACAGCCGCGAGCAACGCCGCGAGAGCGGCCAGCAGCAGGGCAGCGCGCATGGTGGACGTGAGCAGCGGTGTCAAGCCGGGGGCCGATGGCAGCAGGTGCCCGGCTTCAAACAGCGGACGACAGCGTGGCACAGCGGGCGCCCCGGCTGCAGTTGCCGCCAGAGGCAGTCCCTTCCTTGCTCCCCTGCTGCCCTTACGCACTGGTTGCTAGCTTACATTGAGATCTGGCTCCAGATGCAGAAGGCCTGGCCGCATTTCCCACCAACAGACCCTGCTGCGCAAGCAAGCGAGTGTCCCGCAGGAATCGGTGCTGCCACCTCACTGCCCCCCTCCCTGCTGCTGCTGCTGCTGCTGTTGCCGCTGCGTGGGGCTGCTTGACAGGCTGGCCTCCAGCTGCTGGATCACCGCCGCCGTCACGTCATATTGCCGGCTGGCAGCCGCCGCCTTGTGCTCCGCTTCAACTGCAGCAGAAGAGGCGCATGGACAGGGGCGGCCGTGGCGGTTGGGCAGTGCACCGTACAATTGTGCACCCTCTGAACTGCAGCACACAGCCCCCACATCGATCAGTGCCTGTCATGCCATATCTGGCGGGCAAGGCTACGCCAATCATGTTGCCTACGACACACCATCCAGCCGCACCTGTGCCCGCGATCACCGCCTCTGTGTGCTGCACGCGCCACTGCCGCTGCACCCGCTGGTCCTCCGGCAGCATCTCGTAGATCTGTGCCAGTGGGGCAGCAGGCGGACAACATGATCAATCGGCAGACACTGCAGTGGGGACATACTCAATGTCGGGCGTATTGAAGGGCTGCACTGAGCGCCTTGGTGCTGCCTTGGTGCCTTGAATGCTCCTTGCACCCAACAGTTGCTCACCTTCTCCTGCATCAAGCCGATGGGGATCCCCATGGAGGCACCCAGCGCCGAGCCCAGCACAATGCTGCGAGCCAGCGGCACCTTGGCCTTCACGCTGCGGTGCACTGCAGGGCGCAACAGGGCAGGCATGTGCACGTGGTATGAGTAGCAGAACGCCAGTGCACAGCGACAGTGCGGTGCGGCATACCGCGGCAAGCCAGTTCTCGAGCAAATCAACTGCAGCCAAGCAGAACAGAGCCCGCAACCACACCGTAAGTGCATCCCGCCACATCCAGCCCTCCTCACATGACACGCCAAACAGGGCGCCTGCCGCCATGCCGCCGTGCGCGCTGTCCAAAAAGTCACGCCGGTTGCGATACACGCCGCTCAGCATCTGCGGGAGTTGCCGGAATGAGCCAAGCAAGAGTGTCGAGGTGGATCATCCGGCAGCCCGGAGGAGCGCAGGCGGCCATGCAAGGCAAGGTATGGCAGGCAGATGCTGCTGGCGAGAAATGTGGCAGCAGGGAAGTCCAGCTGCGCAGGCTGCAACCCCACAAGCAGCGCGCTGCCTCTCTGCTGACAAGTGCCCACACCTTCACTGCATAAAACGTGCCAGCCAGGCCGCAGAACAGCAGGCCGCCTCGCAGCGACGCGTTCGCCATGCGCGACAGCCGCTGCAGCGCAGGCGCAGGAGCAGTCGAGAGCAGAGTTTGAGGAATCAGCAGGTGGCTGGACCGCCCGGCAGCGCAAGCCAGGCAAACACCACTACAATCTGGCGCAGATGCTGCACAGCATGCAAGAGTACTGTCACCCCACGTGCCTGTGTGTTTTCTTCTGCGATGGCCCGGGCCGCATGCAGCTTGGTGGGCGCGTCCGCTGGCGCTTGCGCGGGGCCTGTGGTCGGGACATGCAGCACATGCGCCGCAGCAAGATCTCGAGGCCAAAACACGTTCTGCACTCACTCAGCTCCAGCTAAGCAGGCACGGCAGCTGCTGCAGCGCAGTAATCCAAGCCCAGCATGACCATCGCACTGCCCCGCCCGCCCTCACCGCGCCGGCTCTCCTCCAGCCACGACTTGCCGCCGCCAAAGACCATGCCTGCCATGGTAGCCAGCAGCGTGTCCTGCGCCCACTCCCTAAACTCCTCTGGCATGGGCGCCAGCTGCGTCGGAGGCATGGAAAGGATGGATTGCAAATCATCCTGTGGCGCTGGAGGGCACAGAGGCCGTGCACCGTCGGGCTGCCCCCTCACTGCTGCAGCACAGCTCCCTTCCCCTCACGTCTGATGTTGGGTCATGCCGGGCAAAGGCATAGCTGAACAGCCGGCCCACTCGCTGCCAGCCGGTGAGGCCATCGTCGCTCGGCCCCGCGGCACCTCCCTGCAGGCGGCAGCGGCGGCGGCGGCAGCGGAGGCGGCCGGGTGAGTGCGGCGGCGGCTAGGTAGCGTGCAGATCGCAATGCTGTGAGGTTCAATTGATGCCTGGGAATGTTGAATGGCTGCTGCGCCGGCTGGGCGAGGCAAGCGGTGCAGCGCGCACCTGTGGGGCGTCTGCGGACATGCCTGGATGTCCCTGTTGGAATGATCGGCGTGTGAATTAGCTGAATGCGTGCTTTGGCGGGCCATTGGGGAAGGGTCGCTCAGCCTGCTCCGTGCTGCGCCTGTTCCAATGCACAGCTGGGGCAACGGGCCGGCCCAATGCACCGTGTGATTTCACAGCGTAGTTGCAGCATGCCTGGCGCGTGATCAGCGGCTGAGCAGCTGTCTGGCACCCGCCTCACTCAAAAACTCGTGATTCGCGGCAGCTGGGCAGGCGGGGAGGCGGCTCGCGATGCTGTTCCTCGTAGGTGAGTCTCGGGACCGTGCCGCACGCGCGCTGGCCGTCAGCAGCAGGCCCCCACAGCCGCCGACAGCCCACCGCACCCCCGCCGTCGCCTGCTGCACCCTGTAGCCATCGGAGGCGCGGTGGTGCTGGAGGTGCACCGTGCCATGCAGCACAATGGCAACGCCGACGTGCAAGAACTGCGCAAGAAGGAGGGGGAGCTGCGCCGCCAGCTGCAGGTGGGGGACCACCGCTGCCGCCGTCGCCGTTGTCGCCACGCTGCACGTGTGGCCGGCTTTGGTTTGGAGTGCCTCTCAGCAGCCAGCTGCTGTCTAGAATGGTATGTGTGAGCCTGAATCCAACATGCTAATTGCCAAACAAGCAGCATCAGGGCAGGAGCTCATGCTGAGCGGCGCATGGCCATGCTTGCTTGCACCTTGTCTGCCCGCTGCTGCCCCCACTTCTCCTACTCCTCCCCACCAACCCCCGGCCGCTGCCGCCTCCCGCTGCCCTACTATTCAACCCTAACCTAAACACATTCCTGCCTACCCGCACCTCACGCTACGCCCGCAGGACATCCAGCGGGACCTGAAGGCGGCACAGCAGCAGCGCGAGCTGACCGAGGCGGAGGCGGCACAGCTGTCCGCCATCAACCAGCGGCTGGCGGCAGAGAATGCCAGCCTGTCCGCCACCGCAGACAGCCTCAAGGTGCGGTGGGGCGGGGAAGGGTATGTGTAGTGTAGTCGGTGCAGGTCCCGCTCGTGGCCTGCCTGATGTGAAGTTGCCGGCAGGGTGGCGCAACGCCTTGCTTGCCCCGAGCCAACTTTCGGCCTGCGACTTGTGCAGTTGCTGCTGCCGGCTGAGTATGCTATGGCCAGAATGCATAATATGACACGTATTGCTGCTGCACTGCAGGCTGAGAACCAGGACCTGGCGGCCCGCTCCGCCTCCCTGCTCGAGCGGCAGGTGGGCGCTTCTTTCTCTGTCCAGAACTATTTGTGACGTTGTGGTGGACCGGGCTCTGAAGGTGGTGGTATGCTCTCCATCCTATAACTAATCAATCAAGGATGCAGTGACGTGCGGAGCTTGTTGCACCCTCACCTGCCACCCCGGCCACCAGCAGCCCGCCCCTCCCGCTCACCCTCCTGCTGTCAACGGTTGTCCTGCTGCCCTTCTCTCCCACCCCTCCAGGCGGCTCTGGAGGCGGCGGCTGAGGGTCTCAAGCTGGAGAACAGCGCTCTCATCCAGCAGTTTGACCGGCTCAAGCTGCGTTTCGAGGCGGAGTCAGCGGCCTTCCAGGAGCAGGTGGGTGGGGATGCCTGTCTGCTGCGGCGGCTGCGGCGGCTGTGGGCTTGCAGCAGGGGGGTTGGCAGCTTGCACACCTTGTGCGCAGCATGTTTGCAGAGTGTGGGCTGGCAGAGCAGAGCAGGTTGACCCCGCGACCAAACACGCAACAATAAGAGGGAGGAGTGCTGGTAGCTGATTCCTCGCTGCCGGCAGCCAGCATGACAACCCCGCACCGCCTGGTTGGCCCCCTTCTTTTGAACAGCTGTCGGAACTCAAGGAGGCAGTGGGCGGCGCGCTGTCCCGCTTCACGCAGGTGTGGCTGGGCTGGCCTGGGTAGCGCTGGTAGGGTTCCCAAGCAATGACACCAAGCAGCGCACATGCCCTGAGCAGCTCCAAGAAAGGATTGTAGATTGCAACCACTGTTGCACGTCTGGCACTGCCTGCACAGGGCGAGATTGATGCGGACCAGCTGGTCGCCTTCCTGAGCGCCATGGGAGTGGAGCTGCGCGGCAGGTGGGTCTGGTGCATTGCAGCCTTGCTTCGCAGGCTGCACACGTGCAGACTTGGCCAGGGGGCTGCAAGCGCCGCCAAGGCGCCTGGCTGGTTGGGCAGGCTGTTCTGCATGCAATGCATGCGAGCAAGTATGGATGTTTGGACTGCAGCCTGCTAAAGTGCACTTCTCTGCCACTTCGTCACCTGCCCCCACAGGCGCGAGGACCTGGCCTCCCTGCCCGACCAGCTGAACAGCGCGCGCAGCACGGAGGAGCGGCTCAAGTGAGGGAGGGGGCATGGACAAACTGGCTTGCTATGTGCTGCAGTTTGCACTGCGGCATGTCAATGTGGTTGTGCCAAGCAGATGCCGCTAGGCCCCTCCCTGGTTCACTGCTGCTTGAACAGGACTGCCCATCCAACCCACCATTGCCACCCACCCTGCTACCTGTCCCGGCTCACCCCACCCTCATCGCTCTCTCACCTTCTCACTCTCCCACCCTCCCAGGCTGCTGGACCGCGTCGAGGTGGAGGTCAGCGAGGGCTGGCTGCAGCAGATGCGGCTGGCCACAGCCGAACCCGAGCGCGCCGCCCGCTTGCTCATGGCCGGTGCTGCGGCCCGCGGCGGCAGCAGCGGCGGCAGCGGCAGCCTGCTGCTGGAGGGGCCCGCAGCAGCGGCGGCAGGCGCCTCTGCTAGGTGTGTATGGGGTTGGATGGGGTGCGCTCAGTGGCAGCAAAGTGTGCGCTTTCACTCTGCTCAGCTCCGCCATGGTGCTCGCCCGTTATGGCCTGCGAACCAGCAACTGATCAACCCTGTGCCCTTGGCTCCCCCTGCAGCGCCCCCTTCTCCCCGCCCAAGCTGCCCACCCCCCGCCGCGGCCTGCCCGCCGCCCAGATGCCGGCAGTGAAGGTGCCCCCGCTCAAGCTGCCCAGCGCTCCCAGCAGCTCTGGGCCTGCTGCCGTCGTGGCTGTGGCTGTGGACGAGAATGTGGCCGTAAATGCGGTGGCAGCGGCAGCGGCGGCAGGCGACAAGGCGGGCGGCAAGAAGAAGGGAGCCATGCGCTTCCTGCCGGGTGCCAAGAAGGTGGGCAGGCATGATTGAGTTTGCAGGTTATGCTCATGAAATGCTGCTGGTGCGTCCTGCCTGTGGATTGTCTTCCCTTCCAGCTTTGAGTTGCACCCTGCCGATGTCCTGTCGCCCAGAGCCACAATGCACATGCTCAGCTGGCATACCTTTTCCCCTCACTGCACCGCCTTCCCTGCGGCCCTGCCCTCTGCCAGGCGCCCAAGAAGGCGGCTGCTCCCCTGAGCTCCCAGCCGCAGCTGGCGCTGGAGGTGCCCCTGGGCTCGGGGCGCGGCGCCGGCGGCGGCCTGCCCCGCCTGCCCTTTGATGCGGGTGTGGCGGTGGGGCGTAGGCTGTGGCTGGCTGGCTGGGTTGGGGCTGCATAGGGGTGGTGCGGCAAGCTTCCGTGGCAGGCCTCTGGCGGATGTGGGGCGCCTGGTGTGGACCCACTGCGGGCCAGCCACCTGATTGAATCCAAATGAGCTGGTTTGCCTTGCCTGCTGCCCTGCAGCCAATGACGACATGGATGCTCCCGGCGGCCGCAGCCTCGTGACACTCTGAGTCAGCACCGACGTGCTGCTCAGCACCATGCCTGTGCAAGTATGAACATCATGCAGCTAGCTGTTCAGTTCTGTACTCAGTAGTCTTCGCTCTTGCTGCACCCGTGCCGCGTCTGTGCTGCCCCTAGTGGGCTGAACGCACAGTCAGCGCCCGCAGCTTTTTCCCCTGCCCTCAAAGTTTTGCAGCCGTGCCTGTGCCGCTGCTGTTGTAACTGCCTTCTCAAGGTTACATTCCAGACCGTTTCAAGTAAGGTAGGGAGGTACTGTAGTGTACAATTTTGGGGAAAGTTCAGCAGGGAGAAGTGAGCAGGAGCTGTGCACAGCGGGGAGCGGGGCCCTCTGCACGTGGCATGCAGCTGCGGCGCGGTTTATCGGCAGGCAGGCTGGATGCGACGGCAGCGGCGGCCGCAGAAAATTGGTGGGAGGGAGGACGGTTCACGAGGTGGAAGCAAGATGCAGAATGTGTTGGTGCACAGTGCTGCATTGCTCGAGACAAGACGGATGGTCAAACGCAGGGAGGGAGTCAAGGAAGCAAATGTGGGGACAAATCAACAGATGGCGGAAAAAGGCACACAGACGCACCACGCATGTGCAGATGCGGGCATGGGATTTGGGGCATGGCGCGGGGTTGCTAGCTACGAGCTGGGGTGGGAACCAAAATGGTGTGCTGCCGCTCGCACTAAAAGAAGCGGCGGCAGCTCTGCTAGGACTGACACCTAAGGAGTCTAGCTGCAAGCTAAGGTTGTTGAATTCAAATACCAAAAAGTGCTGGCTCGGCTCAGCACGAGTCGCTGGCGCTGGCGCGCGTCTCCAGCAGCGGCTGCTGCATCTCCGCCTGCCACTGCGGGTCGGCGGCGGAGGCCACCACAAACTGTGACTCCTGCGGGCAGCCGCGCGCCACATGCGTGGGGCTGTCGCAGTCGTCGCTGCTGGGCAGGATGCTGCCGCGCACCGCCCACACCAGCAGCCAGGCCAGGCAGAGCGCCAGCTCAGCCACCAGCAGGAAGGCAAGGGTGTGCTGGTGCGTGCACGCAAAGCGGCACAGCGCCAGGCGCACGGCGATGTAGCGGCGGCGCAGCGCGGTGGCGAGGTCATCGTACAGCCTGGGAGGAGGGGAGGGGAGGGCAGGGGGCGGCAGTATGAGACTCTGTGCCTTTGGACGTGCTGGTTTGAGGTTGTTGTCCCATGCTGCATGAAGAGCCAGCTGCAGACTGCTTCAAGCATTGATTGCATGCCAAAAACGTTGCAGGAGCAGAGTCTCAACCAGCCCATCCAGACCCATCTGACCCCAGCCCACTCACTCGTCGTTCTCGTCAAACTGCACCGACATGCAGGTGCATGCGGCCGGCTCATCGCTGCCGCCAAAGCTGCTGCGCTGCCGCTGCTCCTGTGCGTGGAACAGCAGCTGCTTGGGCTGCAGGCCGCTGCGGCCCAGGGTGCTGCCGGGGGACGCGGCCGCCTCCATCACACGTGCAGCGGTGGCCTGCAGGGCCGCCGCCAGGTCAGCCTGGGTATCGGCTGAGTAGGACGATGCCTGCCAGCTCTTGAGCACCGCCAGCACGCTGTCGGCCAGGTGGCGGGCCGACTCTGCACAGAAGGGGAGGTTGCGGAGAGGTGAGTTGATGTTGGGGCGGAAGGGTGGCAAGAGAATGGCTAGCCATGGCGCAGCAGCCCTCCATGCAGTCGGACCTGGTTCCAAACAGCATGCACACCACTGCATTGCACAGGTTGACATGACACCCAAAACACCACTGCACTCTGCTCACCGGCGTCACCGCTCTCCATGGTCACATCCACCTCCAGCTGGCTGCCCTGCTGCGCCAAGTTGCGCTCCTGCATGCGCTCCAGGGCTGCGGCCAGGGCGGCGGCGCGGCGCTGGTCGGCCGTCTGCGGCACGGCGTCCGCCGACGCGAGCTGGGGGTCGGGGCGGCTGGCGGCGGGGCCGGAGAGGGATGAGTCGTCCGACACAGCGGCCGCAGAAGCAACCTCCTCGGGGTCGGCCCAAGTGCTCTCGGCCTCGGGGTCGCTGGTGGCGGTGCCCACGGCGGCCAGCTTCTGCTCCAGCTCTGCAGGGAGATAAGGAGCCAGGGCAGGAAGCGTTGAGCGCCAGGCTGAGGCCAGACAAGTGTTGCGCTGAGGGCCAGGCCGGGGGGCTGAGCACAGATGCAGCCGCATGCCGTGGCACAGCAACGCTGGCGTACGGCTCCCAAGCGCAGCCCATTACCATGCAGCCAGCCACCTGCTCTGCACACACACACTTTCCAAACAAACACACACACATGCCGCTCACCCTCCAGGCTCATGTCCAGGCTGGACAGCAGGCGCTGCAGGCGGCCCTCGGCCGCGTTGGCCACGCCCACCGCCTCGCCGCGCAGCACCGCCACGTCAGCGGCCACCGCGTCGCCGGCCTGGGAGAGGACGGCCTCGGCACCGGTGCGGGCGGCGTAGGAGGAGGCGGAGGCGGGGTCCACTAGCATGAAGGCGGTGTCGGCGTCGGTCAGCCAGTTGTCGTAGTCGTCTGCGGGGGGTGGAGGAGGTGGGGAAGGGCAGGATTCGGTCAGGAGACAGGGACTGGATGAAAGGTGGGGTGGGCCAGGATGTGCCGGTGCGGCTGCCGGCAAGGGTGATCCGACAGGAGAGGGGCGGCCAGTGATGCGCTGCCCCTGCCCGACACTCCGAGCTCTCACACACTGCCCCGGCCCCCATGCCCTGCCCACTCTCGAACACCAAACCGGAGACTCACCAGTGGGGGTGTCCATCAGCGGCGCCACGTCCTCAGGGGGCAGGGTCTTGAAGGAGGGCTCCTCTGCACGAGCGGTGCGGGGGTCCTGGGCGGCGGCCGCTAGGGCAGCCATGTCAGCCATGGCATCATCCTCATCATAAGGCTGGGGCTCCTCCACAGCCAGGGGCTCCTCCGCCTCCTCGCCCAGCGGGGTGGCGCTCTCAATGGCGGTGGAGGCGGGGGTGGGGGCGCACATCTCCATGATCGGCGCCAGCTGCACGCTCAGCTGCATGCCCGCGGCGGAGCTGCCGAGGTCGGTGCTCTTGCAGTCGGAGCCGGGAGGGCTGCAGGTGAGGGGTGGAGGGGGGAGGCGGGAAGGGTTAGAGCACGGGAAGTGCATGGGTGTGCATGGTCTACGAGGCTGGCACAGGGGCTTTGCTGGGTTCTGGCGTCGGCAAGTTCACACACACGAAACACATATGCCGTGCTGCAGCCCACGCCGCTCACCAGAGGCAGCCGTTGGCAGTGAAGGTGTCGAGCAGGGAGCAGCAGCGGGTGCGCAGCTCCTCGTGGGAGGCTGAGGAGAAGGCGCAGCGGCGCAGCACGCCCAGGGCGGCGCGGCAGGCGCGGCCCCGCGCCTCGACGGCAGCGGTGGCGGGGTCGGCGGCGGCGGCGCAGGCGCACAGCGCCAGCAGGGCGGCGGCTGCCAGGAGCCGCATAGACGCCATTGCAGAGGCTGATCTGAGGTTGGCAAGGGCCTGTGGACGGGGCAGGAAGAGCGCATCGCTGGGTTCAGAAGCGATGTGGAGCCTGGACTCGCGCGGCAGCCCGCAGCGTAGCAATAAGCACTCTCGGGTGATCTATCAAGGCTGTCAAGCACACGGCCAGGCCCCGCAGCAGCCCAGGGCGGCGGTCCATGTGCGGATGCGCGCGCGCCCTCTCTGCCATTGCAGTCACTGCCCAGATTTGAGCTTTACTCACCTTGGCACAACTACTGATGAGTGTGGCGGAGCGTCAAAGCCGCCGGCGTGCGGGGGAGGGTTCGCGGGAGCGCTCCACTGTGCTGCAGCGGCGCTGAGGCTGGCTCAGAAGCAAGATCCAAGTGTTGTTGAGAGCGTGAAAGTGCGGCAGCGGGCGTGGGAGGGCCCCTAGGAGGCGGGAGGCTGCCGCCATGCTGCGCAGCGCACCACAGCGCAGCGTGCTGCTTTTACTTAGATCTGCGCGCCCTGGGGTCGCCAGGAGCGCCGAGCGCCTTCATGATGGCAGATCCAGGGGCGGTGAACGTGTGGGAAGGCCGCGGGCGGGCTGGGGAGAGGAGTGGCCAGCCCGCCACGTGTCGGGCGGTGCTCATGTGAGCGCACGCCGCCACCCGCCCTCCTCGTGCCACCCAACCCAGCAGCTGGTGACTGATCAATTGCAGTTGGGGTGATGAAATGCAGATAGTGTACACAGACAGACAGGTATGAGCAGATCAGAGAGGAGGCATTCTTTTCAGGCGGCGTGCCCGCCGTCTGCAGTGGGCGGAGCGGGTGCGAGGCTGGTGTGGTGGTGAACGCACCACTCCTCTGCCTTGCGCTCCATGGCTCCCAGCCCCTGCTCCGCCGGTGCGCCTGCCGCTTCCTGCTCGGGTCCTGCCGGCTGCGGGCAACCCATCACTGCCGCAACCCGCGCCTGGAAGGCCGCGGGATCAAACGGCTTGCTCAACCAGGACGGTGCAGGTGTGCCGGGCGGCGCCGCTGCGGGCAACTCACCGGCTGCTGCTGCCGCTGCTTCTGCCGCATCGCTGCTGCTGCCGCTGCTGCGAGGCTGGCTGTTGGCAGAGTCCACCTCCAGCCAGACCAGGGCATGGCCCGTGGAGTAGATGGCACGCACGCTGGACAGGCGCCCGCTGCCGCGCAAGTCCACCGCAGCGCCGCGGGCCTGCAGAGTGACGGGAAGGGCAGTAGGAGTAGTCATGCCAAGCAGATGTGTGCTTCGCTCCTTGTGTAGCGAGATAACAGCGGCCAGGTGCATGCCCAGCACCAGCGGGCGTCAGTGGGAGCGCGCCCCCACTCAAACCCCTGCGTGCAGCCAGCTCTCTTACCCGAATGCGCGTCTCCACGACTGACAGCACGCCAGGGCCCGCTGCCGCCTCAGCTGCGCTGCGCCACACTCGCAGGCGCTTTGCAGCGGGAGCCTCCTCCTTCACAGAAGCAGCCCAGCCAGCTGCAGCTGCCGCCGGCCGCTTGCCGCCTACCGCTGGTGTGGGCAGCAGCGGTGCCGCTGCCGCACTTGCTGCTGCAGTGGCTGGTGTTGCTGCCGCTGCAGAGGATGGCCCAGGTCGCGCAGCCCATGCAACCGGTGTGGGTGGCGGCGGCGGGCAGCTGATGGCACGCGTGAGCAGCGGTGCGGCGAGGTGAGGCAGCCCACGTGCGTCGCACTCCAGTGTGCAGCCCTGCAGGCCAGAGACAAGGGCAGCTGGATGCAAGTGTTGACAGTGTAGAGCATATGATTGATTATCATTGTGCGGCTCAGCAAGAGGCGGCAGCACCGCAGGTTGGTGGCTGCGCATCAGCTCGCCCCACTCAACCAATTCAGCAGCATGCATGCCCAGCGCACCTGCACAGTGAGGCGCCCCTTGGTGTGCGCCACGCATGCACTGGCGGTGGCACGCAGGGTCAGGTTGGCCAGGCGGCCAGAAGACCTGCAGGGCAGGTAGAGGAAGTGGTGCAAGGTGAAATGCCTGCCTCACCAAAGCAGCCATCGGGCCTACCTGCCCACTGCCTGGCGCTTACAGCCACAACACCTGCCTAACATGCCTCCAGGTCCATCGACCAATTGCATCGAACAAGCAGACAGCAGGCCTCCTCACTCACCCAACACCCAGGCAGCCCTTTCCCCACCTGAAGTCAATCAGCGCTTCAATGCCCTTGGCCCCAGCCAGCACACAGTCGCCCGCCTCAGCACCGCCGCCCAGAATGTGCACTGGGTGGCACACCACCACGGGGGCAGCAATCAAGTGTGGCTCTGCGGATAGTGGGTGTCGTATGGGAAAGGTGTCGTATGGGAAAGTCGGCATGGAGAAGCGGAGTCACAGCTACTGGGAGGCAGCCGAGCTATCCACATTGAGCGGCGAGTGCAGCAAAGAGGCCCACCCAACAGGGTGCACTGCAGCACACTGGCCGGTGAATGCGCTCCCTGCTGTTGCTATCAATTCGCACCTGGCCCCGCCTCAAGCAGGATGGTGTCCCCTGGCCTGCTGGCTGCCACAGCTTCGGCCAGCGTGCCAAACTGTAAGGGGCACAGATGGGGCAGCGACGGGCAGATCAGGCAGCGATCAGCATTCCTAAGGGGCCACGCAGCGCCAGGCAAAGCCAGATTGTAGGGCCAGCAAGTGTCTGCACCATGCCCGCCTGCCGCTGGCACTAACACGCAGCAAAAAATCGAGAAACGTGTCCACTGAAACCTGCTGACCTGCTGGCGGTACCAGTGCGGCGAGTCATCCACCTCCACAGCAGAAGCGCTGCGAGCCAGGCCGCCCAACGAAGCAGAGGAGGGCGCCCGTGCCGGCGGCGGCTGGTGCGGCCGCTCGTGCCGCGGCGTGCGGCGCTGTTGCGGCGATGCCAGCCCGGCAGCTGGCGCCGTGGGTGCGTCATGCGTCACGTACAGCCAGGTGCGGCGGTCGAGTGCGAGGTCGCGGAAGCGCTGCGACAGGGGAGGGGAGGGAGGTGGGGAGTGTTGGGCTGGTGGCGAGGCGGTGGCAGCACACTGGAATGCCAGCAGCAGCACCAACTTGCAACAGAAGCGATGAAAACAGTAGCAGCAGCACCAACCAGGTTGCGAGCAGCCTCGCAAGTGGCAGAACTTCTGCTCACCCGGCAGGCGGCGGCGACATTGAACAGGTCGGGCAGCGGCGTGAGGTGCGAAAAGCACTGCAGCAGCAGGTGATCGTCCAGGTCGCACAGCTGCGAGGCTGCCTGCTGGGCTTCCATGGCTGCGCTGCTGGAGGTCTGGTAAGAGAAGAACCTGCGCGAGGGCAGAGTGTCGGGGCAAGCAGCGTCAGGCGACGGCGGCAGCGGCGGCGGTGGTCGTGAGGGGGCACGGCAGCGGATGCGCTTCTGCCTGAGGCAATGGCAGCACTGATATAGCACTTTAGGCTGGTTGCAGAGCGCGCAGGGTGAATCCGAACGCGGCAGACCAGAGTTGGAACGCGGGAGCCGGCCTGCGCGGCTTGTAACAGCGGATTAAAGGGTGAGGACGTACCTGGCGAGTATTAAGCGTCTCTCTGCCCACTCCCGAGCGCTCAGAGGCGCGGACGACCACCGGGCTCCCTTTTGGGCCGCTTCAGGCGCAGGAGGGCAGATTTTATGCGTTCTAGGCGATACTGTCTGCCGCTCAGTGCCACCAAGCGCGGGAAAGGAGGCCCCAAGCGCTCATGCAAGGGTTCTGCCAAGTCGCTCCTTCAGCCGCCCCCCGTGTCGTTTCAGCACCGCAAACGTGATCACGACTCTCTCACAGCGCGGCAAGCATGCTCCCGCAAGCCCAGGGCCAGGAGGGTGCACTGCACCCTCTCCTGGCCACCTGCCCGTCACGGAAGGGCGAGACCAGCTGCGACATGGGCGCAGAGGGCCCAGCCAGCCCTCGGGACGTCGACCAGGCAAGCAGTCCTTGAGGGCCGGCTGCCGCCGCAGCCGCCCGCCGGCGCCTCGTGCGTCCTGCGGCATTTCCGCCTGCGTGCTCACGCCCCGTCCAACCCCCATACCTGCTTGCAGGAGGCGCTGCGCACGTTTGGTGGGTCGCAGGGGCAGGGCCGTCCAGGGCTGTCGCCGCCGGCATGTCGTGCTTGCCTACTGCGCGGTATCAATCTGCGGGCACGGGCGACTGCAGGGACCTGACAAAGGCAACCCACCCCTCCCTGCTGCCAACCTGCAGGTCGGCCAGCCATAGATACCCAGGGCCCCGCCGGCAGCCGGGTGCCAGACCTGGATGACCGGCCGCGGCGGTGAGGGCACTTGCCATGTTTCTTTGGTGGCCGGGCAGAGCGATGAGCATTGAGCTTGGCGGGAGCTTGGCTCCAAGCCGCACTACACATTGTCCCTGCCATTCTTGGGCACTGCCCCTGCAAAAGCGTCCCGCTCAACTTGACATGCCAGCTCTGTCACGCCTGCTCCACGCTCTACTCAACTAAGCCCCGCCTGCTCAACCGCAGGCCCGCCAAGTTTGGCGGGGAGGACGAGGAGGCGTGGCGCTACGCAGAGAACTCAGACGCTCCGCCAGATGCAGTGGGTGAGGCACGCTGTAGCAGTGGAGCTGCAGGCTGGGGTCCTGGAGGCTTGTTGGCGCCCCCGATCGGCTGATGTCGCTGCGTAGGCTTGCCAGGCCAGGCGTGCGCACCTGCCCATGTGACGTCTCAGGCCGTGCCAATTTCCACTGGTGGGAGCCCTGCAACCCTGGTGGCTGAGCATGCAAGCTCCACATCCGCTGCTCTTTAGGCCCCGTGCCTCCCGTGGATGCGGAGATGACAGAAGCCGACTTTGAAGACCCGGCAGGCGACGCAGCGGCAGCGGCTGTCATGGCGGCACGGCGCCAGGCGAGTGCTTGGCAGGGGCTGGACTGGCGCGAACCAGCCCAATGCTGCATGCACATAAGTCAACAAGTCTTGCAGCACCTTACCCAAATGCGCTCTCTTGCTGCTGTGCGGATTCCCTGCTGCTGCCTTGCAGCCTGCGCATGTTGACCTCACGATGCTTCCCGTGTTGCCCTGCTGCACCACAGGGCCACAACAGCAGCTCTCAGATGCTGGACGCGCTGGAGGCAGCAGAGGCAGCTTTTGAGCAGCAGGAAGCGGCGGCAGAGCAGCAGCGCCAAATCGACCGGATTGCCAGCATCAAGGGCGGGGCCGGGCCAGGGGCCTCCGCAGCTGCGGCGGCGGCAGCGGCAGCAGCGGCCATGGCAGTGCCGCCGCCTGACACGCCTCGTAAGGCCGCCATTGCACCCATTAGCGAGGCGAGTAGGGGGGAGGGAATGGGAAGCTCTTGGCAGGAAAGGCAGGCTCCAATGCTCTCGAGGTATTGGCAGCTGAGCAGCGTGCTTGGGCTGCTTGGTGGGATGGGAGCCCCGTCTCTTTCCGCCTCCCATAAGGCCCCCTTGCCTGCCGATTCACCTGCCTTCAATCTTCCCACTTGTTCTTGTTGAGCAGGGCACGCGTGAGCGCATCATTTCAGCGCTGTACGAAGCGCTGCAGGCCAACCCCAGGTGAGGGCGCTCGCGCAGGGCAGGTGTCCTGGGGTACCAACTCGGGCTGCTGGCGTGCTGCTTATGGCGCCAGTTGATTGCGACTATCGTGGCATCAAACTGTGCCAACCCGCGCGCTCATGCTGGCACTGCTCTGGTCACAGCTGAGCACTGCGGGCGACTGCTTACAGTACCGTCCCGCCCCATTCACGTGCTCATTCCACACCCATGCAGGTACTGCTCCGAACCGTCTCGCAGCGTGATGTGCTGGGCGCAGGAGGTGGAGGACGCGCTCTTTGCTCGCTCCCACTCCAAGCAGGTGGGGTCCTTGTGTGCAGCATGCTGCCAGATTTGGGTGGTTTTGGCTGAAGCATACAAGCCCTGGGAGGGCAGATGTGTGCTGGGCGCTGGAGGTGGAGGACGCACTCTTTGCTCGCTCCCACTCCAAGCAGGTGGGTGAAATGGCCGTTGACTGCACCGGGTCGGGCAAGCAGGTCTTGTATGATATCAGCAGGGGGTGGGTGTTCAAAGCTCACCGGTAATGAGCTCCACCATTTGCTCTGTGTGCAGGTGTACCTGGCCCAGGTGGCCAACGCGGTTCGCCTGGCGCGCACAGCCGAGGTCAGTCGCTGCGCTATCCTGTTTGCCCAACACGCCCAGCACCGCCCAGCGGGATCACAGTGACTTTGCGGTCCGCGCTTGCATCCGCCTATGTACTGCTCCGCCTGCACTACTCACACTGCGGCCACCCTTGCGTTCCTGTTCCATTCAGAATGTGTCGGACATTCCGCGCATCGCCGCCGGGGAGCCGCGTGCAGTGGCCGAGGGTGCGCACTTTTGTATGCTGCGCCCTGCCAGCATGGCATGCTCAGCAGCGCTCAGCTCAGCATTGCGCAGCTGCTTCCCTGCGTATTACTGCACGGATGCCATGGTGTCATGGCTGCTGCTGTTGCTGCCTGCCTGGTTCGCTGCCGATGCCGCCGCCGCCGCTGCTGCTGCTGAAATATATAGCAACTCTGTGTGCGCCTCAGCACGCTTGCCTTGCCAACTCATCAATGCCTCCGCTGTCCCGCTGCAGGGCACACGGCGGGTGAGCCCACGCCCTACGTCACCGGCCTGCAAGTGCTCAAGCCCACCTACTGAGGGAGGCTGCATCGGCACTGAAGAAGGGCCCAGGCGTTTAGAGCAGCGGGAGGACCGGCAGTGAATGCCCAGCCGGCTTTCCCAGCCAGAAGACGCAGCCGATGGGAGCAGCCAGCAATCCTGGCTGCTGTGCAAATGACATGCCTTACACTGTCGTGAACAGAGCAGCACTTAGGTTGCAATCCGTTCCATCCGTCATGTACACTACGAGACCTGTGAAAGGCCAGCAGCTGACACGAGTGAGCACTGATGCTCAATCATCCTGGATGATTGGTAACCACCATTTGAGCAAAACAACTACTGTCGACTTTGCCCTGTGGCCATCTGCCCTGCATATGCGCAGCCCCGCCACTGCCGCTGCTGCTGCTGCTGCCGCTGCGCATCTGATGAGCGGCGCGGCATGATGGCAGCGCCATTTCTCACTCTGTGGGCACCATTGTGTTCACATTTGCACCGCCATGTCATCCGTGATTGAGCGGCTGCGGCAGCTGGCGGCCCGGGTGAAGGCCGGGCCAGGCGGCGACGAGGGCGCGGCGCAAGCCCTGGCTGCGGATGCGGAGGAGCTGATGCGAGAGGCCGAAGCGTTCCGGGGCCCCCTGGGCCCGGGCGAGCTGCAGGAGTGAGTGGTGGCCGCCCCGGTGGCGGTGGCGGACGCCAGGGCATCCCGCTGCCGCTGCCGCCCGAGGCCTGCAACAAATACCTGCATTTCTGTTGGCCTCCTGCTGGCAGGGTGATTCAGGAGGCACGAATCGGCATCATGAGCACAGCTCAGGCGGAGCCCTCTGCTGGCACAGTGGATGCCACCCTGCTGTTGCACGTCACCGCCGCGTGCCGCCTCGGCGCCGCAGGCAAGGTGCGCCTGGTTGCGAGGGTTTGGTTTTGTACTGATGTCCCAGGTACATCTTGAGTCCAAACTGCCATGATGTGGCGGATATTGGGTGCTGGTCCACAGTGGCGTTGAGC
>VFQQ010002649.1_pt1 | contig 19452 bp, 19 predicted proteins | sample 3512341 | NCBI WGS metagenome assembly VFQQ01 (sample SAMN10412373, study PRJNA504923) | tailings metagenome | isolation source: Relicate 2 Philex TSF1 revegetated site | place: Philippines: Tuba, Benguet | collected 2017-08-29 | reverse complement strand
AAGCCGATGCTGGCGACGTTGAAGAACAGGTGGCCATTGACCTCGCCGAGGTCGATGGATTTGAACGCGCCCGCAGCGATCACCTCCGCTGCCTTGACCGGATCGGGCGGGATGCCGACCGTGCGGGCGAAGTCGTTTGCGGTGCCCAGCGGCAGCACGCCGAGCGGCAGTCCGGCATCCACCAGTCCGGGGGCGGCCGCATTCAGCGTGCCATCGCCGCCGCCGACGATGACGAGATCGCATCCCGTCGCCTGCTTGCGGATAAGCTCGTCTATCGGCTGGTCCTTGCCGGCTGCCATGTCGACGACTTCGATGCCGGACGCCTTGAACACCGCGAGCGCCGGCGCAATCGTCTCCCCGCCGCGACGCGCCTTGGGATTGACGACGAGCAGGGCGCGTTTCGTCGTTTTCGGTTTTCTCGGCAAGGGGTTCGGCCTCATCTGGTCGCGGTGCGGTTCACGCCAGATAGGGCGGCGATAAGGCTAATTAAAGTGGAGGTCCCCCGCGATGCCTGCTTTTCCTACGCCGGCGCCCTTGTTCCCAGTCGCGCATTGAGTGCGAAAAGGCCTGCCCCGACGATAAGTGCTGCGCCCATTATCGTCGCTGCCTGCGGTATTTCTGCAAAGAAGAGAAAACCCCACAGCGGCGCCCACAGAATGCCGGTGTATTCGAAGGTGGCTACGATATTGGCGGGCGCCAGCCGGTAGGCCTGCGAAAGCAGGATCATGCCGGCCGAAGCGATGAAGCCGCACGAAGCCATCAGCAGGAAGTCGTTCAGCGTGGGCCAGATCCAGGGACGCACCAGGAACTTGAGGCTCGGATGGGTGATGTTTTCCATGCCGATGGTCTGGAGTGCGAAACCAAGAACGGCGGCCCCGATGAGATAGGCGCCGTTCTGATAAAAGCTCATGACGGTCGAAGATTCCGCCGAGCCGAGCTTTCGCGCCATGAGCTGGGAAAAGCCGTAGAGCCCGGCCGAAAGCAGCGAAAGTATAGCTGCCCATTCGAACACGCCATGTCCGGGACGAACCATCACCAGCACGCCGATCAGCCCGACGACTGCCGTCACCGCGCTGGGCCAGGAAATGTGCTCGCCGAGATAGGGGCGTGCCAGCATGATGATGAACAGCGGCGCCATGAAATAGAGCGCGACCGCATCGGCCAGCGGCAGCGCGGCCAGCGCCAGATAATAGGCGGTGTAGGAAGTGAACAGGATCGCCGCGCGCAGGCCGAGCAGCCGGTAGTTCGGAGAAATAAGCGCCCTCAGGCCGACATCTTTGTGGACGATGACGAGCAGGATCGGCAGCGCCACGATCGACCGTATCGCCATCACCTCCATCAGCGGATAGCGCCCGGAAACAGCCTTGATGACCGGGTCCTGCAACGAAAACACCATCACGCCGAGGCAGAGTGAGATGATGCCGAGGAGGATACGGTTCTGCATGGTGTTCACGGCTCATGATGCGACGTTAAAAACCGTCCGGCATCCGGACAAAAAGAACCCGCGGCCCCTGTTCTGGGACTACGGGTGAGTGAGGACTTTTTGCCCGGACCGGATCGATTGTTGCCGACCCGGCTCATGCATTTCGGTTTCGTCTGCGATTATCGCCGTCCGATTGACATGTTTCAAACGAATTGGAATGATGCCAGTCATGAGAAACGCTTATGGCTGGATGTCATGACGATCCATCTCGACAGTGATCTTCTGCGCACCTTCGTCGCGGTGGCCGAGACCGGCAATTTCACCAAGGCAGCAGACAATGTCAGCCGCACGCAGTCGGCCGTGTCGATGCAGATCAAGAAGCTTGAAGCGATGGTCGGCGAGGTGCTGTTCGAGCGCGGCTCGCGCGGCGTGTCGCTGACCCGCAAGGGCCAGGATCTGATCGTCAACGCCCGCCGCATCGTCTCGCTGCTCGACGAGACGGCGGCTTCCATGCGGGCCGAAGCGCTCGACGGCCCGGTGCGCATCGGCATCCCTGAGGAATACAGCTATTCCATCCTGTCGCGTGCGCTGAGCGCCTTTGCCAAGATGCATCCAAAGGTCGAGATCACGGTCAAATACGCGCATTCCGCCTCGCAGATGGTGGCGCTGGAAGCGGGAGAACTCGACCTTGCCGTCGTGTTCGAATGGCAGGATTTTTCGGACGGCGAAGTGCTGATGCGCGACCCGACCGTCTGGGTAACGTCGAACCTCCATCTCATGCATGAGGAGACGCCGCTGCCGGTCGCGCTCTACAGCCGTGCTGGCTGGTGCAAGGATTTCGCGATCAGGTCGCTGGAGGATCGCGGACTGCCCTACCGCGTCGCCTATACGAGCGATACGACAAGCGGGCTGAAGCTGGCAGTTGCTTCCGGTCTGGCGATTGCGCCGGTGTCGCGTTCCAACATTCCGCCCGATTGCAGGGAATTGACGGTGGCCGACGGTTTTGGCGACATCGACGCGTCGAATGTCGTGCTCCACCGCGCGCCGGGGGCCAACAGCGAGGCCATAAACGGCATGGCCGATGCCATCCGCGAGGCGTTCTTCTCGCAACTGACGATCACCGTTCCGCCGCCCGGCGCCTGACGCGGTTACGTCGCCCTCCCGACAGTCCTCCTGACAAGAAGCTGTCAGGAGGGGGATGCTAGAACCTCTCATCAAACGAGATGAGGAGGAAACGATGCTGAAATTCTACCACGCGCCCTGGTCCCGGTCCTCCAGCGTCCACTGGATGCTGGAAGAGGTCGGCGCTCCGTTCGAGATCGAGATCGTCAACATCCGCGCGCCGGGCGGGGTGCCGGAAAGCTACCGTGCCATCCAGCCCAACAAGAAGGTGCCGGCGATCGACCATGACGGCACCATCGTCACCGAGCGCGCCGCCATCTGCATGTATCTTTGCGAGGCCTTTCCGCAGGCCGGCCTGGCTCCGGCGATCGGCGACAAGGCCAGGGCGGCCTGGCTGACCTGGCTGGTCTATGCCGATTCCGTCTTCGACCCGGTGATCGCGGCGAAGGCGCATGGCCACGAATTCATGGGCGGGGGCTATTCTTACGGCTCGTTCAGCGAGCTGATCGCCAATCTCGAGCGCGCGCTCACAGCGCAGCCCTATATCGCCGGCGAAAAATTCAGCGCCGCCGACACCCAGATCGGCAGCGGCATCCACTATGGCACCAACGTCCTGAAGGTGTTTCCCGATAAGCCGGTGTTCAGCGACTATCTCGCGCGGCTGGCCGAGCGGCCCGCCTTCCAGCGCTATGCGGCCAAGGATGCGGCGATGATGCAGGCTGCAAGCGAGTGACAGCTTAGACCGTTTCAGGTTGGCAGAAACAGCCCCTCACCCTTACCCATTCCGGGGCGAGCCACGGGTCTTGCCCGTCCTTCGGACCCCCGTGAAAAACGGGGAGAGGGGGACGCCAGCGTTTCGGCCAATCGCCCTTTCTTCGTTCAAGCGGGTCCATAGGGCGGCTCGATCCGGCTTCGCAGGTCAGCGCATTTCGAGCAGGCGCTCGAGATAATTCCGTTCCAGCTCGGGGCTGAGCGCATTGCCGAGCCGCTTGCGGATGGCGTCGAGAATCTGGCGCGCGCGCTGCACGTCGATCTCGTCCGGCACCTTGACCGAATTGCCGAAATCCGGGCCGGTGGTGGCGCGCGGGCGGCCGAGCGGATCGCGGTCGGCGTTCTGCTGGCGCCCGCCTTCCTCGCTGCCGCCTTCGTCGCCCTGCATGGCCTGCTGCATCTGCTGCATCATGTCCTGAGCGCCCTTGCGCAGCGCTTCGAGCGCACGGCCCTGTTCGCCGACGGCGCGTTCGCCTTCGCCCTTGCCGAGCGCACCTTCAGCCTGGCCCATGGCATCGCCGGCCTCGCCAAAACCTTCGCCGGGCTGGATGCCGAGGCCTTCGAGCCCCTTGGTCAGCCCCTGAAGGTCCTTCTGCAACTGGCCCTGACCGTCCTGAAGCTGCTTCAGCGCCTCGGCGAATTCTTCCGGTGTCATCGGCCGGCCCTGCTGGCCTTGACCTTGCCCCTGCTGGCCCTGACCCTGCTGGCCGGGTTCGCCCTGCTGACCTTGCTGGCCCTGCTGCTCGCCGGATTGCTCTCCGCGCTGCATCTGGTCCATGCGGAAGGTCTCGTTCATCATCTCCTGCTGACGCCGCATGATCTCGCCCAGCTTGTCCATCTGCTGGCGCATCTCGCTCTGGTCGCCTTGCTGGCCGGGCTGCTGCTGGCGGCCCGCCTGCAAATTGTTCATCATGTTCTCAAGCTGCGACAGAAGCTCCTGCGCCTGATCGCGGTTGCCTGATTTCGCCAGATTCTCGATCTGGTCCATCATGCGCTCGAGGTCGCTCTGGCGCAGCTCCTGCCCGTTCTGCGGCATCTGCTGCTGGGCCATGTTCGGGTCGCGCTTGGCCCGCTCTGCAAATTCGCGCAGGAAATCATTCATCGCCTGGCGCAGCTCTTTCATGAGCTTGTCGATCTCTTCGTCGCTGGCGCCGTTCTGAAGCGCTTGCTTCAGCGCCTCCTGCGCCTGGCGCAGCCGCTTTTCCGCCGCCGAAAGCGCGCCGTCCTCGATCGCCAGCGCCATTTCCCAGAAATAGTCGGCGGTGGCGCGCAGCTGGTCGTCGCTCTCGGCCATCTTCAACTGTGTGCGGCCGGCCATCAGGCCGAGGAAGTTGGCCATGCTCTGGATCGTGTCTTCTGGCCGCAGCGTGATCGCGTCGATCAATTCGAGCACATAGGGCTTGCGGTTGGCGTCGAGCGAGAAGATCTGGCGTTGCTCGACGACGGCCTTGGCGAGCGGGTTGGAGAAGGGCCGCTCCGGCAACACCAGCGTCTTGGTTTCGCTGACGGCTTCCTGCCCGGCATCGTCCGTCGCCTTAAGGGTCAGCTTGACCGTGCGGCCGGCCCAGACATGGTCGGTCAGGTCGCGCGAAACCTTGGCGGCAGCCGTGCCGCTGCCGCGGCGCGGAACCGTCAGCGGCATTTCCGGTGCCTTGTAGAGCGGATGCGCGCCCTTGGCCTGCTCGTCGGCAAGGACGAATTCGGCCTTGGCGGAAGCTGCGCCGTAATCGTCGATGACCTCGTAATTGAGTTCCAGCGCGCCGTTGACCGCGCGCTTGGGCTCGCCGACGAAGCGGATCACCGGCGGCTTGTCGGGGATGACGGCGAATGTCCAGCTTTGCAGCTCGTTCTCGCCCGATTTCAGGCTGAGCACGCCGTCCTTGTCGAGCTTGCCGGCGAACTGACGCGCGGCTGCAGGCGCACCGGCGGCAATCGGCCTGGCCGGGGCGGGCGCTGCACCCGCCTTCGGCTCGATGTCGCGGGTGGTGCCATTGGCATCGGCGTAGGAGAGCGCCTCGTCGCCGGCCCCGCCGGTCACGCGCAGCGAAACCTCGCTGCCCTGCGGCACGGTGAATGTCGGGTTCTGCCGGTTGGCGTCGGCTGTCAGGAACAGGGGTGCCTTGCCGGTATAGGCCGGCGGCGTCACCCAGGCATCGATGCGCGGCGGAATGGTTTCAGCTATCGCGCCGGCCCGGAAGGCATCGCCGAGGCGTCCGCCGAGCGGGCCATAGGAGAAGGCGAATGCGGTGACCAACAGCAGCGCCACCGCGGCGCGCAGGCCCCAAGGGTCGCGCTCCGGCACGCGGGTGCGCGGCAGGTCGCTGCCGACATTGCCGAGGCTTTCGGCCATGCGCTTCTGGTGCTCGCGCCACAGCGCCTGCGAAAACTCGCTGACCTTGCCGCTCGGCCGGTCGGTCTGCACCAGCACCGGCGTATGCGGCAGTTCGTTCGCAGCCTCGATGCGCCGGTCGATCTCGGCGGCGGAAGGGCGGCGGAAGAAGCGCAGCGGATAGAGCGCGGCCACGCCTGCAACGGCAAACAAGGCTAGCAGGCCAAAGCGCGGCAGATCGGGCAGGAGGCGGAAGACGCCGAGCCAGGAAAGGCTGAGGAACAGGCCGGCGACGACAAGCAGCGGCAACACTAGCGGCCAGCCACGCTCCACCGTCATCGCGGCCAGCGTGGTGAACCGGGCGCGGCCAAGGCGCCGGGCGAAACTCTGTGCGCTGTTCGTTTCCGGTGTTTCCGCCATCAACCTTTCCAAACGAGACTCGCACCGCATGCGCGGTCTCCATGAAAAGAATAGCAGCAAACGCGGCAAAGACGAGGCATGGTACGAAATCGTGATCGACCGGCTTTTCGATGCCGATCGCCGCGCAATCGCCTCAGAGCCAGTCGGGCACCGAATCGAGGCCGATCAGCTCGTCATAGGTCTGGCGCGGGCGGATGACGTGGAACGCGTCGCCATTGACCAGAACTTCCGGCACCAGAAGCCTGGTGTTGTAGGTGCCGGCCTGCACCGCGCCATAAGCGCCGGCCGTGCCGACGGCGATCAGGTCGCCGGCCTTCAGGCGCGGCAGATCGCGGTCGAGGCCGAGAAAATCGCCGGTTTCGCAGACCGGGCCGACGATATCGGCCTTCATGCGCGGCGTCTCAGTGGGCGGCTGCATAACCGGGCGGATGTCGTGGAAGGCATCGTAGAGCGTGGGGCGAATCAGGTCGTTCATCGCGGCATCGACGATGAGGAAGTTCTTGGCGTCGCCTTCCTTCACGAAGATCACTTCCGACACGAGGATGCCGGCATTGCCAACGATCAGCCGTCCAGGCTCGAACATCACCTTCAGCCCGAGCTTGGTGACATGCTTCTTCACGATCGCCGCATAGGCGTCGGGAAGGGGCGGCGGCGAGTTGTCGGTCTTGTAGGGAATGCCAAGGCCGCCGCCGAGATCGACATGCTCGATGGCATGGCCGTCGGCCTTGAGCATGGCGACCAGTTCGACCAGCAGCGCGAAGGCGTCGTCGAAGGGCTGCAGATCCGTGATCTGGCTGCCGATATGCATGTCGATGCCGGTGATCTTCAGGCCCGGCAGTTGGGCGGCGCGGGCATAGACCTCGCGCGCCCGCTGGCGCGGTATGCCGAACTTGTTTTCAGCCAGCCCGGTCGAAATCTTCTTGTGGGTCCTGGCGTCGACATCGGGATTGATGCGCAGCGAGACCGGCGCGACCTTGCCGGCAGCGACCGCGCGGGCCGAAAGCAGCTCCAGTTCCGGCTCGGACTCGACATTGAAGCATAGGATGCCAGCAGCCAGCGCGAAATCCATTTCCCGCGCCGTCTTGCCGACGCCGGAAAACAGGATCTTGTTGCCGGGAATGCCCGCCGCCAGCGCGCGGCGCAACTCGCCCTCGGAGACCACGTCCGCACCGGCTCCAAGCTTTGCCAGCGTCTTCAGCACGGCTTGGTTGGAATTTGCCTTCAGCGCGTAGCAGACAAGGCTGTCGAGGCTCGCAAACGCCTCGCTGAACACGCGGTAGTGGCGGGTCAGCGTGGCGGTCGAATAGCAATAGAAGGGCGTGCCGACGGCAGCCGCGATAGCGGGCAGGGGCACGTCCTCGGCGTGGAGCACGCCGTCGCGATAGTCGAAATGGTTCACTGGTTTGGTCCGGTCAGAGCAGCTTGTCGAGGATGAAGGGCTTGTCCGCGACCGGTTTCTCCGGCTCCGGCGGCAGCGGCTGCTGATTGGCTTTCTGCGCGTCCTTGCGCGCCTGCACGGCAGCTTCATACGGCGTATCGAGCCCCGACTTGCGCCCGCAGGCCGAAACCGCGCCGATCGCAGCCAGAAGCACGAGCGTGGTGAGAAGTCTGCTGCCGGTCATCCTGTCATCCGTCCGTGAGAAATACGTTGCCTGCTTCTAGCGAAATTCTTTCGCCTTTGCACCCCGGCAAATCAAGCGGCTAAAACTTCACCAGTGCTGGACGGGATATTCAGGACCTAGACCGCAGCCACGATTATGTGAGCCTGAATTTTGGCGGTAACCGCGCCGCTGCCATGCCTGCAGGCAATCGCGGATGCGGCGTAGTCGGTTGCGGCTTCCAGTTTCCCCGCGTCTCTAGCCTCGATTTCGCTGCGAAGGACAGTTCCCTGGCAATAGGCAACGGCCGGAATGCGTGGTGAGGATGCACGGCTTTGTTCGGCTCTCGTTTCGATCACCACTTCGGAGAAACCTGCGCCTTCCAGCTCACTGCGGATCAGTGCCGTATCGTGGTAGCCATGCGGTGTGCGTGCCAGAAAGCGCGGCGGATCGTTCGGAAAAATCTCTGCGAGAGCATTGGTCACCTCATCGGCAAAGACATTCTCCTCAATGCGATCCCATACGTTGAACAGAAAATGTCCTCCGGGCTTCAGGACCCGCCTGGCTTCGCGGTAGGCAGAGGGGCGGTCGGGAAAGAACATCGCGCCGAATTGACAACAAACGAGATCGAAGGCCTCGTTTTCAAACGGCAACGCCAAGGCATCCGCCTGGCGCCATTTGATGCGACTGTCGGGACCTTGTCGCGAAGCGGCATGGTCGAGCATCGGTTGGTTGAGGTCGGTTGCGACATAGCTTGCCCCGGGGGACAGTTTTGGCGCCAATGCGCGGGTGACGACCCCGGTGCCCGCGGCGGTTTCCAGAACAGCGCTCGGCGACAAGGACGCTGCCCGCCGCGCAAGATCTGCGGCGAACGGCTCGAAAATCAACGGCACCATATAGCGGTCGTAGTTTTCCGGGATCGAGCCGGCGAATACCTTGTCGGTTTCCAACATCGCTATCACTCGCCGTCCGTTTGATGGACCGGCATACGAGACCATCATACCAGTCGCGGCGGGTCGATAACAGCGCCCGGACGCGGGCGAAGAACCCGCCGGTGAAGATGACCATGTTGCCGATGGGACCGAAGCCGTCATCGCGCATGATTGCATCGAGGGCTGCGCCGAAGAAAAGGGCCATGACGGTGACGGCGGCAACGGCCATCATCAGCCAGCCCGGTTCGAGATTCCAAAGCATGCAGCGCCCCTCCCGAAGGCGACCGTGCATGTCCCGTGAACCCCACCCGGTTCAATGCTTCTGAAAATATGGATCAACCGTTTCACTTTGCTTGCCCGAATGATTCGCATTAGAGCGATCTCACCGATAAACGGACCCAGCCCGACGAAATGCCCCTGCTCAAGCGGTTCATCCCCGCCACCTTCGTCCTTTTGTGGTCGACCGGCTTCATCGGCGCGCGCTATGCCATGCCGTGGGCGGAACCGTTCACCTTCCTGGCAGCCCGCTTCATCATCGCCTTTGTCATTCTCGGCGCGCTGATGGCGATCCTCGGCGCGCGCGCAATGAGCCGCCGCGAGGCGCTGCATGCGGCAACCGCCGGCGCGCTGATACACGGCGTCTATCTCGGCGGTGTCTTCTGGGCCATCCATCAGGGCCTGCCGGCGGGGCTTGCTGCCCTCATCGCCAGCCTCCAGCCGCTGGTGACCGCACTGTTTGCCGGAAGGCTGCTCGGAGAGGAAATCCGCCCGCGCCACTGGATCGGGCTGGCTGTCGGCTTTGTCGGCGTCATCGTCGTCCTGTCGCCGAAGCTCGGCACGCTCGGCAGCGGCGTGAGCTGGCAGACGCTGACTGCCGCCACCATCGGCATGGCCGCGATCACCGCCGGCACCATCTGGCAGAAGCGCTTCGTCACCGGCGGCGGTCTGGTGACGGGCACGTTCTATCAATATGTCGGCGGGGCAGTGGTGATGCTGGTCGCCTCGCTCGCCTTCGAAACCCATACGGTGACGATAAATGGCGAGCTGATCTTCGCCATGGCATGGCTGGTTCTGGTGCTGTCGATCGGCGCTGTCTTCCTGCTGATGATAATGATCCGCGACGGCGAGATGTCGAAAGTATCGTCGCTGTTCTATCTCGTGCCGGCCGTCACCGCGATCATGGCCTGGGCGCTGTTCGGCGAGCAGCTGACGCTGGTGCAGCTTGCCGGCATGGCGCTGGCGACCTTTGGCGTCGGACTGGCTACCGCCCAAAGCAGTCCGAAAACTCAGGCCCCCACCCGCGCCCGCGCTTCCAGATAGCGCGTGATCGACGCGTTCAACTCCCCGCCAAGGATAAAAATCGCCGAAACGATGTAGAGGAACACCACCGCGATCATGATCGAGGCCAGGCCGGCGTAAGTCGTCACATAGGACGAGAAATTGTCGAGATAGGTGGCGAAGGCGGTCGAGCCGACCAGCCATGCGACGAGCGTAAAGATGATGCCCGGCACGATGGCGACGAAGCGGCGCTTGCCGGCGGGCAGCCAGAAATGCACGGCCACGAGACCAAGCACGATGACCGTGGAAGCGATGACGAAGCGCCACAGCGTGATCGTGCCCATATAGGGTTCGATCCAGACGAAATTCACCCGCAACAGCCTCGATATCAACGGCGCCAGGACCAGCAGGATGCTGATGGCGACAAAGCCGATCGTGGCGATGAGCACGAAGAGCAGGCTCTGGAGACGCCGGTAGATGAAGGAACGGGTTTCGGTGACGCGATAGGCGCGGTTGAGCGAGGTGCGCAATGCCTCGATGCCGTTGGAGGCGAAGAAGGCGGCCAACACCACGCCGTAGGTGAGAAGGTCGGTGCGCTGCACCGTCAGCACGTTGACCACCTCGCGTGCGATGGGTGCCGCGATCTGCTCGGGCCATGTGTCGAAGACGAGATGCACGGCGGTTTCGGAAAACGCCTGCGCGCCGAGGAAGCTTGCCAGCGTGGTTGCGAAGATGAGGAACGGAAACAGCGCCATCAGAGCCGAGATCGCCAGATGACTGGCCATGGACCAGCCGTCGTCGTAGTTGAAATGGCCGAGCGCGTCATAAAGCACGCGCTTGATCGCGACGATCTTTCTCACCGTGCCTGCATCCGCGCTTTTCCCTCGATTGTGTCCCGGCCGCGAATATGGGAAGGGTTTGCCGCAAATGGCAAGTGATGGTGGAACAACGACCGCGCCAACGCAAAAGTTGCGCACGATTATCGTCACCGGCGCCTCCTCGGGCATCGGCGCTCATTGCGCACGCGCCTTGAAAGCCGAGGGCTGGCGGGTTTTCGCCACCGCGCGCAAGCCGGAAGACATCGCAGCATTGGCGGCGGACGGGTTCGAGGCCTTCCATCTGGACTATCGCGACGCTGATTCGATTGCAGCACTTTTCGCAGCGGTCATGGCGCGCACCGACGGAACGCTCGACGCGCTTTTCAACAACGGTGCTCATGCACAGGCGGGCGCCGTCGAGGATCTTCCGGTCGAGGCGCTGCGCGATCAGTTCGAGGCCAATTTCTTCGGCTGGCACGACCTGACACGGCGCATCGTGCCGGTGATGCGCGCCCAGGGCCATGGCCGCATCGTCCATTGCTCGTCGATCCTCGGCCTGACGCCGGTCAAGTGGCGCGGCGCCTATGCCGCCTCGAAACATGCCCTCGAAGGGCTGATGCTGTGCATGCGGGCCGAGTTGCAGGGCTCGGGCATCGAAGTGTCGCTGATCGAGCCCGGTCCGATCGAATCGAAGATCGCCTCGAACGGGCTCGTATGGTTCCTGAAAAACATCGATCACGAGAACTCGGTGCACCGGAAGGACTATGAGGGCCAGCTGGCGCGCCTGCGCGCCGGCGGATCCAAATCGCGGCTGAAGCTCAAGCCGGACGCGGTTTATGCGGTATTGCGCCACGCCCTCCTATCGCCAAAACCGAGACCGCATTATGTGGTGACGACGCCGGCCAAAATCGGCGTTATCCTGAAACGCATCCTGCCCGCTTCGCTGTTCTATCGCGTGCTCGCGTCGCAGGCCTGAAAGGCAAGCTGGAAAACCAATGGCAACCGTTTTCAACATCCTCGCCGTCATGGTCATGGTCATCGTGGTGATCGTGCTCATTCGCGGTCTCGCCAACATGATGCGCGGCGGCTCCAGCAACACGTCGAACAAGCTGATGCAGGCGCGCGTGCTCCTGCAGTTCATCGCGCTGGTTCTCATCCTGCTGGCGGTCTACTTCAACCGCGGCTGATTCTTCGACCGACCGGGGGGAGCCAGATGGTCAAGCTCAATAAGATCTACACCCGCACCGGCGACGACGGCACGACCGGCCTCGGCACCGGAGACCGCCGGCTGAAATCGGATGTCCGGGTCGACGCCTATGGCACGGTCGACGAGGCCAATGCCTGCATCGGGCTGGCGCGCGTGCATACCCGCACCGGGCATGCCGAAATCGATGCCATGCTCGCCCGCATCCAGAATGACCTGTTCGATCTTGGCGCCGATCTCGCCACGCCTGACGACGGCAAGCCGCTCGGCTACGAGCCGCTGCGCATCATCCCCTCGCAGGTGGAGCGGGTGGAAGCCGACATCGACCTCCTGAACAAGGATTTGCAGCCGCTGCGCTCCTTCGTGCTCTCCGGCGGCTCGCCTGCCGCCGCTGCACTTCACCTGGCGCGCACCGTCGCGCGGCGGGCCGAGCGCATCATGGTGGCGCTGGCCCAGAACCCGGCCGAGCACGTCAATCGCGACGGCATAAAATACATCAACCGCGTCTCGGATTTCCTCTTCGTCGCCGCCCGCGTCGTCAATGACAACGGAAATGCCGATGTGCTATGGGTGCCGGGCAAGAACAGGTAACTCATGATCCCGAAAAGTGGGAACCGGTTTTCGGATAGGATCATGAGCGGAAAGCTGCGCAGAGGGGGCGGAAGAAACCGCGATGTTCATTCCGCTTCACGACGCCAACAGCCTCAAATACATCAAGCATCAATATGTGACGATCGGGCTGATCGCGGCGAACGTCATCATCTACCTGTTTACCGCCTTCGAAAGCGAACAGGCGGCGCAGGCCACGGTGCTTGGCCTCGGCTACATTCCCTCGGTATCCTTCGGCCTGGCCGAACTGCCGCCCGGCTATGCGCTGGTACCTGCGCCGCTCACCTACATCACCTATGCCTTCCTGCATGGCGACATTCTCCATCTCGGCGGCAACATGCTGTTCCTCTGGGTGTTCGGCGACAATGTCGAGGATGCGCTCGGCCACATCAAATATCTGATCTTCTATCTGCTGTGCGCGATTTCAGGTGCCGTTGTGCATGGCTTGATAGCGCCGGAGTCTCAGATGCCGTTGATCGGCGCGTCGGGAGCCATTGCCGGCATCGTCGCCGCCTATCTCATTCTGCATCCGCGCGTGAAGGTCTGGATACTGGCCTTTGCCCGTATCCCGTTGCGCATTCCGGCCTATATCACCCTCGGTTTGTGGATCATTTTCCAGTTCTCGATGCTTGCATTGGGCGGAGAAGACCAGATTTCCTGGGCTTGCCATGCCGGTGGCATCATCGCCGGTGCAATCCTGGTTCTGATCCTGCGCCGGCGCGATGTGCCGATCCTCGACAGGGAGATCGTGACCCCGCGCGCGGTGAAGGTCGAGCAGCCAAGTGCGGTCGCCCCCGTCGAGGCACAGCCGACGACGCGTTGGGGAAGACAGTAGTTCGAATTCAACCGATTTGGGTTCGTTGCGGATATTGACGTGCATTCGGCGGCTAACTAGGGTCCGCCCGCTTGCGGAAGCCTAGTCGCCACCGGAAGTGCGCATAGGGATTTCCGTTTTCTGGTCCAATATGTCGCCATTCGACAAATGGACGGGGCCTCGCTCTGCTAGAGAGCGCTCCAAAGTCATCAGAGAGGTGAGAAGCACATGAAAGTTCTCGTGCCCGTCAAGCGGGTTGTCGACTACAACGTGAAGATCCGTGTGAAGTCGGACGGTTCGGGCGTCGAGCTTGCCAATGTCAAGATGTCGATGAACCCGTTCGACGAGATCGCGGTCGAAGAGGCGATCCGCCTCAAGGAAGCCGGCAAGGCCGAGGAGATCATCGTGGTCTCGATCGGACCCCAGCAGGCCCAGGAAACGTTGCGCACCGCGCTCGCCATGGGCGCCGACCGCGCCATCCTGGTCAAGGTCGACGGCGAAGTCGAGCCGCTGGGCGTTGCCAAGGTTCTGAAGGGCGTGGTCGATGCCGAACAGCCGGGTCTCGTCATTCTCGGCAAGCAGGCGATCGACGACGACGCCAACCAGACCGGCCAGATGCTTTCCGCACTTCTCGGCTGGGCACAGGGCACGTTTGCCTCCAAGGTCGAGATCGCCGGCGACAAGGCCAAGGTGACGCGCGAAGTCGATGGCGGTTTGCAGACGGTGGAGCTGAAGCTTCCGGCGATCGTAACGACCGATCTTCGCCTCAACCAGCCGCGCTATGCCTCGCTGCCCAACATCATGAAGGCCAAGAAGAAGCCGCTGGACGAAAAGACCGCCGCCGATTTCGGCGCCGACGTCACGCCGCGCCTGAAGGTCGTCAAGACCGAGGAGCCGGGCGGCCGCAAGGCGGGCGTCAAGGTCAAGGACGTGGCGGAGCTGGTGTCCAGCCTCAAGTCCGCCGGCGTCATCTGAGTTCGGAAGGAAAGGGAAACAAAAATGGCAATTCTCCTCATCGCCGAACATGACAATGCCTCGCTGTCGGACCAGACCGCCAAGGCGCTGTCGGCAGCCCTCCAGATCGGCTCGGATGTCGATGTGCTTGTCGCCGGCAAGGGCGCCAAGGCCGCAGCCGATGCCGCCGCCAAGCTGAAGGGCGTGCGCAAGGTCCTGCTGGTCGAGGCCGACGAACTCGAGCAGCGCCTCGCAGAGCCGCTGGCCGCGACCGTAGTCTCCCTCGCAGGCTCCTACGACACCATCGTCGCGCCGGCCACCGCCTCGGGCAAGAACGTCTCGCCGCGCATCGCAGCCCTGCTCGACGTCGCGCAGATCTCGGAAATCATCGAGGTCGTGTCTGCCGACACCTTCAAGCGTCCGATCTATGCCGGCAACGCCATCCAGACGGTGCAGTCGGGCGACGCCAAGAAGGTCATCACCGTGCGCACCGCCTCGTTCCAAGCAGCGGGCGAAGGCGGCTCGGCTGCGGTCGAGACGGTCAAGGCTGCGGCCAATCCGGGTCTCTCGACCTTTGTCGAGAACAGGCTTTCGGACAATGACCGTCCGGAACTGACCTCGGCCAAGATCATCATCTCGGGCGGCCGAGCGCTCGGCTCGTCGGAGAAGTTCCAGGAAGTCATCCTTCCGGTCGCCGACAAGCTGGGTGCCGCCGTCGGCGCTTCCCGCGCCGCCGTCGATGCCGGCTATGCCCCCAATGACTGGCAGGTCGGCCAGACCGGCAAGGTGGTCGCCCCCGACCTCTACATCGCCGTCGGCATCTCCGGCGCCATCCAGCATCTGGCCGGCATGAAGGACTCGAAAGTCATCGTCGCCATCAACAAGGACGAGGAAGCCCCGATCTTCCAGGTTGCCGACTACGGCCTCGTCGGCGACCTCTTCACCATCCTGCCGGAACTCGAAAAGGCGCTTTGACTTTAGAACAGGTAGCGCACAAAATCACGGGAGCGGGGTAGACGAAGTCTCCCCGCTCTTTTAGTTTGCACTGCACAAAAACGGGCCAGAAGAGCTCCATGACGGGATCAGTGTAATGAGTGCGACCATCGAGACGATCGGCATCATCGGCGCGGGCCAGATGGGCAGCGGCATAGCCCATGTCTCGGCCCTCTCGGGCTACAAGGTGCTGCTCTACGATATTTCCGGCGACAGCATCCAAAAGGGCATCGCCACGATCAGCGGTAATCTCGCCCGCCAGGTCGCCGGCGGAAAGCTGGAGGACAAGCTTCGCCAGGCCGCCCTGGGGCGCATCGAGGCAGCCCCCAGCATGGCCGATCTCGCAGGCGCAGATCTCGTCATCGAGGCCGCGACCGAGGACGAGACGGTCAAGCGCAAGATCTATGCCCAGCTCTGCCCGCAGCTCAACCCGGAAGCGATCCTCGCCACCAACACTTCCTCGATCTCGATCACCCGGCTGGCCGCCCAGACCGACCGACCGGAACGCTTCATCGGCATCCACTTCATGAACCCGGTTCCGGTGATGAAGCTGGTCGAACTGGTGCGCGGCATCGCCACCGAAAACGAGACATTCGAAGCTGCCAAGGAATTCGTCCACAAGCTCGACAAGACGACCACTGTCTCCGAGGACTTCCCGGCCTTTATCGTCAACCGCATCTTGCTGCCGATGATCAATGAGGCAATCTACACGCTTTACGAAGGCGTCGGCACCGTCGAGGCGATCGACACTGCCATGAAACTCGGCGCCAACCATCCGATGGGCCCGTTGCAGCTTGCCGATTTCATCGGCCTGGACACCTGCCTGTCGATCATGCAGGTGCTGCATGACGGGCTGTCTGACTCGAAATACCGCCCTTGCCCGCTGCTGGTGAAATATGTCGAAGCCGGCTGGCTCGGCCGCAAGACGGGACGCGGATTCTACGACTATCGCGGCGAACACCCGGTGCCGACGCGCTGAGGCAGCTCAAGGGGACAGTTTACTTTTTTGCCCCTTGCTCCAGCTTTTCAGCCGGACTGCCTTTCCGGGGCAAGAAAGTAAACTGTCCCCGGTATCACTCCACCCGCTTGCCTGCCCCATCGAACCAGTGCAGCTTTTCGGCTTTGGCGACGACACGCAGTTCATCACCGGGGTTAGCCGTCGCACGGCCCGCCACGCGCACCACGATGCGCTCGCCACCGGCGGCGCAGTATAGAAAACTTTCCGAACCGACCGGTTCGACGGCTTCGACCTTCGCCGGTAGCACGACCGCACCTATCGGCACGTCCGGCCCGAAGGCGACATCGGCATCTTCCGGACGAACGCCGAGCGTCACCGCACCGGCCGGGGCGGTGACACCGACAGGCGAACCATCGCTGAAGGTCGAGCCGTTCGATCCGGCCTTCACGGCAAGAAGGTTCATCGGCGGCGCGCCGATGAAGCTTGCCACGAAGGTCGATGCCGGCTTTTCGTAGATGTCGAGCGGGTTGCCGGCCTGCTCGACAAGACCGGCATTCATCACCACCAGCACGTCGGCCAGCGTCATCGCCTCGAGCTGGTCGTGCGTGACATAGACGGAGGTGACGCCGAGCGAGCGCTGCAGGTTCTTGATTTCGACCCGCATCTGGCCGCGCAGCTTTGCGTCGAGGTTGGACAAAGGCTCGTCGAACAGGAACACCTTCGGGCTGCGCACGATGGCGCGGCCCATGGCGACGCGCTGGCGCTGGCCGCCGGAAAGCTCGCGCGGACGGCGATCGAGAAGATGCGACAGTTCCAGCGTCGTGGCGGCGGCTTTCACGCGCTTGTCGATCTCGTCCTTGGGCATGCCGCGGTTGCGCAGGCCGTAGGCCATGTTGTCGTAGACCTTCATATGCGGATAGAGCGCATAGTTCTGGAACACCATGGCGATGTCGCGCTCGGCCGGACCGACCGTGTTGACGGTTTTCGTATCGATTGCGACGGTGCCCGAGGAGATGGTTTCCAGCCCGGCTATCATGCGCAGCAGCGTGGACTTGCCGCAGCCCGACGGGCCGACCAGCACGCACAGCGCCTTGTCGGGAATGGCGATGGAAACGCCCTTCACCGCCTCTATGCCGCCGGCATAGACCTTCTTCACTTCGTTCAGATCGACGGTAGCCATTATTTCTCCGTATCGACGAGGCCGCGCACGAACCAGCGCTGCATCAGGACGACGACGAGGATAGGCGGGACGATGGCCAGCATGCAGGTGACCATGACGAGATGCCATTCCGTATCGGCGTCGGCGAAGGAAATCATCTTGCGAAGCGCGATGACGATGGTGTTCATATCGTTGCGGTTGGTGACCAGCAGCGGCCAGAGATACTGCGTCCAGCCATAGATGAACTGGATGACGAACAGGGCGGCTATGTTCGTCTTCGACAGCGGCAGCAGGATATCCCTAAAGAACCGGAACGGCCCCGCCCCGTCGACACGCGCCGCCTCGACCAGTTCGCCAGGAATTGTCATGAAGAACTGGCGAAACAGCAGTGTCGCCGTCGCAGACGCCATCAGTGGCAAGGTGAGACCGGCATAGGTGTCGATAAGTCCGAGATCGACCATGACCTTGTAGGTCGGCAGGATGCGCACCTCGACCGGCAGCATCAGCGTGATGAAGATCAGCCAGAAGAAGGTCATGCGGAAGGGAAAGCGGAAAAACACGATCGCATAGGCGGAGATGATCGAGATCACGATCTTGCCGATGGCGATCGCCAGCGCCACCACCGTCGTGTTCCACAAAAGCGTGCCGACCGACACGCCGCCGATACGCCCGATGCCACCGAAAAGTGCCGTCGAATAGTTTTCCCAGAAGCGGTCGCCGGGCCACAGCGGCAGCGGCGGACGCAGGATCGTCTGCAGCGAATGGGTCGACGCCACGAAGGTGTAATAGATCGGGAATGCGACGATCAGGATGCCGAGGATCAGAACCGCATGGGCGATGTAGCGCGACCAGCGGCTGACACCGAGCATGGCGCCCTCCTCGCGCCGCCCAAGCACGGCGGCGGTGGAAGCTTTGCTTGTCTCAGCCATAGTGCACCTTCTTTTCCACGAAGCGGAACTGGAAGGCGGTCAGCCCGATCACGATCACCATGAGGATCACCGACTGCGCTGCCGAATCGCCGAGGATCAGATTGACGAAGCCGTCATTGTAGACCTTGTAGACCAGCGTCTCGGTAGCCTTGCCCGGCCCGCCGCCGGTTACGGCGTGGATGATGCCGAAGGTATCGAAGAAAGCGTAGACAGTGTTGACGACCAGCAGGAAGAAGGTCGTCGGCGCCAGCAGCGGAAAGACGATCGTCCAGAAGCGCTTCGTCTCGCCCGCACCGTCGATGGCAGCTGCCTCGATCAGCGTCTTGGGAATGGCCTGAAGCCCGGCGACGAAGAACAGGAAATTGTAGCTGATCTGCTTCCAGGACGCGGCAGTCACGACGAGTATCATGGCGTCGGTGGCGTCAAGCAGCGGGTTCCAGTCGAAACCAAGCGAGCGCAGCCCATAGGCGAGCGTGCCGATCGACGGGTTGAACAGGAACAGCCACAGCATGCCGGCAATCGCCGGCGCCACGGCATAGGGCCAGATCATCAGCGTGCGATAGATGCCGCGCCCGCGGATGACCTTGTCGGCCATCACCGCAAGCAGCAGCGCCACCGCCATCGAGACGAAGGCCGTAGCTAAGGAGAAGACCACCGTGACCTTGAGCGAATTCACGTAATTGGGATCGGCAAGAACCCGCGCGAAATTGTCGAACCATACGAATTTCGAGTTCAGCCCGAACGGGTCTTCGCGCAGCATCGACTGGTAGAGCGCCTGCCCCGCCGGCCAATAGAAGAAGACCGCCGTGATGGCGAGTTGTGGCGCGACCAGCAGATAAGGCAGGACCTTGTTTGGGAAAGTAACGCGTGGGGACAGGGCTTCCTCCTTATCGGAATGCCCCTCATCCGCCTGCCGGCACCTTCTCCCCGCCTGCGGGGAGAAGGATGAAGCTCCGGCGTCGACGCCTCCCTCTCCCCGTTCTTCACGGGGAGAGGGTAAGGGTGAGGGGCGGCTTCCTTAGTTGCCGATGGCCTGCTTGATTGCGGCATTGCCGCGTTCGACGGCCTTGTCGAGCGCCTCCTGGGCGGTCTGGCTGCCGGCCAGCATCTTCTCGAACTCCTCGTTCTCGATGTCGCGGAC
>VFQQ010002648.1_pt1 | contig 19454 bp, 28 predicted proteins | sample 3512341 | NCBI WGS metagenome assembly VFQQ01 (sample SAMN10412373, study PRJNA504923) | tailings metagenome | isolation source: Relicate 2 Philex TSF1 revegetated site | place: Philippines: Tuba, Benguet | collected 2017-08-29 | reverse complement strand
TCACACACCCGCCCTGCTCCCCTCACTCTGCAGCCAACAATGTGCTGCTGAATGCGGCGGCCAACCGCCGCCGCTTCACCGCCGCGGTGAGCGACTTTGGGCTGGCGCGCATGTGCGCGGACCACAGCGGCAAGCACACCGAGACGGTGGGCACAGGTGCGTGTTTGGCTTCCTGCCTGCCTTAAGCTCGGGGCATTGGGGCAAGAAGCGTGGCCTCGGATGGCACACTGCCGCAGTGTAGCTGGTCAGGGCACAGTGACTGTGTGTTGCACGCAGTGCACGTTGCCGCTGGTCTAACCCCTTCCAAGCACCAGCGCTCTTCCCCTCGTTGCAGTCACCCACCAGCCGCCTGAGCTGCTGCGGGAGGGGCTGCTCACGTCTGCCGCCGATGTCTGGGCGTTTGGCGTGCTGCTGTGGAGCGTAAGTGGCGGGGTGGGGTGCAATGCCTTCAATTTGCGATGTTGGCGGAAGAGTGCGCTTTCACCTGCTCTGCAGTGATGACGGGTCGAATGCTGGCCAAATGCCAGGCTCACCCTCCTCTGGCTGCTGCAGATGTACACCGGGGAGCAGCCCTTCAGTGGGGAGCACTCTGTGGTCATCATCGCCAAGGTGTCGAGCTCGCAGGCCTGCCCGCTGGAACTGCCGCTCGATGCACCTGCCGACTTCAGGGTGGGTGGAGCAGCGCTGGGGTGCTTAGATGCTTAGAAGGGGGATATGCACACATCGCTGCAAGTTGTGAGAGAGGAGATCAGGGGCGTGCCTGAGGCGCGGTTGGCCGCCCACCACTTCTCAGCACCCGCCTGCCAATGCCATAACTCCCAGCAAGTGGATGCGTCCCAAAATCTCCTTGTTGGACATGCCCTGGGCCCTGCTCCATGCAACCGCCCCGCAGGCGCTGTTCGAGCGCTGCACCAGCTACGATTTGGATGCCCGGCCAACCTTCCACGAGGTGCGCCTCTGTGGATGAGGCTGCAATGCAAGGCAGGCTACCCCTGTTCATGCGCAGTGCTCCCGCCTCCCTGCACCAACCCCACATGTCTGCCCTACTCCCATCCCGCCCCCGCTCGCCCCTCCACCAGATCCTGGACACTCTGGCGCCCATGCTGGAGGCCGCCGAGGCGGCAGCGCCCCCCGCGCTGTCCCGCAGCCGGCTGGCGCAGCTGCAGGCCGCCTCGCCACGGGCGCAGGACTCACCAATCCCCTCCAGGGCGGGCTCGCTGCCGCTGCCACTGCCGGAGGTGGTGCAAGAGGAGGGCGGTGCGACAGCTGATGCAGCCCTGGTGATGCCGGCCAGCTGACAGTAGTTTAGACCACTGACTGGAGTGATAATGGGATAATGCCGACCAGCCTGACATGATGAAAACACTGGGAGCCTGCGACCTGCGGGAGAGTGCCGCAACTGACGTGTGGGGGCTGTGGGATGCAGCTTAGCGATTGACCAGTGACGAGGTGGCGTGGAAATTAGTGTTTTTCTGTTTCCTGATGGCTTGTAACTCATGCGAGCTCTGCACCCGTGAGCTGCGGGGACCTGGCATGGCGGCAACAGCGGCAGCAGGCGGCAGCGGCGGCGGGCTGCCAGGTAGTGTCGGAAAGACGAGAGGCTCGTCTGATCGTCATAGACGCGGTCTCCCATATGCATTTCGCTGCAGCGGTGGGGTCCTGCAGGCCAGCAGCGGCGGGTCGGCCGCCGCCCACCCCGCCCGGTCACTGGAAGCGGCAGCACGGCGCTGTGGAGCGACGACGAGCACTCTCGAAATGTGGCGCGCGACCCGACTCGCCGTATGAACCGCTTGAGCGGGCGGTCCAGGTGCGTAGGGCGCCGTCTCCCATTGGGCGTGGTTTTGGCCTTGCCAGATCGCACCAATGCACCAGCCACTTGCCATCACCAAGACGCGATGGAGCTTTCGTAGGTCTGGGCCGCCGCCGCTGTCGCCGCCGCCGCTGCCGCCGCCGCCTCCTGACTGCCGCTTGCTCAAACCAACGAGGCGCCACTCCATATCTTGCACTCTTTCAGGTCATCAACCGGGTGATTGCCGTGGGCGAGAAGGCCAAGTGGGGCAGCGGCGAAGCGGGCAGCCCAGGCAGCAGCAGCGCTGGCGGCAGCGAAGGCAGCCCAGCGCAGGAGCGGTGGGTGCAGTTTGCCGCGGTTTACAATGCCAGCCTGGCAGTCGACCAGCCAGCACCGGGTGCACTGCCACCAGCGGCGCAGCAGCAGCAGGCAGTGAATTCCAGTGCAAGCAGCTACGAGCAGCAGCAAGGCAGCAGCGGCAATGGTAGCAGCAGCGGCAGCAGCGGCAATGGTAGCAATAGCAGCAGCGGCAGCAGCAACGGCGGCAGCAGCAGCGGCGCCAGCAGCAGCGGCGGCAGCGGACCGAGCGGCCGGCTGCTGCGCGATTACCTGGCCCTGCCCATCGAGCAGTACTCACTGCTGGACCCAAAGTGGATTTCCAGGTTGGTGTGTTGCAAGTGGCTGGATGGGCAGGCCTGCAGGCTGCATGTGGCACACATGGGGTGGGGCATTCAGTCTGGGTTGGCACCACTGACAGCCGTCCGGTGCGCCCCATCTGCTCTGCCCGTCTGCCCTCAATTCGCTGCTCTGCTGCTCTGCACGTTGCAGGGAGGAGGGCGGCATGTTCCGCTTCAGCCTGCCGCTGCAGGACCTAGTGAATGTGGAGCTGCAGCCTGAGATTTACTTCAGGTGGGCCCGCTGGCTGCTCTATATTTTGAATCACAACCCTGTCAATCATGCCCCTGGCCGCCTGAAGTTGCGTGCGTGGCTGCCACTGTGTTGACTGCGGCCACGGTGGGCACGGCGTCAGCTCCCGCACTTTGCATGCCCTGCGCTGCTAATGCCGTGCTAATCACCATGCTTTGCATCTCCTGCCCATGGCTGCTGCAGCGTGCTGACTGAGCCCCAGGAGGCTCGTGTGACCCTATCCGGCACCCGCGCGGCCCTTGGATCCCCCGAAATTGATGCCGCCTTCCGCCTCAATGTGACGGCGGTGGTCAGCCAGCGCCAGCGCCGCCGCCTGCCCGCCATGCCAGACCACCTGCCGGGGAGGCCCGTCCAGCGGCTGCGCCGATGGGCGGCGGCAGCCCGCGGCCGCACATGGCCTGCTCCTGAGGGGGTGGCTGGCTCAACAGCAGCGGCAGCAGCGACGACAGCAGCAGCTGCGGAGCCGATGCAAGAGGCCAGCAGCAGTAGCAGCAGCAATGGCAGCAGCGAGCGTAGCGGTGCAGGGCCAGAGGCGGCAGCGACAGCAGCAGTAGCGACGGTAGACGAAAGCAGCGCGGTGCCCTTCCCCGGCCAGCATGTGTACATCAGCCATGATGAGAACGATTCAGACGAGTATGACGAGGCAGATAGCTTGCTGGCAGCTGCTGAGCTGGCGCCAGGTGGCCTTGGCGATGCAGTGCCTGCACCTAGCAGCAGCAATGGGAGCAGCAGCAGCAGCGACAGCAGCCATGGCAGCAGCGGCGGCGGCGGCGGCGATAGCAGCAGCAGCAGCAGCGTCCTGCCCAGCCAGCAGGCTGCCGCAGATGCAGTGGGGATGCAGCAGGGGCAGGCAGCTAGGCAGCCTGGGCCGCGGGCGGTGCTGCACTGCCGCACTCGAGTCACCATGGCGGTGCGGGTGCCGGGCCCCCTGAGAGTGGTGCCTAATGCGCTGCTGGGCTATGCAGGTCAGCAGGGCTGTTGTTTGTTAATGTGCGGCTGTTGTGTAGGCTGGATCTCTGGTCAGATCACGCTGCCTGTTGCAATGCTGTGCCACAGCATGTGCCGCCCAGATGCCACTGCGCTCACCAACTGCATGTGTGCTCCCTTTTCCTTGACCCGCTGCAGGCAGCCTGCTGCTGCGCACCATCCTCTCCGCCACCCTGCCCAACTTCCTGGCGCTGCTTGCAGCCGACTACCGGCGCTGGGCAGGCATCGCCGGCACCGGCGACAGCAGTGCACGCCAGCTGGACGCTCCTGTGGGAGAGCTCTTCTCTGATGCGGCAGCCGCAGTGCAGGAGGGCAGGCAGCGGCGGCAGCACCAGACTGCTGGCGGCGAGGCGGAGCAGGCAGGGGAGCTGCCGCCTGGGCAGGAGGAGCAGCCGGCAGCGGCGCCGGGGGAGCAAGGGCAGGCGCAGCACCTGCCCTAGGCGCTGTGCAGCGCAGCCAAGAATCAGGCTATCTGTTTTGACCGCTGTTCCGACATGCCGCTTCTGTGGGCTTGTGTGCTGCCGACTGGCGAGATGTTACACGAATGGCAAGCAATACAATGACATGCAATACAATGGCAAGCAATACAACGGCAAGCATACAACTGTCTTTCATAGGCAAAGGAGGATCAGCCACAACATATACAATTGCATCACGTCACTCCATGGTGTAGGAAGGGGATAAAGCAGCAGCCTGTGCTGCGTCACGCTATAGCAACTGAGGCAGCCGTGGCGGGCGGCGGCGCAGCCGTCGCTGGCGGCGGCACGACGGGTGGTGCAGAGGGCGTGGGGCCTGCAGCTGCCTGTGGCCGGCCAGGCGGCGGCATGCCCCGCAGGTCGTGGAAATATTCGACCACCTGCAAGGTGGGAGGGAGGGTTGAATGGGAGAACGTGAGCCGGCCACAGGCATCCGCAGGTCATGGAAATACTCGACCACCTGGTGGGTGGGTTAAATGGGAGAACGGGTCGTCGCAACGTGAGGCATCAAGACTGCTCCTCGTCACCTACAGCTAATCAGCGATGCGTGTACATCTGTCTGGCCCCCTCACCTGCCCTGGCAGCTCCGCCAGCAGCTTTGCGGCCAGGCCCTCCACCGTGTCGCGCTGCGACAAATAAAACAGGACAACTAGATTAAATTAAAGACAAGTTTGGCAGGACCACGGCTGTAGCAATGGGCACATGGGAAGGGCTGCGGGCAGCAACGTCCACCGCTGCGACCTGCTGGCCGCAGGCGCTGCGCTGTGCTGTGAACTGCTGCATGCATGCTGCTATATCCTTCCCCCTGCCACCCCTCGGCAGCACTGACAAGTCGCACCTGCTGCGGGCGCAGCTCGCAGAACTGCACAATGTCGCGCGCCGCCTGCTGCCCGCTGGCCGTCTGTAGCCGCTTGTCATCTGAGTCTAGTGCCTGGGGAGGGAAGCACGAAAGCAACGAAGGCAGGTCGGGTGGAGAGTTGCGCCCAGCATATGGGAGCGAGTGGGATGCAGCGCCGGCTGGCTGGAAACTTAAGCCAGCACAAACAGTGCACGAGCATGCACAGTCATGGCGTTTTTGTGCCCCACCCATCGTCCAGACCCACCTCCATCGCTGCAAAGTCTGCGGAGCCAACGCCCACGATGAGCAGGGACAGGGGCAGGTGGGAGGCGGACACGATTGCCTGCACCGTGTTAGCCATGTCCATGATGCAGCTGGCAGGGATGGAAGGGGGAGGGGCACGTGTCGAAGCGAAAGGTGAGCACGGAGAGGGTGGCACAATTCAGCTTGCTGCCTCCCAGACCGCCTGAAAGTCAGCTTAGCTTAGGCATGGCACCGCCCCTCCCCAGCCTCACCCATCCGTCAAGATGAGCAGCACCCAGTACTTGGGGGTGGCGGTCGGTTGCGCTGCAATCTGCAGCCTACCGAGGAACAGGGTATGTTGAGGTTGCGGCATCAAACTCCCTTGGACCAAAGCGCAGTGCAGTACAGGTGCGGCAGCCAGGATGCCGGCACAGCACACAGACTGTGACGTGCCCGCACCTGTGCTGCCGCGTTGACGAGGGGCGCAAACAGCGTGGGACCCGACAGCCGCACGGTCGACAGCGTGTGCCTGCAGCTCAGTTCCAGTGGGTGCCTAATACATTGTGGTGCTGCCTGGTTCCATTGTTCCAGTTGAACTCCCAGCCACCAGCGGCCACGTGAGCAGGTGCTCCGCTTTGCGCCTACATATTTCCCCCTGCCCCCCCTGCTCAGCGCACCTGTATGCCTCCAGGATACCCTGCACTCCTGCCACCTCGGGGCTGTGCGGTTGGCCATTCAGCGGGAAGCAGTGGCTGGTCACATTGTTGGGTGGCAGCCCCGCGCCAAAGCCGTAGCAGGGGAACATTTTATCATGGTCGTAAAACTCCAGCACGCGCCCCACCGCGCTGATGGCGTCTGTGAGGGGCAGGGGCTGGCAGCTTTGAAAGCTGGATCGGTTTGCAGGGGTTGATATGAGCGGGCCTGACCTAGTGCCACCTCAGCAAGCCTACGGCAGGTTGCAGGTTGCCGCAGGTCGAACCAGCTGCGAGCCAGGCACCCTGCAGGGGCAGTCGCGCTGCACACCCTCCTAGCCCTGCTCTCTTACCTTCGTAGATTGTGGGCATGTGGCTATAGTAGTGTAGGGAGTCTCGGGACTTGGGGTCGCCATTGGATGCCGTGAAGTCAATGCCCACCACAAACGACAGCTCTACGCCGCCTGGAAACAACATACAGAAAGAAAACAAGGTGGGGATCCCGGTGGGGGGTTTGGACAGGGCAAACCGAGTGGGGATGCCGGCGGTTGGCTGAGTGAGAGGCGGACCTGAGCCCGCCAGGTGTGCGCGACATGCATCACACCGTGCGGCCTGATTGGGCAATCTCCCCAGTTGCAAACCGACCGCCCGCTGCCCGCACCTCTAATGTAGTCCAGGAAAGAGGGGCGCGGCGTGACGATCAGGCTCTTCACTAGCACCGCCCCTGCAGCGCATTAGCAGGTGCCATTTGCTGTTGTGAAGCGGCTCGGCGGGCAAGGCAGGGCGTAGCAAACTTCAACCTTGCCAGAGCAGGCATATGCATGCCCCCAGGCCAGCCGCTATGATGCCATTCAGCTGGCAGCCCTGCCCATCCCCCACCAGCGCTGGCGCTGGTGCTAACTAGCCCGTATAACGGCAGCAGTGGCTACAGCGCATGCATCTACCTGAGCTCGAGTAGCCCGCCCTGCCCTGCTTGCGCGGGTTGACCAGCGGCAGCGGCTCTTCGAGCAGCGCAGCGATCTGCAGCTGCGCCAGCGACGTCTCGGCCCGCCCAATGAGGTCGTGCGAGCCGTCGGCGTCGTGGTCGTACACCTGCCCAAGGGTAGAATTTGCAAGTGGCATGAAGTGCAACTTCAATGGCATACAACTTTCAACAGCAGTTGGCGCAGCAGCAGGCACTGCCGCCCATGTCCCAGCGTCAACACGTGTGTCCAACGTCTGTTTGCACAAGCTACACAAATCGGCGTGTGCGCAGTGCCCCACCAATCTCAGCGGCACTGAAACCCACGCGCCTCGAGCAGGAGGGGGCGGGAGTCATCGCAGTGGCACAGCGCGGCCAGCGAGACGCGCAGCGGGCGCCAGGCGGGGTTCAGGTTGTTGTTGATCACCTGGGGCGGCAGAGGGGGAGGGGGTTTGGGAAGGAAGGAAAGAAGAGGGAAGGGAAGAAGAGGTGCAGGGAGGCCTTTGGGTGTGTGAGAGCATGGTGAGCAGCGCTGCTCACTCGAGAGATGGGCGGGCACATGATCCGCTGTTAGCTTGGCACCCTCCTCCCACCCTCCCCATGCATCCCTCCCGTGCCCCAAGATTGCTGGCCGCAAGGAACGACTAAGATACCCAGCGGAAGGACAGAAAGCTGGCCGCAAAGAACGACCAAGAATGGAGGAAACAGAAGCAGAAAGCAGGCTGGCCGCACCTCCGACTTGACGACGGGCGCCCACTGGCCGCCCTCGCGCGCCTTTGAAATGATGAAAAACGGGTCGCTCTTGCTAAACGTGTCCATATTTTCCAGGCCCTGCGGGCAGTGTGGTGTGTCTGTGAGTGGTGCTCGGCAGGAGGTTGCAGCGCACGTAACGAGGCTACAGCAGTGCCCAGCAGTGCCACAGCAGTGCCCAGCAGGAAGGGTGCCGCACCGCTGCAGCTACCAATTGGCAACGCCGCTGCTGGCTGGCCAATGGGGTGCCACAACTTGCACACACACAGGCAGAACAACTTGGGAGTCCCACCCACTCCCCATGCCCCGGCCAGCAGGGCCCCATCAGCAATTTTTTGGCCACACTTTGTGGCACGCTCACCTGCCCAGCCAGTGACAGAGTGACCACACCATTGCTGTTGGGCAGCTCCTCTGCTGACAGCGTGGCGGTGCAGCCGGGCAGCGCGAAGCCGCGAGCATCTTTCAGGGCCAAGGTCAGCGCCTGGTTGGGCGCGGTGAGCAGGTCGGAGAGCAGGAAGGTGGCCTCGCCTGAGGGGCACAGGATGAGGGCGGTAGCTGTTAGGAAACACAGGTGCAACACCAGCCAGTAGCTGTTCAAGAAATGCATGGCGTGGTGGCCACGCCACGAGCACGACAAGCATCCAAGCTCGCAAGCACGCGGCCGGCACCGCCGCCTTCCCCATGCCGACGCTGCCTCCCGCGCACCCAGGAAATCCTGCGCAGACAACAGGGGCAGGGGAAGAAGAGCCTGGGCTGCAAGCGAGACCCCAGCGACGCAACTATCCGTCCAGGACTCGTGCACGCAGCCGTGCCACCCATGGAAAGGTCAGACTGTGCAGCATCCCTTGTGCGAGGGCACCGCCACTGAAGGGACCTGCCCTGCCGCACAGGCACCTGCCCTGCCTCAGCTGGGAGCCCCACCTGCCACCGCCCCCTGCCCCACGCTGTCCACCTGCTCCTCCAGCCTCAGCTTGCGGTTGTCCTGCTCCCGCACATCCACGTCATACACCGCCAGGCGCATGCGCTGCAGCTGCTCAAACTTGTACGAGGCGCGCAGCGGCTTGCGGAACTCGGGGTCTGCACGGGTCGCCGGTACCGGCAGGGTACGAGACGAAGCAGTGAGGGGACCATGATCTTCTTGTGCTACCCTGCATGGGCGCCGCTCCATGTGCTGCGCTACGCATGCATGTCCCATTTGCATGCAGGCAGCCACACATGTGCCAGCACAGCATGTTGCAACACAGCATATGCCGGCACAGCTGCGCTCAGTTACAGCCCTGGGCGCACTCAGGGAGTTGACCACGGTATCCGTCCTGCCAACCTCGTTCCAGGCCTTGGCGATGTAGCCCTCTCCCTCCAGCAGCACCGCCATCGCATCGCTCTTGCTGCAGGTGTAAATACAGAAGGAAAGCGAGGTTACGCCGTTGGGAGTGGGGTGAGGAGCTGGCTGGGCATCAAGCCCTCCGGCAGCACCGCCATTGCGCCGCTCTTGCTGCGCCGTAGTTTCACCGGGTGGCAGCAGGGTGAGCCGTGAGCATGCAGTGGGCTGCCCAGATTGCCTAGATGCCAGCCTTCACTGTGTAACCCCGCTGCTCCTCTCAGAGCAGCCTTAGAAAGTGGCACCGCTGAGTCTGCCACCTGCGCCTGTTCCTCACCTGAGCACGTCTCTGTCCGGCAGCCCCTTGCACTTGACGCTAATCTCAACCAGCGCCGATGCGCCCGCCCCTAGCATCTGCGCCACGGCGGCGGCGGCATCCTGGCGGAAACCGGCTGAGCCGTCTGACAGCGTGCCCACCGCCTGCTTGTCCTCCACGCTCAGGCAGCCGCCCCTGCAACCATCATTGAAGCGAGACTCAGCAAAAGGAAGGTGCCAGCAGCCAGTGCCTCCTGTTGCCTGCGCGCGTTGCGGCGGCGGCGGCGGCGGCGCCAGCTGTGACGGCGCAGCCAATCCGCTGCATCCCGCTGCCCGACTTGGTTCAGCATTACGGCAGCATTGGCACAATCGCGGGCAGGCGCTCACATGGTGTTGCGGCGGAGGCTGTCGGTCTGCCGCGTTCGCGCTCAAGTCCCGACTTTCTAGCGGTGCAGGCTGACGCCGACTGTTGCCGATGGCCGGCAACAACGTTTGGAGCGGCATTAAGGCCTCTTGCTGAGGAGGGCCTGCCGCCGCGCGCTGGGCCCGCTCTCCGCCGCCAAAGCCGTCGCCACTAACCATTGGCCATCGCCTGCTCCCAGGCTGCTTCTTCTTTTATAGAGACTAGAGTGGTACATTGAGCAAGTTGCCCAAAACAGCATACCCCTTTTGCTGACCGGCTGTGGCGATGCACGTGCCCCTGCCCCTCTCTGCCGCCGTCGCTAGCATCGCCGTCGCTGCCAGGTTGCAGCCGCAGCCAACGCTACCAAGCAGGCAAAGCGATTGCAAGCTGTAGCAGACCGCACCTGAAAATGCGGACATGCATGCTTGCACACGTGCTTTCACCGTTGTCTTTTACAGGGCGTAAACGGCACGAAATGTGCATGGTGGATGCATGGCAAGGGTTGTGAAATTGCTGTCGAGCGGTGACGGCAGCAGAGGCAATCAACCGCTGGACGGGCCAGCTGCGCCTGCTTCCTAAGCAGATTGCAACCCAACGCTGCTTAGTGTGCCTCGGCGTCCAACACGCCCCGCACCGCCGCCGCCACCGCCGCATCAGCTTCGGCCTCGCTGAACACCCGCTGCTGCGCCTGCTGGGCCTCGAAAATGGCGCTGACCGCCGCCTTGTTGGCCTGCAGGGGGCAGGGACGAGAGGAGTTGCTTCAGTCGATTGCTTGACCTCCCACGAACTCATGCCATTCCGCAGGCCAGGCAGCCAAACTCGCAACGCAGTTGCCTCGGGCGCTTTTGGCAAATTGCCTGCCCGGAAACCCCCTCGCGCCTGCGTGTGCGTTGCAAGCCACCACTGCAAGCAGTTTGCCGACGGAGCAGTGCGAAACTTTGCAAGCAATCGCTACAGATCTGATCTCACCAGCTTGTAGGTTTCGCGGCGCAGCAGACCCTCCGCCAGCCGGCGCTTGAGCAGCGGCTTGATCCGATCCAGCACCTCATGCTTGCTCTGCAGCGGCGGTTGGCCATGCAACGAATCACGTGGCATGTGCTGTGCCTGCTGCGCACGCTGCTGAGGGTGTTCCAACAACTGCTGCGCCTGCTGCTGTTGCAAGGGCTGCTGTGCCTGCTGCGCCTGCTGCGCGACAGGCGGCGGCGGCGGAAGGCCGGCGGCTGTCCAGCGGTCTGAGCCACTGCCCGCCCTTCCGTTGCCTGGTGGTGGCGGCTCGAAAGACCGGCTGCGGTCACGCGGCTGCAGCGATTCCTGGGCAGAATAGAAGCTGAAGTTGGCGCTGCTGCCGGGGACGCTGCTGGCCCAGCTGCCGCCCGCTGTGCCTGGTGTGGCACCTGGGGTGAAGCCAGCCGGGCTGGGCCACCGCTGCTGCAGCTGCGCCTGGTGCGGCTGCTGCTGGTGCTGCTGCCACGGTGGAAGTGGGGAGGCACCTGGCGAGGGCGCTGGCTGCAGCTGCTGTGGGTACTGCTGCTGCTGCCGCTGCTGGGGGACCACTGACTGAGGCTGCTGCTGCTGCCACGGCTGCTGGTGCTGGTGCTGCCTCTGCGGCTGCTGCGGTGCAGCTGGCGCGGTCCATGGCACAGCAGCAGCGGGCGGCTGTGCAGGCCTTTGGCGCCGCGGGCTGCCGCCGTCTGGGTTCAGGTGCATGCTGCCCTGCCGCTCCCCCGACCACCGCCCCTGCTGCCCCTGCTGCTGCCCCTGCTGTGGCCGCTGCGCTTGCTGCACCTGCTGCTGTGCACGCTGTGTGGCCGGCCCGCTGCCACCCATGCCACGAGGGCTGGTGATGCGTGGCTGCTCCCTGGGTGGCGGTCGGCAGGCCTCAGAAGGCCCTCTGCTGCCACCTAACGAGCCGCTGCTAGTACGGGCGGGCGCAGGCCCGCTCAGCTGGAACCGGGTGAAAGGATTCCTGCTCGGTCCGCCCTGCTGCGCCTGCTGTGCCTGCTGCGCCGTCGCTGAGCCGCCGCCGGTACCGCCGCCTGCTGCCTGCCCGCCCTCCTGGCTGTTCCGCCGGGGGATGCGGAAGGGCTGCACTGCGCTGCCGGGTGTTCTGCCGCCGCCACGAGCCGCCGCAGCAAGCAGGCGCACATCACGAGCTGTGCGCTGGCCGGTGCTGGGAGGGGCCGCAGCAGGGGTGCCGCCGCCCGACTGCTGGCGAGGCAGCAGCTGGGAGCCTCTGCGGCGGGCCTCCTGCAGCTGCCGCCGGATGTGCACTGCAAGACAGAGACAAGAGGGCACAGAGAGGCAGGAATTGTTCAGGGCAGGCAGGGAGGAGCAAGCACGCAGGGCAGCTCCGCCGGGAAAGGACGCTCAGTGCTGGGTTACTGTTTTCCTTGCCGCTGCCTCACCAGTTAGGGGGACGTCCAAATCAATGTCATCATCATCTGACCGCCTGCGCAAGTAAATAAAACAACACAGGAGATGGGTTGGTCAACCAGCAGGCTCTCAACATGCATTGCAGGTGCAACTTGCAAGGCAGCAGAGCAGTAGCGGGGCGGCAGAGCCTCTGCCGCAATAACAGCAAGCCACAAAGTGCACATCCGCCCAGCAAGAAATTGCAAGCAGGCCGCCGCACCTGCTGCCGCCCGAGCGCCGCCGCTCAGCTGCGCCATCTCCCACCGCCGCTGCTAGTGCTCCCCATGACCGCTGCTCATCTGCTCCTGCTGCTGGCCCGGCTGCCCTTGGCTGCTGCCGGCCAGACAAGCGGCGGCCGGGCAGTGGGCTGTCATCCAGCAAGCTGATAACATCCTCAGCGCTGCGTCCGCCCCCCGCTGCTGCACCAAGGGAGCCAGCACTGCCGCCCAGCTGCCCAGACCCGCCGTCCAGTGCGCCCGCTCGCACTAGGCGCCGCCGCTGCGGCTGCCCGGCGGCTGCTGCTGCTCCAGACGAACCGCCGGACGCCGCCCTGCGGACAGCTGCAAAGGAGGTGGTGCCTTGCCTCAGATCCTCCCAGCTGGCGGCCAGCGCGTTCACCTGCCTGCAGGTTGGACAAGCAGCAACAGCAGCAGATGTCTTTAGTGAGGGCCCACATCTTGGGCGCTTGGCCGGGTGGCATTCATTGGCCCGTGGGCCAGAGGCGCCGCAGAAGGCCGGCAGCACATGCGGCAGCATACTTCTTTGATACTGGGGACACGCCGCCTTGGTAGGGTGCGCACATTGCACAGCAACGCTTGGCTACCGCACCTGTGGGCCTCAGTGGGCGCATCCCGGTCAGCTGCGGCTGCCGCCGCTGCCCGCTGCCTGCCGCTGCCCGCAGCCGCCCAGCTGCCGCCGCCGCCTCGCCGACCCGGCTGTGCAGTGCGCCTGCTGCCGCCGCCGCCGCCGCCGCTTCGCGTGCCTGCTGTGCGCGAGGGGCGTGCTGCGCGTGAAGTGCCTGCTGTGCGCGCTGTGCCTGCTGCGCCGCGGCGCTGCAGGCGTGCCAGCAGCGGCTGATCCTCATCCTCCAACTCCTCTACTGCTCCCTCTTCCTCGCTGCTGCTGTCTGTAAAATCGGCTTCCTCCTCCTCCCCTGCAGCAGGAGCGGCAGCAGCAGAGGCAGCAGAGGTAGCAGTGAGCAGGGGCATGCACGGGTGGCCGTGATAGGCGTTCGGGCTGCACAACACCGAAATCTGCTGTTTTCAGCAGGGAGCACGTGCCTCTGCCAAACATGTGCAGTCTAACCAACGCCACACCTGCCCTGCAGGTACTAATTTGGAGCCACAGGCTCACCCGAGTCATTGAATCGCTCATGAGTGGAGGCATCACTGTCGGATGAGGCTTGCCGCCGCCGCCGCGCCGGCTGCCGCGCGCCGCCCCGCCGCCGCTGCCCCGCTGCCGTGCCGCCCCTTCTGCGGGCGTGCCTGCAACAAGAGCAGCACAGGCAAAAAAAGAGACCCGTTGCGTCAATACAAAGGCTGGGACGTCCAAGCTCGTGCCAGATAGCGAGCCAGCAGGCAGAAGCTGTCAAACTTTTCAAGCGCGCCTGGCGCCTGGCACAGCAGGAAGCAACGAGCCGGCCCACCCCAACAGGCACAAAAAACCTACCGCTCCTCCTCCTCTTCCTCCACGCTCCAATCCTCCTCCTCCTCATCTGAGACAATGAAGTCAGACAAGCTGACCCGCCGGCCCTGCCGCCCGCCCGCCGCTGCACCACCGCTGGCCGCCCGGCGGGCGCCGCCGGCCGCCGCTGCTGCTGTGGTGCGCCGCCGCCGCGCAGGGCGCTGCTGCTCTGGGCTATCGCTGGCATCTAACTCGCTTTCATCATCAGAAGCAAGGTCCACAATCTCATCTTCCTCCTCCCGCCGCCGCCGTCGCCCAGCTGGCTGTGCTGCCCCCGCCGCAGCTCGCGCCCGCCCGCCCGGCGCCGCCGCCGCGGCAGGCTGCCGCCGCTGCGCTGGCTGTCGCTGCCGCTGCTGCTGCGCCTGCTGCCGGGAGCGGCGCTGGCGGCGGCGGGTGCACTCTGGGCAGAACCAAGCTTCGTCTGGGACGCCTGGCAGGCCCAGGCAATAGCTGTGGCACGCGCGGTCGCACTCTGCAGAGGGGTGGGTGGGTGGGTGAATGGGTGGGCGGGTGCGGCAGCCCTCAACCAGGGGTCCAATGGCACCAGCACCTTCGCTTCGGCTGCCTGCCTGATTGTGCTCTGCCGTGGACAGAGTGGCTGGCAGGTTGATAGCATGCAACCGCATTTGTTTGCAGTCGAGCAACGCTGCATTTCCAGCAATTTGCATTCAAGTTTCCCGCACCCTCGCAGAGCATGAGCTGCTCGTCATTGTCTCCTGCTCCGCACACCAGGCAGGCCAGCTCATCAATCCACTGCACAGCACGGGGGGACAATGCAGCAACAGCACTGAGCCAGTGCATCAGAACACAAGTCATTCGTGCCAACAAGCTGTCCCTTTGGCTGCCCCGCCTCCCCGCTGCCACCCAGGGGCAGTGGCCGCTGCTGCTGCGCAGCACATCCATCAGGGTTGATCCCCCTCGAGGGAGCAGTCGGCTGCAGCACAAATGCATCAAGCGGTCGACACATCACGACCAACGCCCGGCCCTCTCCCCACCTGCTGGAAACTGGGATCCTCGAATACCACTCGCTGCACAGCAGGCAGGCAGGCAGTGCTGGGCATTGGTTGCCTGGCACGAGTGAGGGTTTCCGTGCATCCAAACAGCTCCCATGCAAGACTGCCAGGCTGCCGACGCTCCCGCGCACATGGCCAGCCACTCTTGCCACACACATGCAGCCACTCCTTTCCAAGGGTCCCCAGTAGCATTCCCCAGGCTCCCCACCCAGCCACTCGCCTGGTTGCGCTCTTCCACTGTAGTGCAGTCCACGTAAGTGCCTGGCAGCTCCCCTGCAGCGTCCGCCCCCACAAGCGCGCGCGCCGGCGGCAGCCGCTTGCGCCGCAGCTGCCCAAAGCGCTGTTTGCAGAAGGGGCAGGAATTCTCGATCTCCGCCCACTTGCTGATACAAGGGTAGCAGAACCTGCGGCAGCGGGGTGGAAAGGAGAGGGGGTGCGGGAGTACATGAGGAGCGCGGAGCAACAACGGGTGGTGATATCCAGCAGCAGGCCAGCTTAAATATGCTTGCAGCAAATCTTCAGCACGACCTTATGTTGGCGCCTCATTCACACATTCGATTCCCTTGCTGCCCGCCCACACATGTGCTTGCCTGTGCGCGCAGCTGTCCAGCTCTCCCAGCTCCACTCCTCCCTGCTCCGACAGCAGGTCCGCCAGGCAAATGCCGCACACCAGCTCCTTGAGAGGAGAAGGGGCCGCCATGGCTGGCTAGAGCAGGGCCGCAACGCTGGGAACGCAGGGCGCCGGCGGCTGTCGGTTGGCGGCGCCGGCCCGGGCGCCGTTGGCGGTGCTGCTGCTGGGGTCGCCCTGGGCGGCTGGCGCGGTTCTGTCGGTCTACGAGGGAGTAGAAGCTGCTGGAAGAGGGGCAAGCATCGCGGAAGCTGTCCGCGAGCGCTCGGGCGCCACACCAAGTGCCCACCGGGCAACTGGCGAGCCTCTCCAGGCTTGCCAGTCCGTGCGATAGGTCTGCCAGAAGCGGTAGCAGAGGGAGCTGGGGCGCCCAGGCGCATTTTGGAGCGGCATTTGGCCCGCTGGCGGCGAGCTGGCGGCGGCGGTGCTTGAAGCCCGCATTCGCCGTCTCCGCATTCAAGCTCCCTTCCTGCAACACCCACTTCCTCTCCTAAAAGCTTGCAAACATGGCTGGCGGCAAGGTGCGCCTCGAGAGTGATCGCGTTTTTGCACGATGGCCGCCAGCGCCCGTCGCCATTGCATGATCAGGCGGTGCAGGGCACGATCCAGCGTCCTACGGAGCGGTCAGCCCTTTGGACCTGTTGAAACGTTGCTCGAGCGGGCCCGTTGCCTGGCCTGGGCCGCCAGCGGGCAGCTCTCGCAATCCCGCAGGCACCGCTTTCATCACAGCACAGCTGCGGCGGCCTCGGGGCAGCGGTCCTCGGCGCTGCCGCCGACTGTGCCACCGCTCGCTTCTAGGCGCCCGACGGCCAAACCGCTGTGTGGTGCATTTCTTTGCCCGCAGGTCATCGTGGTGCACAGCAAGGCGGAGTGGGATGAGCAGCTGGCGGCCAACGCCGGCAAGACGGTGGTTGTGGACTTCACCGCCACCTGGTGAGCCACTTGTGATGGTTGGTTTTCGGTACGGCTGACGTGAGCCGTTGGGCAATGCCGCCGCTTGTTGCTGCTGCCTGTTGCTGCTGGCACCACTGCTGCTGCACAGCTTGCTGCTGTCCCACCAGCAGTGGCCTGCATGGCTCAGCTTTGCCATTGTGGCTGAGCCACCTGCTGCTATTGCCAGCACTCTGCCTGCCGGCTGATGAGTCCGGCTGCTCTCTGGTCGCTGCTGGCACCCGCTGTTTGCCACCCACCGCTCTCCGCCCGCTGCTAACAACATGCACGCCAAAGCTGCTGGCCTCCTTTTGTCTGTTGGCAACATCCCATCTCTCGGTTGTCGGCTGCTATAACCCGCCTCGCGCTTGCGTTCCATGGATGCCCCGTGCGCAGGTGCGGCCCCTGCCGCATGATCGGCCCTTACTTTGAGGAGCTGTCCACGCAGTACGAGGGTGTGGTGTTCCTCAAGGTGTGTCATACCTGATTGTTGTGCAATCTCTTAATGTTCCATCCGAGCTCGGCCTGCTGGAGGAGCTGCGCACGGCTTCCAGGGTTGTGAGCTGTCCATGCCAGTTGAAGCCAGCAGTGCTCGTCTGCTCACTCTGGGGCTGCTACCTGAGCGGCGCTGCAGCCTGAGGAGGATGCCTTTGATGCCAAGCGTGCGGAGCAGCGTGATGCAGCCTGCCCTCGTTTGTGCTAGGACAACCAACTCGATGCTTAATGTTTGGTTCCACCCTTCCTGCAGGTGGATGTGGACGAGGTGGAGCAGGTGGCGGCGGCCTGCGGCATCTCCGCCATGCCCACCTTCCAGGTGGGACTTTGTTTTATGTTGGGCTTTGCCTGCTCGGATTTTTGTTGGATTCTGTTCTGCTCGGATTTTTGTTGGATTCTGTTAAGCTCTGCTAGGGATCCAGGCAGGTGGTGGTGGCCTGCGTCAGCTGTCCTATGCCCTCCTTGCAGACTTGGGTCTGCCTGTCTGCGTGCGGGTCTGTCATGCCGTTGCAGTACCCCTCATCCCACCTGCTGTGAAGCCGGCATTGAAAGATGTGTCCTCATGTCCTTCTGTGGCAGGTGTGGAAGAACCAGCAGAAGGTGGACGAGCTGGTGGGTGCTGCCAAGGACCGCCTCAAGGCGCTGGTGGAGAAGCACCTCTGATGGAGCGTTGACCGACAGTTGACCGGCAGTCGGCCCAGCACCCACCTGGGTTGACGGATTGGACGCGAGGGCAGCCGGCGGGCGGCAAGCGGCGGCAGCGCACACGCGGGCCGCTGCAAGGCGGCCGTGTTTCATATTTCATGCGTGCTGCGATGCCGTGTCGCGTCCGCTGCCGCATGGCTGTAAAGTGAACAGCTCAAGGACCCTCAAAGTGCAGAAGGGAGGTGCCGGTCGGTGCAGGTTCCGGCGGCGGCCGAGGCGGCGGCGCGCAGCACATCATGACATCAGCCACTTTCCTCAGGGCTTTCAGCAGCTCAATGCAGCGCATCGCATATCACTTTCACGCGTCTTTAGCACCCCCAAACTGCGCTTCCCTCGCTGGCAGCTGTCGCAGAGCAGCGTTGCCCGAAGGCAAAGTGGCCCGTCGGTGAGCACAGGGCAGCAGGGACATGCGCACACGCACAGAGGCAGGCGTAGCGCGTGTGCGATCGCCCGGGGCAAGGGTTGCGGGGAGTTGCGGCGAGCTGACGCGCGGCCCCGGCGGAAGGTGCCGGCGGCGGCAGGGCCGCCAAGCCCACGTGGCCTCAAGCTTGCTTTGCATCCTCAGCGACCAAAGTTCATCCTGCTAGCTGCAGGTGTTAATCACACAGCATGAAGGCAGTGGTGCTGGACGCATACAACCCTGAGGAGCGGCTGCAGGTGGCTGATGACTGGCCCTGCCCTGTGCGGCGCAAGGGCGAAGTCCTAGTGCGGGTGGTGGCTACAGCAGTCAACCGAAGTGTGTACAAGACGGCCACGGGCTTCCTCCCTCGCTTCCTGGCAAAGCTGCCCAAGGTGGGCAGCACTGCTTGGGTAATTGGCACAGCGGTACTTGCTACTCGGTGCCGCACCAGACAAACAATGTGGCAGCTGGCTGGTGATCACGTCCCTGCACAGCAGGCCCACAGCATAACAGCACGCCCAGTGCATGCCATGTCTCTACTCTGGAGCGTGCAGACGCCCCAACCAGCTGACCACCATTCCCGCTGCAGGTGCCCGGCGGCGACTTGGCGGGAGAAGTGATCGAAGGGGACGAGGCGGGGACTTTCAAGCAGGGCGAGCAAGTCTTTGCCTGCACCGACAGCTGGCGGCCGGAGGTGGCATGGGGCACGTACGCCGAGCTGTGCTCCGTGCCGGCAGCGCACTTGGCGCGCATTCCAATGGACATTAGCTACACAGATGCAGCGGCGCTGTGCCTCACAGGTGCGATGGGTTATCATTGCAGGCAGGCTTTGCGCATGGCTGTTGCCCTGCCCACCGTGGTACAGAATGGGGCGTGCATGGCACAGCCTGCAAGCATCTGCATGTCGACACAACACGCCCTCGCATTCGCTTTCTGCAGCGCTGACGGCCTTCCAAGCGCTCAAAACAGCGCGGCTGCAGCCGGGGCAGCGGGTGCTTGTACACGCGGCAGCGGGCGGCGTGGGCAGCGCTGCCGTGCAAATTGCAAAGGCGCAGGGCCTGCAGGTAGGTTGAAGTAGTGGTCTGATCAACACTGGCCGTGCGCTGCTGCAGCCTGCAACATGGGCCGACAGCACGTTGTTCTGCATGCGTCCTCTGGATGCTCCTCTGAGATGCGATAACAGCCGTTGTGCACCTCTTTCGCAGGTGGTGGCAACCGCTTCAGCTGCCAACGCTGACTTTGTGCAAAGTCTGGGTGCTGACCAAGTGATCGATTACAAGCAGCAGCGGTGCGCAGGGCATGGCTGGGCACCTTGACTGCTCGGATACTTTGCAGGTTGCACCCAACATTTTCAAAATGCGGCCTTGTGTGCGATGTGCTGGTTTGAGGAGGTCTTGGCTGGCAGCCCGGTGAATGCAGCTATCCTTGACTTGACTTGACTTGACTTGACTTGACTTACAAAGCGGTTTCGGAGCCAGCGAGGCTCATA
>VFQQ010002647.1_pt1 | contig 19460 bp, 38 predicted proteins | sample 3512341 | NCBI WGS metagenome assembly VFQQ01 (sample SAMN10412373, study PRJNA504923) | tailings metagenome | isolation source: Relicate 2 Philex TSF1 revegetated site | place: Philippines: Tuba, Benguet | collected 2017-08-29 | reverse complement strand
ATGCGGAGCGGGGTTTTAGGCATAGTTGGCTGGGAGTCGGACGTGCAGGGCCGACGGGCGGCTTTGCGCATGTGACACTTGAACGTGGAAGGGCAGGCAGCAGAGGAGGTTCTTGCTTTCCATCAAGTACTCATTATGTGCTTCTTGCAGCTACGCCATTGCCATCGGCTATGTCTGCTTCGACACGTACGACAAGTGGGGCAAGACAGAAGAGGATGCGCGGCGCAAGCTGACCAGCCGGCCCATCCCTGATTCAGTGGACCTTGAGCGGTGAGCGAACGGGAGCATCATTGCACTGTTGTGTTAACATTCCTGTGTTCGGCAGCGCGGCAGTTGAGCTTGGGTGCACTTGGGAAGAGCACCACTAAGTTGTCTGCAGTTGTGCTGTTCGTCTTGAATGAAAGCCCTGCCGCATGCCGCAGTGTGTGACTGCCGCACACCCCACCCCCGCAGGCTGATCAAGACGATCGGGTTTGAGCGCGGCATTGATACGCTGGTGTGGCAGCTGATCGCTTCTGTGGCCACGCCGGGCTACACAATCCACACGGTTGTGGCCGCCGCCAACTGGGCGCTGGCAAAGGCGGAGGAGTCGAGCCAGGTGCGGGGCTGATGGCAGGCTTGAAAGAAGACAAGGGGCTGTTAGCAGGCCTGAAAGAGCCATCACTAGGATGTGGGGGCCGCTTGTAGGCAGACAGCAGCAGGGATGGTGCCAGTGCTCTGCGTGCGGCTCAAGAGCCCTTCAAGGTTCGACATGCGGGGTCGACATGCGACGCGCTCTGCAGGTGCTGGCGGGCCTGTATGCGACAGCAGCGGCGCTGGGCCTGAGCAACGAAGCATTCCTCACAACCTTCAACAAGAGCGTGCCCACCGCGTTGGGGCTGCTGGGTGAGTATGAAATGTTGGATTTCCTGCCGATTGTGGCATTGCTGGCACGAGGACCGATTGTGCATAACCTTGAGCAGCTATTTGGGATGAGTGCATGGTGAGAGCCTGTGCCTGCTGTCCACATGGTGGTGCTGTGCCACCGCCTTGGCAGCATGCTGAATCAAGCAGTCACCCCCTGCTCAGCACCGCTCCCTCACTCATCACCCTGTTCATCCACGCACTCATTCCTCCCTCCACCACACCCCTCCCCTGCCACAGCCATCCCCTTCATCGTGCACCCCATCGACGCCGGCGTGCACGCTGTGCTCAACGCCACGCTGCGCCCCGCCATGCGGCGCTACATCTGCCAAGAGGCCGGCGGCTGTGAAGCAGGCCTGGTCATCTGCGACTGCGAAGCGCAGCGGTGATGGGCCCGGCTGCAGTGTGATGCGGGCTGTCTGCATTGCAATACGTTCCAGTGGCACCATGAGCTTGCGAGGCGGGGGCCCGACAATTTCGGCCGCCTGCCCGTTGTACAACACACTGCCGCCGCGGCGCTGCTGCCTTGGGCGCCCCTGCTGCCTCAGCTTCTGGCACTCGTGAGAGCACTTTTTTTGCGCACTACCCTTGCGCATATTACTTCACCCTGTTCAGCATTACAATTGCTTTCATGTCCTTTCTGTGATGTAAAGCCAACCCTGCGATGCGAGTGTGGCACTGGGTAGAATACAGCATCTGCCTCGCCCTTGCTGTGCGCGGGCAGCCCTGCACGTGGCAAGGCCCATCGCTACAGGCTCCTGTGCAATCTATCGGTGAGCTGGGCAGCACACCACAAGCCAAGCTGCAGCCGCTGCGTGATGTCGCTGCTCTGCATCACGGCGCAGCACCGGCAGCGCCGGCGGCGGCGGCCATGAAAGGGCGAGTTCCCGCCGGCAGGCCGCGACCCGAAACTTGCACACTCATGCCAAACGTGATTCAAGTGCAGGGCCTGTTTGGTCCGACGTTCTATCAGCGCGACGACACCGACAAGGGCGCCAGCCTTCGGGTGCCATTCTGCGACGCTACACCAGCTATACGGTATCGATCTCGCTCTGCAGCAGCCCCGACCGAAAGCGCCTGGCCCTGTTTCGGGTGCCGCCGCCCGCCGCCGCATTCGCCGCCGCTCGCACCTCTGAGGCGCCACGCTCTGCTAGCTCACTCATGCTTCTGCTGGCCGTCCTGCGTAGCAGGGAGCAGCTCAAGGCGTTGGGTTTCCGCTGCCACCACGACGAGCGGTATTGGGAGCTTGGGCCGCGCCAGTTCAGCGCCGAAAAGGAGCAGCTCCTTCGCACGCTGCTCGAAGTAGGGGAGCTGCCGGCCGGTTCGCCGCGCAGCCCGGCTGTCACACCCACCAAGAGGCGGTTTGGGGCAAGCGGAGCAGCGGCAGTAGATGCAGGTGGGGAGCTAACTGGGCATGGCGCTGTGTGGCTTAGCTTGCCGTGCGCTGTGCGAAACTCGTGCAAGCTTTGCCCAGCGGGAGCACCACCCGGCCGTTGATTTGAGCCCATTACCCTACCCCTGCTGCCCGCAGCAGACAACATGCAGCAGCCCGACCGACAGCAGCTAGCGGCGGGGGAGGAGGCAGTGATAGAGCTTCATGAGGGGACGGCTTCGCACGTCACGCTGCGGCGCAGCGCAGACGGCACGGTCGTGCTGCAGGGCGCGGGGCTGTGGAACATCCGGTGGGCAAACTGAGGCGCTGCACAGGGCTTCGGCGCGGGCCGTTGCTCAGCCAGCAAGATGGCGAACTGGAGTTGATGCTGTACCCATGCTGGCCTTGCTGCTGCGGCATGCTGCGCCCGCTCCTTTCCATCCTACAATTGTGCACCTTAAATATGTACGCTGATTTGCAGCCTACACCTCCCTATTCTGCCTCGCCCTAGGCCCATGCTGGAGCGCATCCTGCACTTCGAGGAGGTGCCGACCAGCGCCGGTACCGCAGCCTGCGTGGGCGTGGGTGCTCCGCTGCCACGCTGGCGCTCCACCTGGCCCCTCAGCGGCGCGGAGCAGGCGAGTGGGGTTGCATCTGGGAGCAGCATTGTGGGCGGAATGCACTTCCCAGCTTATGTCTTGGGGACTGGCAAGGTGGTGCTACCACGGCGGATCAGGGTAGCCGCTGCCACATCATGTGCAGCGGCGCAAGCAAACACTACGATGCCCTGCTCGTGTTGACGCTGTTCTCGAGCAGGGCGAGCACCCTACCATGCTGTGAATGCTGTGCATGTGCTGTGCGTCTGCTGTGCCTGCTGTGCAGGCCTTTGTGGAGGCTGTGCTGGAGCACCGCAAGCGCAGCCTGCGGCACGCCAGCCACGACGACCGGGAGCCCATTCCGCCGGGTGCGCTGGACATGATATGATCCTGTGGCCGTCGCAATGCAGCGGAGCGGCTGCATCTGTGCAGACAGTTACCGTGTGCATCGCTTGCATGACAGCTGCCTTCTCGTCGACCTGCCGTGCGCAGACGCGGTGGTGCCGCCGCGCTTCCGGCCCCGCGGCCGAGACGGGCTGCCCATGCGCGGCCCCTTCTTCGCCAAACGTGAGCAAGCGGTTGCTGTATTGAGCTGTCGGCTGCAATGCAATGCAGCCACGTGTCTGGGTCCCTACTTGGCATGTGTGAAGCCGCCCGCGCATCCACTGCCGGCCCCTGGCCATGCCCCAACCCATCCCACTCTTCCCCTGCAGGCGGGCCGCCCCACAACATCGGCCGCCAATTCTTTTCGCCGGCGCAGCGGGAGGGCGGTGGACCCATCATGTGGGCGGACGGCTCATACCCTGAAGAGGGGTGAGCGCCTGCGCGCTCGTCGTGTCATTTAACTGAAGGGTTTGTGCTGCATTTGACCCCGACAACATTGGGAACCGCCCAGTGAGACGTAAGCAAGCATGGGCGTCTTCCCTTGTCAATGCAGGGAGGACCCCCAGCAGCAGCGGTTCAACGAGTGGGAGCTGCGGGAGCTGGAGGACCGAGAGGACTGGGAGGAGGATGTGCCAACGGTAAGCTTACTCTGGTTATGTCACTGCTCATTGTTAGCGTTGCTGGTTGCTGCAGAAGACTGTGAGGAGGACGTGCCAACGGTGAGCTTACTCTGCGTATCGTTTGGGGCTGCTTCAGTGTTCATGGTCATCACTGTGGTTGCTGCAGAAGAGCTGGAGGGTTGACCGGACTGGCAGGAGTGTGTAGCAAGCGGTAGAGTGCCAGCAGTGATGCGTTCATGTGGCATGTGCGTCCACGTGCATGCATGCCCATGTGTGGCAGCCCGGCCAGTGCGCAGGGGGTGCGATATGTTGCGACAGTTTGAGATTGTCTGCTGCCAGGCCATGCTGAGTCATGCCGTGCCATGCCATGTCCCGGACACCCTGCATGCCCTTTCCTCCCCGCAGGAGAGCCGGGAGGGCGACTGGGGCGAGGCGGGCGGGGAGGAAGGGGTGGACCAGGAGTTCTTTGACTGAGGAAAATACTGTAGTTGGATTGGGCGATTAGAATAGGAGGCTACAATCTACTGGAGCTGGCAGCCTAGCAAAGCTGGGTGCCAGTGAGCTGGCGGCCGCGGGCCCAGCAGCGGCAGAGCCGCCCGGCGGGAAGCGGCGGCGGGAGAGCGGTGGCCGGCCGGCGGGGGCGCGAGTGAGCAGCGGCATTGCGCCACAGCACCCATGTGTTTTCCATTACAATTTCCTAGCGAAATGTGTAATCTGATGAGCCGCATGAGGCAGGCTGCATGACAAGCGCATGAGCAGTGGCGTGCCCGGCCGCTGCGCTGCCGGCGCCATCGGCCGGTTGAAAGGGCGCCGCCGCCGCCAACTCCCTCCCAGTCGGCCCGATCGCGCAGCTGGCAATCGCGATCGCTCCGTGGCAGAACCAGTAGCTGCAGGCGCTTGTCGTAGCCCCCGAGAGCGGTGCTATGGCGACGGAAAGGGTGCAGAGCCCGCGGCCCAGCGGGCGGGCCTACGGCCTCAGCGCAGTCGGGCAGCTGTTTTCACGGGACACGCAGGCCATCTTCTACAACTGGTGCGACTTGCTGACTCTGCTCGGCGGTGTTTGTTGCGGGGGCTTTCGGAGGCCTCCCGGGTGCCCTTGAACCGCTCGTGCAGCTGCGGAGGATCGTTTGCAGCGACCGAAGGCGCGCTCCCGCTCGCCAGCCAGCAGCGGCGGCGGGCGGCGCCGCCTGCTCACTGCCGACCCGCCGCGTTGCTTCGTGCCCCTCTGCCCTGCCCGCAGGAAGCAGCTGCCGGTGCAGCGCATGCTGGACTTCGACTTCCTGTGCGGTGCGTGCTGGCCTGCACACATGCCTTGTTGCACTGCAGTGCAGCGTCAACATTCAACGTGGTCGGCGTGGTGGGCAGTTGCATACGAACAGCCGCATGCCGGACGCCCATCATGAGCTGCTCCCAACTCCCCTGCTTGCCGCTGCAGGCCGCAAGACGCCCTCGGTAGCGGTCATTGTGCAGCCAGGCAGCGGCGGCGGCTTCCAGAAGCTGTTTTTCGGGCAGGAGGAGATTGCCATCCCGCAGGCGAGCACGGAAGGGCACATGAGACGAGCACCCATGTGGGAAAGGGTGGCCTGTTGCTGACTGTGCGTCAGCTTGCTTTGCCGATGGGGCGGCTGGCCAGTAAGATGCTAGAGCACACACGCTGCCGCCTAAAGATGCAAAGCATCTTATTTCCGCTGCGACAGGTGGGCACGATTGAGGAGGCGTGCGAGCTGTTCCCTAAGGCTGATGTGCTCATCAACTTTGCCAGGTGGGTGCTGAAGCGTCTGCAGCCCTCTCACGTGCTCGTCATTTTCCAGGTCATTGCTTGCGGTTGGCCATGCTGCGTTCGCAACAGCCACAGCACTTCTTGGCAGCTCACTAGATTGCATGCAAGTCGCCTAGCGCGCTGCTCTGCCCTCCTGCCCCTTGCAGCTACCGCTCCGCCTTTGAGTCGTCCATGGAGGCGCTGCGGCAGCCCACCATCCGCGTGGTGGCGGTCATTGCAGAGGTGGGCAGCAGTTTGGTTTGGCTTGAATGAGAAGCAGTGTGGCTGTCGCTGTGTTGGTCGTGGGAAGTAGGGTGTGCAGCCCACCATCCGCGTGGTGGCGGTCATTGCTGAGGTGGGGAATAAGCTGCCGTGCAGTTATGGTGTTGGGTCATGGCTGTCATTGCAGTGGTGGGAAGCACTGGGGACGTGCTGGTTGTCGGTGCATGCTTGGCGTGCCACCAGCGCTGCTACTGCACGCATGCGAGTGGTTAACTGCTGCTGCTGCTCACTGCTGATTTTGCGCCCGCCCCTTCCACTTCCTCCCGCAGGGCGTGCCTGAGCGGGACACCACGCAGCCGATTGCTCGTGTCCGCTGCTGCCGCTCACTGCCGCTGCTGCATCTTCCCACTTCCTCCCGCAGGGCGTGCCTGAGCGGGACACCAAGCAGCTGATTGCGTATGCGCGGGACGCCAACAAGGTGGTCATTGGGCCCGCCACCGTGGGAGGCGTTCAGGTGCGGGCAGAGGGCGGCTGCGCAGCTGTTTGAGGTGTTGGGGGGTTCATTGGGCGCGCAGCAGTGGGAGACGTGCAGGTGCGGGCAGAGGGAGGCTCGCTGCAACGCCTTGGGTCTGTAACCTTGCATTGAACCGCCTGCGCTGCTGTCAAACTGGCACGGAGCCTTCCCGCATGGGGAGCTGGATGCTGCCGCCGTCAGCCTGCGCGCAACAGCTTGTTCACACCCTTCTGCTGCTCAACTTGCAGGCGGGCGCCTTCAAGATCGGCGATGCAGCAGGCACGCTGGACAACATCGTGGCCTGCAAGCTGTACCGCCCTGGCTCGGTGCGTGGGCACTACAGACAAGCAGCTGCTGTTTATCTTGGACAGGCACTTGGGCTGGCTGGGGACGCTCTCCTGCTGTCGAGCTGTGCCTACCCTCCTGTTGCATCCAGTCACCTGCTGCACCCACTCACCTGTCTGCTCCCGCAATGCAGGTCGGCTTTGTCAGCAAGAGCGGCGGCATGAGCAACGAGCTGTACAACGTGATTGCTCGCGCTGCAGACGGAATCTTCGAGGGTGCGCTGTTGGGTTTGTGGCAGGAGGCATTGTGGCGTGGCTTTGTGGTTGGGCCTGCGGGGTTGTATGATCGCCTGCTGAGCTCACCTTGCAGGCCAGCAACCAGCCCACAGCTAGGCGCCCAGTCCCTGCCGCCCAAGTCTGCTTACACAAACCTCGAATGCATTTGCCGTGCAGGCATCGCCATCGGCGGCGACGCGTTCCCCGGCTCCACGCTCTCCGACCACTGCCTGCGGTACCAGCACATCCCTCAGGTATGCTAGGGTGGTTAGTACCTTTTTGGGGGTGGAGTAGTGTTGCTGGTGCTGCCTGCGGTACCAGCACATCCCTCAGGAAAGGCGGGCAATAGCAATAATGCGCAGTAGCAAGAGCGGAAGGAGGTCGCTGTGGTCATCCCACTTGGGGGCCATGCTAGCCGTAAGAGTTGTCTAATGAGTGCAAGCACTCAACAGTTGGGCATCAAGAGCCTGCATGTTACGCGTGTGTGGTTGCTCCTGCTGCCTCGCAGGTCAAGATGATTGTGGTGCTTGGAGAGATTGGAGGTGAGCAGGCCGGCTGGCTGGGCACAGCTCATGCCTGCATGGGTCGGAGGGGCCGTTATGCCATATCTGCTACGCTGATGCTGCCGCGCTGATGCTGCCGCTGCACATGCCACGAATTGACTCCATTCACCCCGTTGTGCAGGGCGGGACGAGTACAGCCTGGTGGAGGCGCTCAAGGCGGGGCGCATCACCAAGCCCGTGGTGGCCTGGGTCAGGTGCGGGCAGCATGCACTATACTGAATTTGGCTTTGATGGCTTTGATTTGGTGACGGCGGCAGCGGGGAGGGAAGGGGCCGCATCACCAAGCCCGTGGTGGCCTGGGTCGGGTGCGGGCTTGGGTCGGTTTTCGTGTGAACGCCCTGATAAACCTCGGCAGTGGTGCATACTGTGCACATGGTCGACTAACGACTGCACACTGTGCACACTGACCTCTTTTGTTGCGCTTGCAGCGGCATGTGCGCCAAGCTGTTCAAGAGCGAGATGCAGTTCAGTGCATTGTTTCCAACAGTTTGCCCTTGTCATTTCTGTTTCCTCTGTGCAGCGGCACGTGCGCCAAGCTGTTCAAGAGCGAGGTGCAGTTTGGGCACGCGGGCGCCAAGAGCGGCGGCGACGACGAGTCTGCTCAGGTGCGGCTGGGTGTGACATTGTTAACCAATGTTGTGGGAGCGGCTGCGCCAAGGTGCGATGCATGTCGTTACCCTCTCAGAAAACGCTGCGCATCAGTGAAGGCTGGCGCCAGTCTGGCGCACAATGTCTTTGTACTGCTCAACCCAGACTGCACCATAATGCTTTCCTTTCCCTCAGGCCAAGAATGCAGCGCTGGCTGCGGCGGGGGCAGTGGTGCCCGACAGCTTCGAGGCGCTGGAGGGCACGATCCGGTAAGCAAGCTGCCTTGTTTTGCGCTCTTTGTTCTGCTTGCAAAGCTTGCAAATAAAAGGCAGCCAGAGAAGATGCTTCGAGTCGCTGGAGGGCACGATCCGGTGAGGCTGTGTATAAAAATCGGGGCTTAAAACCTCCAGGGAGCTGCAGGTGGGCAGCCTTAGGGCAAGTGCGGCGCGCCAGGGCACGAGTTGTGTGCCAATATTGATTTGCATCCGTTCTGCTGCCTTGCCATCCTGCTTCTGCTGCAAGGTGTACCAGCAGCTGGTGGACGAGGGTGTGATCACTCCCATTGCTTCCGGCTTCTCCAGCTCACATTCCTCCGCTCATCTACCCCTCTCAAAATGCAGCAAGGTGTACCAGCAGCTGGTGGACGAGGGTGTCATCACGCCCGCCCCAGAGTTCAAGCCGCCCGAGGTGCCCTTGGACCTGGACTATGCAAAGAAGGCCGGCAAGGTGGGCTTTTGTTGTTGAGCAAGTGCTACCAACAACTGGCTTCAAGCCACCCAGGTGCCCATGGACCTGGAGTTATGCCAAGAAGGCCAGCAAGGTGGATCGCGTAGATGATCTGTTGCAAAACTGCAAGTTCTGCCGACATGCAACGACCGCAGCGGCCGGGCAGGCTCCTCTTCACCTGCTCTGTTGCGTCTGCTTGTTGGCAGGTACGGGCCCCCACCCACATCGTGTCAACCATTTGCGACGACCGGGGAGAGGAGCCCACCTACTGCGGGGTGTCGATGAGTGAACTGATGGAGGCGGATGCCAATGTGGGCGACGCCATTGGGTGAGTTTGCTGCAGAATATAGTTTGTTGGCGTTTTGTTGATGTAGTCTGCTGCCATCCTGCACCTCCAGGTGTGTCGATGAGGCGGCCAGCAACAACTTGGAACAGTGCTGGGCTGCCAATTACTGTCCAGACCTAATTGACTGCATCTGACCTGATGTGGTGGGCTGCCGCAGGCTGCTGTGGTTCAAGCGCCGCCTGCCGCGCTACGCCACCAAGTTCATCGAGATGTGCGTGGTGCTGTGCGCCGACCACGGCCCCTGCGTGTCGGGTGAGTTGCAAGTCGTAGGATGTCAGTAGCATCGCATGTGGTGTGTGGCATGCAGTACGGTTTGGCAGTCGGCGAGGGGCTTTGAGCTACAGGGCATTCGAGCTGCGCAAGGCCTCAATCTTGGGCAGTGTGTCTGTACTTTAATCAACTCCTCTGCACCTACTCTGCGCAGCAGCTAATCTGCCCCAGCTGCTGCGCTGTACTGTGCTACTGCTGCAAGTATGCAGTGCGCCCACATGCCCTGCTCCGCCTCTTGCTCCCCAGGCGCACACAACACCATTGTGACGGCGCGGGCGGGCAAGGACCTCATCTCGTGCCTGGTCAGGTGCGGCTTTCTTGAATCTGTTTTTTAGCATATGGTGTTGTTTGCAAGGACCTCATCTCCTGCCTGGTCAGGTGCGGAGGTTGTACTTGCAAACTGGTTGAAACATGCTGTTCGCAAGGGCCTCACATCCGGATTGCCCAGGTGGGCGCATCCTGCACAACATCCAGCTTGCAGCCCTCAGAACACGCGCCCCCTTCTAAAACCGTGCTGCAAACACGCCATATTGTGTGCAGCGGCCTGCTGACCATTGGCCCGCGGTTCGGCGGCGCCATCGACGATGCGGCCCGCTACTTCAAGCAGGCCTGCGACCAGGTGTGTTGAGGGGAAGCACAGTTGGCAATCCGGTGGTGATTGATAGGCTGGTTTGCTCAGATAAGGGATGGCATTTCAGCGTGGGCATACATTGGTCCAGCTGCCTGCTCGGCTGGACATTGGGCTGGACATTGCGTCCCAACCGAGGGGCTCACAGTTGCGAGTATTGGCCGTCACCACATTTGGATATTTTTCTTGTGCAGAACCAGGATCCAGATGAGTTTGTGGAGATGATGAAGCGGCGCGGTATCCGGTGGGCACAACTGACAGTACTGGAAATGGTGCTGCATGTGGTGCTGCACAGCGGGGATGTTGCACAGTTTGGCTGCGCGGTATGTGGACGGCATGGGCCCTGTACGGGCATTCAACCGCCAGTCCCATCTGCCTCCTTACCACCGCAGCTTGCCGGGCAGCGGGCGCTGCATGAAAAGCAACCGTGCTGACTGAACCTGCCCCGCCTGACTTTCGCTGTCCAGCGTGCCGGGCATTGGCCACCGCATCAAGAGCAAGGACAACCGCGACAAGCGCGTGGAGCTGCTGCAGCGGTGAGGGGGGATTAATCTTGTTTTATGCCGCCGGCCTGTGCAGTTGCTGATTTATGTCATTCTGCAGCCCCTGTTTGGGGGGTTCAGAGCACAACAAGCGCGTGGAGCTGCTGCAGCGGTGAGGGGGATTTCAAACATGAGTACTGAAGAGTGGCAGTAGCCTTTGCCAATGCCAAGGGGACAGCAGCTCCTGCTGAGGTGACGATGCAATGCTCTGCGCCCCTGCTGCTGCAGCTACGCGCGCAAGCACTTCCCGTCGACCCGCTACCTGGACTACGCCATCGGCGTTGAGGGCTACACGCTGCAGAAGGTGCGCCTCTTTTGAGTGGTCACGCTGCGTTGATTTATCGATATACAGTGTAGTGTTCTGCAGTCCGCAGCCATCAGCGTGGAGGGTTGCACGCTGCAGAAGGCACGTGTCAATTTTCTTGGTTCCAGCTGCTATGCTAGCAAACGGTGTTGTGCAATCTGCTGCGGGCTGCTGCAACCGTGAAGGTGTGGGCGCTCGGGTGGTGGGCACACTGTGATACTCCGCCTGCACATCCATCCCACCCTTACAAACATCTCCTGCACCGCAGGCCGCCAACCTGGTTCTGAACGTGGACGGCTGCATCGGCGCGTTCTCGTGTCTACCCCATCCCCATGACTTCACCTTTCCAACCCATCCCTCCTAAACAATGCAGGCCGCCAACCTGGTGCTGAACGTGGACGGCTGCATCGGCGCGCTGTTCCTGGACCTGCTTAGCTCGGGTGGGCAGCTGTTGTGGCGTTAAATGTGGGGGCGCAGTGCGGGGTTGCCTGGGAGGCGATTCATGTGCAGCTTGGCAGGGTGCCGCTGGGTGATGCTCCCCTGCTGGGGCTTACTCCAGTATACCCAACTAACAGCCCGCTTGCACCTGCGCCCTGTCCAATGACCACTTTGCAGTCGGCATGTTCACCCCGGCGGAGGTGCAGGTGCGCCCAATCATGCCACCTGCGCACTCGCAAGGCTTGCATCGCTCGCGCTGCCACTACCTGGGTGGTCGAGGCTCGCGCCTCCTTGCGCTGTGCTGGGCCAGGCACGGTTCCCTTCCCACAGCTTAGATTGGCGATTGCCTTCCCCCAACATGTTGTTTCCCTTTTCCCCGCAGGACGTGGTGGATGTGGGTTATCTGAACGGCCTGTTCGTGCTGGCCCGCTCCATCGGCCTGATCGGTAAGGCTGGCTGGCTGGCTGCTGGGCTGCCGCAAGGCATGGCACTTGAAGAGCGCACTTGCAGAACATGCAGTATCACCTAGAACATGCAGTATCACCTGCGATCAAGTCCGCACATCAACCTGCTTCAGTTCAAACTGTCTGCTGCACTCCTTCGCAGGCCACGCGCTGGACCAGAAGCGCCTGCAGCAGCCGCTGTTCCGCTACCCCTGGGAGGAGGTGCTGTACACCAAGTAGTGAGGCGCAGCATGCACAGCGCGCACAGCAGCCGTGCTGCGGTGGCAGTGGCAGTGGCTCACCATGGCCCCTCCCAACAGCGGCAGCACCTGCTTGAGTAGCCCTTGATACGAGCTGCTGTACACCAAGTGACACATGCACAGCATACGCGGCATGCACGGCACGGACAGCATGCGCAGCAGCAGCCCTGCACACGTGACGCTCACTAGTAAGCTGCCGCAGCGTGCTTTATGGCTGCGGCGCAGCTGCAGCTGCGGCTGCCCGCGCAGCCCATCAGCTTGCGCAGTCAGCTGCAGTGCTGGGCCTCGGGTGCTGCAGCCCTGCCCCTCTTAGACACGCAACACTCCCAGCCATATCGTTCGCCAGCCTGCCATGCAATCCCCAGCACTTTGCACTTCAAGTGCGCGAGCCTCACGCCACACCAACCCGCCCGCGGAACGCACCCAGCGCTTGCCATGCCATTTGGTTTTTCACCTCTGCCCCACACCACGAATCCTGTAGCGCAGGTCTCGCTGCCAATTTTCCCTTTCGTTAGCGGCCGCCACTGTATTGTCACTTATGTGCCATACCCCTGTAACACTTAGCGAGCGAATGAGAGAAGTGTGTGTGGCGGCACGTGCCGCGCTGCAAGCTGCTTGCAGCGGCTGGTCATGGCCAGCAGAGGGAGTGCTTATTCTTACAGTAGACTGGACAGGGTACGGTGCTGAAATATGAAGTGGATTGGTACAGCAGGAGCAAGCAAAAACGTGTGTAGTAATACGGAAGGAAGGGAGGTCAGCAGCAGCAGGGAATCTTGATAAATATGACACAGCTATTACAAACGAAGCCCCATGGTTATTGAGGGCTATGGCGCGTCCAGTGGCGCCTTGGGTTGGTACGGGAATGTGCTGCCCAGCAGGCCGCTGACTTGGTAGTCCGGCATGCGGCGGTACCGCACCGAAACATCCAGTCTGCGTGACACAACGTGAGGTTGCATACATGCAGGTGGAGGCACGGCTTGCGGCTTGAGGGCAGCAATAGGAGAGGCCAGGGACAGCTGCTGACGTACCGCACCGCAGCAGCATGACTGGCTTGTGCAAAAGTCGGCCTTGCAGCACTGCCGCCAAGGGCAGCTGGCCCAGCCCCCACTGAGGCAGCGGTGAGTGCAATCACACAGCAACCCATACACAACCTCGACAGGCCCACCTACCGTGGCGCATGCGTGCCGCCTGCTGCAGAGAACGGCTGCACAAACACAATGGTGAGTGACCGCCCTTGCTTCAGAGTCACCACTCGCTCTTTGCCGGCCTGTGATCAGGAGCAGGGTCAGCAGAGGGAGAAGCATGGGAGGCAATTGAGCAGCGGCAGCAGCAGCAGCCGCAGCAGCCGCAGCAGCAGCCTGAACTCGTAGACACGCTAGCTGCCTGAACATGCGCCCACCAGCATGCCAGTCCTGCCCACCCTGCCGCCACACCTGCGCTGCCGCAAACTTCAGTGAGCCTCCGTGAATTGCGGCTGTGCTGCCCTCTGCAAATATCGTGCCATTCAGCCGCACTGCGGAGCCAAGGGAGCATGCAGAAAGTGGCGGCAGTTTTTACCGTACAAACCCTAAACAGTAATAACCGGAAGCTGCATGGGGCAGGCTTTTCCACAAGCTGCCAGCTGCTTGCTGTCACAGATGCCCGGCTGACAGGCACCAGCCCACCCAAACGTCAGCTCTCTGCTCAAGTGCTCACCCAGCAGCGTTCCGTTCACCACCCCGACTGCCACATTGGTGGGGCCGGACTGAAACTGCGCCGCGCCAAGCGCCGCATTGCCCTGCAAAAGGGTTTGCAGCACGCACCGCTCGACATGCATTTGGGTAGTGCAATCGCTGGTGCAGTTGCAGCACTGTCTAGCAGGCAGCTGCAAGGCCGAGCCAAAGCACAGACTGGGTTGGAATATGGCACAGTGCAATTGCAGGTATGCTCACATCCGGCTGCCGCTTCAGCCAGCCAGCTAGCGTGTAGGCAGCGCTAGACACAACCTGCAGGGATGGACCAGACAGCGGCACTGCATGGCAAGTTTGCAGATGCTGGTGCAGCAGTTCGCAGCAATGCCAAGGCTGTGTAGCGAAGCATGCAGCCCATGAGCCGAAACAGAGCATGCCACAGGAGAAGGAATCGCATGCCACCCAGATTGCGGCTCACATTGGGCTGCAGCAGCCATCCTTTCTGTTCGAATGTGAAAGCAAAAGGAGCAACAGAATCAACAGCCGATCTGGCTACAACTCCTTTCTGCGGCTCACGTTAAGCTTCTGGCCGGCGGTGCCACGCTGAGTGTAGGTCTGCCCGCTAAAGGTCTGCACGTTTGCGTCGCCAAACACTGCGGCAGGGGGCCGGCACGGGTGCTAAGGACAGACAACCTACAAGCACGCCATGTGGTCACATGGGCAAGGGCAGCTGGTGTGCATTGCTCCAAACCACCACCTAACTGATTGACTTCTCCAACCCTCAATCACCTCGGCCGACCCACAGCCCTGTCACAAGCTCATCAACCGTGGCCGCGATCCAGGGCCCCAGCTGCGCCAGATTTGTAAACCCAGCCGGCTCTCCGAGGCACACACTGGCATTGTGAGTGAAACTGGAGATGCCCAACTGCACGTCTGGCAGGCTGCTGCCGGGACCGCCGCCAAGGTGCAGCAGTGGGCCGCCGCTGTCGCCCTTGCAGATGTTGTTGGGGTAGCCTGGCGCGTTGCCTGCGCATGACAGGTTGGGGATACGGTTTGTGGCGAAAGCGAAAACGTAGATGGAGATGTGATATGGTCAACTAGCTACACACGAGCCTGCTTGCAGGTGCAGGAAGCGCCCGCACAGCACTAAGCAGCCGTCCCACACACCCACCTGCACAGATCAGCGTGTTCTCCGGCTGCCGGTAGCCCGGACTTTTGGGAAACACTGCCTGGCAGACGCGCAGCGGGCGCAGCGCGAGGTCCAGCTGCAGAGCAGGCACAGCAGGGCAGGCACAGCAGGGCAGGCTGTCGCTGTGGCGTGGCAGCGTGCGGCAAGCCTGACGCGCAGGGCCGCACCCAGCAATGCCTGGGGCTGAATGCCGAATGCAGCCCAACAATGCAAAGGCGCGCGCACAGTCCCAAGGGACAACTGCAGAGCAAATGGAGAGCACTGCCCATATGCAGCTGCCAAGCCCTGCCCTCACCTGCTGCAGAGTCTCAGAGGGGCTGAAGGTGCCAGGCCGGGTGTCTCCCCACCCAAGTGCTGTGAGAGGCGTGCCTGGGGCGGCAGGCAGCTGCGGCTTCTCTGCACGGCCAGGGCAGGTGGTAAGAGGAGCGCGCGGTAAGCACAGCGCCTGTTGCCACACGTGCGGCAGCAAGCCATTACGCACAGGGTGGCGGGGCAACCAATAGCAGCTCCACACCCTAACAGCTGCCACAAGGGGGTGCCTTCAGCTGGCCACAGCGACTTACGAACGAAGGGAGGCAGCTGCACGTATGCTTTTGTGCTGGGTCGGTCGAGCAGCATGATGGCTGCAGCAGCAGGTCGGAAGGTAGGGTAGATAGGGTAGGGTGTCTAGCAGCTCATTGCGCGATTGCATGCCTTGCATGTGTGGCGTCAAACAGCCCGCCGAAACAACGACGCCAAATGCTACATCTCTGCCTCACCAACGTCGTTGAAAAACTTGCGCTCGATGTCTTTGCCAGCATACCTGCAAAAGGTATTACCCAGTTTCAGTGGTCAGCAACGGGTCAAGCTGTGGTGCCCCACCCTTGTTGCAGAGCCGTACGGAAAATCAAATGAGCTATTCCGTCCCTTGCACTCCCATCCCTGCGCAGTAACCCGAACCCACTCCTGCTTGACCTGCAATTTTGAGCCACCCCGCAAATTGAACCCACCCGAAGCTGGGGTGCGGCCGTGTCACGAGCGCAGTGCGCAGGTCAATGCCACTGCCCTGCGTGCGATTGTAGGCGCCAATGTGCACCTGCATGGAAGGCATCCAGGCGGCTTGAAACAGGACCTTTGCATGGGTGTATGCCTTTGCAGGGTGCATGCAACGTGACACTGGCCTGCCGGAACAGTTCCGGCCGGCATGCTGAGCTGAGATGGGCGGTGTACGTAGAAGGGCAGTGGCAGCCCTTCCTCTGCTGCAGGGCTAAACAAAGAGCGCTGCGGACCAGTGCCATGCCGCCCAGACGCTGCACATGCGTCCCTCGGGGCTGAGCATGAGCAGCCAGCGGCTATGTGATGCATGTCCTTGGCCTACCTTTGGCCAGAAAGTGGGTGCCGGCTTGGGCTCTCCCGTGGTCTCATTCACCACGCAGTGCGCTGCGGCATGGGCGTGGCGCATAGTTGCATGGGCTTGAGGTCGCAGGTTGCAGACGCATGCCATGGGCCATAGCCGCTACAGATTGCGAGAGCCATTCCATGTGGGCAGCCCCAGCTACAAGCTGCGGCGATTTGCAGAACCCAGCAGCATCAATGCGGGCAATGCAGAAACAGGCAGGGCAGATGAGGTGCGCAGACAAACAGCTCCCACCTGCAGTCATGAAGATGCGTGGCGCTATGAGCGTTCCCGCGCAGAAAAAGCCGCCGCCCGGCCGGTTTGAGAACAGGCCTCCCACGAACTCAAACCTGCAAATAATACAGAACAGAACATGACCTTATACCTGTTCCTGAGGTACCAGATGCACGTTGCTGGATGGAAAGGCAGTAGCAGTAAGTCCCGCAGCAGCTATGTGCCGACCGGCACCACCACCACAAGCCGCCACAAGCCTGCGGTACACCGCTTGCCTGCCCGGCGGCGCAGCTGATCCGCCCACTACAGCCAGCGCCACCTCAGTCTGTCCTGTCTCATGCCGGCTGCAGCGTTCAACAGGGGGCTTGAGAATGATCAGCAGCAGGCTCTGCCAACGAGCCCGCCTGGTGGCAGCACGGCTTGAACCGCGGCAGGCGACGGCAGGCGGCGGCAGCCGGCCAACGCGGCGCGATCACAGCTGACCTGTGACCCCCTCCCGATGCCACCAGCGCAGCTGTCAGGGCGATCGCGAGCAGGAGGAGCCCGGCCGCGGCTCCCCAGCGAACCCAGGGCCTTGCCCACGCCGCGCGGAGGCGCTCCTGCATTCATGCAGTCATGAGATGTTGCAAGCGATCGAAGAACAGCCGCAAGGGACGACAGATGGGTAGTCAGTCGGCGGCAGCTGGCTCCTGCGGCAGGTGCCAACCAGCGCACCGCATGCGAACGCATTGAGGAGAGTTGCTGCCCAGGCATCTGATCATGTGCAGGCTTGTGACCCATGCGGAACCTTTGTTCGTGTTAGTCGATTGAGCGGCCAGGCTGCTGGTGCCGCATTCCCGCCGCCTAGTGCTGCACCAGCCGCCCGCTCTCTTGAAACCGCACGTGGGAGCATAGCACACACCACACACAAGTGTGGTGCAGCTGTGGCATTTGGACACCCCGACGTTGTTGTGCACCCCGTAGCATAACGGAAGCAGCTCCAGCCCGTGCCCGGCGCCTCGATGCCAGCCGGGCGGCGGCTGGCGGTGGCGGCAGCGGCGGCGGCGGCCTGCCAACCTGTGCGGCAGGCCGCTGATCTCAATTTGCGGATCTGAAGCCAGACAGATCGCCGTTGGCACGTGCAGAGCTTGCGCTAGCTGGTGTGAGACTTGCGCTCGACTTTTGCCGCCAGAGCCCAGCCAGAGCAGCGCGGCCGATGCTTCGCGGCGCAGCCATGTCGCTGCAGGGCGGCCTGGCGCTCTGCGCGCAGCAGCAGCAGCCCCAGCAGCCGCTTGCAGCCCTTCGCAGCCCCTGGCTGTGCAGGCGGCGGCAGCAGCAGCGGCAGGCGGGACGCCATCTGGTCGTCCTGGCCGTGCGCAAGGAGCAGACGGGGCTGGGCCGCCTGGAGGCAGCAGTGCCGCGCGAGCAGGTGCGGTGCCGCCGCTCACGTGGGCCGCTCACCGTACCACCTGCTGTGCAGCGCTGGCTTGCACACAGGCTGCAGCAATGTTGACAACAGCAGTGCTTTTTCATCCCGCAAAGCCTCTGCAGCCTGACCTGCCTGCCTGCACTGCTCCCGGCAGCTGCTGCCCACCGCCGCCGCTGCCGGCGGCTGATATTTTGGCTAGCGCTGCTTGCTCACTTGCGCTGTTCTGCGCTTGCTCCGCCTGCCTGCAGCGGCCAGTCAACGAGCTGCAGCAGCTGAAGGACAACGTGTTGTGCTCATGGGTGCGTCCAAGGGGAGGGAAGAAGATAGGCCTGGGCAGCTGCTATGCTTGTGTGGAGCTCGACTGCTGCCCGCTTTCAACATGTAGCTGGAATGCTACTGCCGCTGAACGCCCCTCGCATCCCGCTGCCCCCTGCCCCTGCACAGGCCACGCTGCCGCTGCCGCAGTACGGCCAGCGGCTGCTAGCCCTCTACGCGGGCGTGCTGCTGCTGCTGGGCGGCCCCATCGCGGCGCAGACCTTTGAGCCGCTTGAGCAGGTGCGGCGGTTTGGAGGGTTTGCAAATGAAAAGAAGGCTTGCACACTCGAGCAGAGGGTAGATTTGAGGCGGGAATTCATTTCCTCACATGTGGAGGGTGGATGCTCTGAAGTGCTGAGGGATGCCATGCAGTGCTCTGATGTATGATGTCGCATGGCATGCCTGCGCTCCTGCTCCTCTGCAGCCGCTGGAGTTCTTCCTCTCCACCTCCACCGGCTCGCTGCTGGTGGTGCCTGCTTGACTGAATGCAAGTTGTCAATGTGGTCATTTTTTTGCAGCCACTGGAGTTCTTCCTGTCCGCCTCCACCGGCTCGCTGCTGGTGGTGGCGGTGGCGGCGCTGCGCATTTACCTCGCTTGGAAGTATGTCGGCGACCGCCTGCTCACTGCCTCGCTGGAGTACGAGGAGACGGGCTGGTGAGCATGAATCGACCGCTGGACGCCTGGCTTGCCGGGAATGGTGCACATGGCCCACTGCTGTCTCAGCTGCTGGACTGCACTGCTTGCCTGCCTGCCACTGATGTGTCGTGTGCTGTGCTGTGTTGTTATTCTGCCTGCAGGTACGACGGCCAGGTGTTTGTCAAGCCGCCGGAGATGCTGCCCCGACCCCACCCCCCCCCCCCCCCTGCTGCATTGCACTAAGTGAGCTCCCTCTGAACTCCAATAACCCCGTGCAGGTACGACGGCCAGGTGTTTGTCAAGCCGCCCGAAGTGCTGGCCCGCGATCGGCTGCTGGGAACGTACGAGGTCCGGCCCGTGCTCGCGCGCCTGCGGTGAGAATGAGTGGCAGTGCTGTAACAGCTGTATGCTGTATGAGGGTGGCCGTATCTGTATCGGCCCGTGCTCGCGCGCCTGCGGTGAGTTGCAGCACATTTTAGCCTCCTCATCTGTGGCTACGAGTTGGTGGTTGCACTGCTGCAGGGGCGGCGCGCCTGCAGCGAGTTTGTTGCAAGGGCTGGCATGGCAAGCTGCGCTGGCTGCTATGGCTCTGCC